>Ga0207683_10003293_pt1 | contig 14080 bp, 18 predicted proteins | sample KBSM73metaG_FD_184333 | JGI IMG/M metagenome (GOLD analysis project Ga0207683, IMG submission 184333) | Miscanthus rhizosphere microbial communities from Kellogg Biological Station, Michigan, USA - KBS M7-3 metaG (SPAdes) (version 2) | ecosystem: Host-associated > Plants > Roots > Rhizosphere >...
AGCTCTCCGCCGCCGAGTTCATCAAGCTTGCGCGCGAGCAGGCGGCGCTGCTCGGAATGGACGCCGAGATGCTCAAGCGCCCGGTCAACGTCGGCTTTTCGGGCGGCGAGAAGAAGCGCGCCGAGATGGTCCAGATGGGCATCCTCAGTCCGCGCTTCGCTGTGCTCGACGAGACCGACAGCGGGCTCGACATCGACGCGCTGCGCATCGTCGGCGAAGGCATCAACCGCATCATGCGGAGCGCCGACAAGGGCGTGCTGCTGATCACCCATTACGAGCGGCTGCTCGAGCATGTCCGGCCGGACAAGGTCCACGTGCTCCAGGCCGGGCGGATCACTCGCTCGGGCGACATCGAGCTCGCCCGCGAGCTCGAAAGCACCGGCTACGCCGAGGCCGCCGCATGACCGCGATGGTCCTCATCCTCGGCTGCATCGCCGCCATGTTCGCGATCTACGGTGTGCGCGGCAATCCGGGACGCGCGGTCGCCGATACGGCGCTGCTGGTGATGCTGATCGGCATCATCGCAATCGTGGATTTTGTCCTCAGCCAGTTCATCGATACCGGTATCGCCGGGAGCGTGGTCGCCGTCGGCGCTGCAGCCGTGCTTGCGCTCGATGCGCTGTACGGATTGATGGCTCCAGAGCGGCAGAAGCAGCGCGACAAGATGCTGCGCAGGCTGATGAAGAGGCGCGCATGACAGCGGCCTTCCCCACGCACCGCCAGGAAGAATGGCGTTACGCCGACCTCGACGCGCTGAAGCCCGTTTGGGAGCGTTTCGCCGAGCCGGTGACGCTGACGGTCGGCGCTGGCGAAAGCCTCGAAGAGGTGTGGCTGCCGGCAGCTGACGACGTGCAGTTGCGCAGGGTGCAATTGGCGCTCGGTGATGGTGCAAAGGCGCGTATTTTTGCTCTCAACACCGCGGCAGTTTACGGCCGGATCGAGCTCGAAGTGTCGCTTGCCGAAGCCGCGGAATTCGAGCTGTTCGGAGCCAACATCGGCACCGGCCTTTCGACCAACGAGATCGTCACCAACGTGAAGCATCTCGGCGTCGGCGGACGCTCGCGCCAGACCGTCCGCAGCGTGCTCAACGGAAAGGCAGTCGGCTCCTACCTCGGCAAGGTCGACGTCGCGCGCGGCGCGCAGCAGACCGACGCCGAGCAGTCGGTGAAAGCGATGGTGCTCGACCGCGGCGCAACGGCCAATTGCAAACCCGAGCTCGAGATCTTCGCCGACGACGTGAAGTGCGCGCACGGCGCCTCGGTCGGCGAGATCGACGCGATGCAATTGTTCTACGCCGAAAGCCGCGGGCTCGATCCCGCAAGTGCGCGCGCGTTGCTGCTCGAAGGGTTCGTCATGGGGCTGTGGGACGGCATCGAAAATGCTGTGCAGCATGAAGCAATTTCCGACGCCGCGAAAAGCGCTTTGTGGAGGGTCGTATGAACGCCCCGACGCGCATCAATTCCGCGCTCAACGTGCGCGACCAGTTCCCGGCGATCGTCAACTGGCATTATCTCGACAGCGCCGCGACCGCGCAGAAGCCGCAAGCGGTGATCGACGCGATTACGCAGGCTTATTCGCGCGATTATGCGACCGTGCATCGCGGCGTTTACGAACGCTCGGCAAGCATGACCGCGAGCTACGAAGCCGCACGCGCCGCAGCGTCGAACCTGATCGGCGGACAGGCGAACGAGCTGATCTTCACGCGCGGCGCAACCGAGGCGATCAACCTGGTTGCGCGAACGCTTCCGAAGAACGGGCGCAACCGCGTGCTCGTGTCTCAGCTCGAGCATCACAGCAACATCGTTCCGTGGCAACTCGCGGGCTATGAGGTCGACGCTGTCCCGCTGACCAGCGACGGCCAGATCGACCTCGATACAGCCGAGACTATGCTGACCGAGGAACATTGTATTGTAGGATTCGCCCACGTATCCAACGTCTTGGGGTCGATCCTGGATGCAAAGCGCGCTGCCGATATTGCTCATTCGAAAGGCGCATTGCTGCTGCTCGATGGGTGCCAGGCTGCTCCGCGTATTAGTGTCAACATTGTCAACTTAGGGGCCGATTTCTACGCCTTCTCCGGCCACAAGCTCTACGGCCCGACCGGCATCGGCTGCCTCTGGGGCCGCGCTGAACTGCTCGCTGACCTTCCGCCCTGGCAGGGCGGCGGGGCAATGATCGACAAGGTCACATTCGAGGAAACGACGTTCCTCGATCCACCAGCGCGCTTCGAGGCCGGAACTCCGCATATCGTCGGCGCGGTCGGGCTGCATGCCGCGGTGAACTGGGTCGAGCAGCTCTCGCTCGACGCGATCCATGCTCACGAATGCGCGCTCGTTGCCGAATGCCGCGACGCGCTTCGGTCTATCGACGGAGTCACGCTCTACGGCCCCGATGACAGCGCCGGCATCGTCAGCTTCAACGTCGATGGGGTGCATCCGCACGACACCGCCACCATATTGGACGATGCGGGCGTTGCGGTCCGCGCCGGCCACCATTGCGCGCAGCCCTTGATGCGCGTGCTCGGTGTCGACGCGACCGCGCGAGCGAGCTTCGCGGCGCACAGCGACAGCTCGGACATTGCGGCTTTGGTGCGCGGGATCGAACAGGTGAAGCGGATTTTCTCGGCATGAACCGCGAGAAGAAGATCGTGACCGAACAGGTCGATGCGGTGTCTCCACCGCCGCGTGCCCGCGTGACTCCGGAATTCGAACGCAAGAAGGACTATCTTGCGGGCTTCCTCGCCGGCGAGAAGCAAGAGGAACCGGTTGGCGGCGCGGGAAGCGACCTGCAGGCCGCGGTCGTCGAGGTCCTGAAGTCGATCTACGACCCCGAGATCCCGGTCGATATCTACGAGCTGGGACTGATCTACGGCGTCGACATTAGCGAGGACGGCGACGCGACGATCACCATGACGTTGACGACTCCGCATTGCCCGGTCGCGGAATCGCTGCCCGCCGAGGTCGAATTGCGGGCGATGTCGGTTCCGGGGATCCGCGACGCGGTCGTCAACCTGGTCTGGGATCCGCCGTGGGATCCATCGAAGATGAGCGACGAAGCGCGGCTCGAGTTGGGAATGCTCTAGATGAACAAGGAAACCAAAATCCGCACGCGACCGGCGGCGATCTCGCTGACGGCCACGGCCGAGGCGCGCATCGCCGAGCTGATGGCCAAGGCACCGAAAGGCGCGATCGGCGTCAAGCTATCGACCCCGCGTCGCGGCTGCTCAGGCCTCGCTTATTCGGTCGACTATGTGACCGAGGAGCAGAAGTTCGACGAAAAGATCCAGACGCCCGGCGGCAATTTCTACGTCGACGGGGCGAGCGTGTTGTACCTGATCGGCTCGATCATGGACTGGCGCGAGGACGATTTCGCCGCCGGCTTCGTGTTCGAAAACCCCAACGCCAAAGGCGCATGCGGGTGCGGGGAAAGCTTCACCGTCTAAGCGGATTTTGTTACAGGGCGGGGCGAAGGGAGACTCGTCATGCTCCTCGGGTCGCTTCTAATGCTCGCCGCCGCTTCGGCTCAGCCGCAGCCCGCCCGCGACACGCCTGTGATCAATCCACAGCCGGAGCGCGCTTTGTGCCCGGAAACGCCGATGTCGCTGGCCCGCAAGATGGGTAAGCAGCCGCCCCAAGCGATCCCGCTGTCGAAGCTTCCGCCCGCGCAAACCTTCATGGCCGTCGATCGCCGCATCGATAACTGCCCCGCGCCGCTGACTTTGAGCGATTACCGCCGCACTCGCCGCTAGCATCCATTCCAAGGGGGGACTTAGCATGTCACGCACAATCGCGCTTCTGTTCTCGATCGTCTGCTACGCGATCTTCTTCGCCACATTCCTTTATCTGATTGCCTTCGTCGGTGACCTTCCGGTTCCGAAGACGGTCGATGCTCCGCTTACGGCAATGCCGCGCGAGGCGAAGATCATCATCGATGTCGGCTTGATTGCGCTGTTCGGGCTGCAACACAGCGTGATGGCCCGTCCCGGCTTCAAGTCGGCCTGGACCAGGATTGTGCCGGAGTCGGTCGAGCGTAGCGTTTACGTGCTCTGCGCGAGTGCCGCGTTGATCATTCTCTTTCTCTTTTGGCAACCGCTGCGCACGACCATCTGGCAGGTCCCGGCGAGCATGGGCTGGCTCAGCACCATCCTGATGGCGATGTTCTTAGCCGGGTTCGGAATCGTCCTGATCAGCACGTTCCTGATCAACCATTTCGAGCTGTTCGGATTGCAGCAAGGCTGGTTCAACTTTCGCGGGCGAACCGCAGCCGCGCCCGAGCTTCACCAGCCGTTTTTCTATCGCTGGGTCGCACACCCGCTCTACGCCGGCTTCTTCATCGCCTTCTGGTCGACGCCGTACATGAGCGCCGGGCACCTGCTGCTCGCCGTCGGGCTGTCGATCTACATGCTGATCGCGATCCGCTACGAGGAGCGCGACCTGACCAGTCTCTTCGGCGACGATTATCGCCGGTATCGGTCGAGCGTTGGCGGGCTCGTTCCGCGGTTCGGGCGGCGGAGCGCCTAAAAGCGCAGGTTGAAGCGGACCGCCGCGCCCTTGTCGTCGGGCAGGCTGGCGATGTGGCCGGGCTGGCGGCGGTAGAAGAGGTTCGCGCCGAGCCAGCCACTGTCGCCGATCAGCCAGCTTCCGTAGCTCAGCTCCGCGTCCACCTCACGGCCGCTCGGACTGAGCGACATGCGAGTCAGCGTGTCGGTCGCCGTCAACGTCGCGTAGTCGTACGATGTCGGCAACATCATCGCGAACCCGCCATGCTCGACGCGCAGCGGCTGCGCGATGCGGAAGCCGAGCAGATCGTGGCTCGACAGCACGCCGTTCTTGGCGATGTCGAAGGCATAGGCGCCGGTCTGGAACTTGCCCGCAGCGAAGTCGGTCCAGCCACGGCGAGCCGTCAGCGTGCTGGTCCAGCCGCCGCCGAAATCGTGCCGCGCCTCGGCATCGAGGAACAGGCTGGTCGCGCCGCCGCCGCCGAGCACGTTCGACATGCGGCCGCCGAGCAGCGACTGCTTCTCGTCGAGCCGGCTCATGCCGACCGAAATCCAGTTCGACCCGAAGCTGCGGTCGGCCGCAACGCCGGTATAGCGATAGGGCGAGCCGGTCGCACTGGTCTTCACGTCCTGCCACACGTTGCCGGTCTCGCCGGACATGGTGACGCCGACGCTTCCGAACTGGTGACGGACGGCGACGCTGCCATTGCGCTTCGCCGAAAAGCCGGGATTGCCCGCGATGTCGCTGGCGATCAGGAACGAGCCTGCGGAAACGCCGCTTAAGCGCCGCTGCATGGCCTTGGCGCCCTCGGCGAACCCGAATGCGACGGCGGTCTTGTTGTCGAGCTTGGCGACGGCCGAGCCGGCGATCAGCCGCGACTTGCGCAGGTCTTCCGGACCAACGCCCATCGGCTTGAGCTCGTAACCGGCAATGTTGTGCCGTTGCGTAACCGTCATCGCGATCGAGACTGGGCCAGCCTGGGCGCCGGCGACCTTTACGTCGCCTTGGAGTGCGCGCGACAGCGGATGATCGACATCGGCGCGGCGCAGAGTCTTTGCGAGATTGAGGACATAGGCACGGTCGTAACCGTCGAGGATGATCGCGCCCATCGACTGCGCGGTTGCCGCGTCGCCGGCTGCTGGCGGCAAATTGCCCGTCGTGCCGTCGACCGGAATCTTGCTATCGGCCAGGCTCATCGTACCTTGCGGCTGGAACGCACGCTGAATGTTCAGCCGCCCATGACCGTAGACCGCATCCACGCCCGACGGGCCGAGATCGTCGGCGCTCGAGAACAGGATGCTGACGATCTGCTTGCCAGTCAGGTTGGGGAAGGCCTGAGCCATCAAAGCGACTGCGCCACTGATCGTCGGCGCCGAGAAACTGGTTCCCGACCAGAAGAATTGCTGGCCGGTCTCGTCCGGTGCGCGGTCGCGATAGCCAAGCGCCATCAGATACCAAGCCGCGCCCGTTCCGGCGCGATTAGAGAAATCCGAAATGGTGCTTGTGTCCGGGCTTCCGCCGACCGAGCCGGCAATGATCACCGAGCCCAGGTTATTCTGAGCGGAGACCAGTGCGAAGGGGTCGGAATTGACGCCCTTGACCGGATCAGCGCCGTCATTGCCCGCTGAGATGACCAGCACGATCCCGGCATTGGTTGCCCGTGCCATCGCGGCGAGCAGCTGGTTGCCCGGAGGGTCGCCGCCGAGCGACATATTGATGACCCTGACGCCTGCCAGTCGCGCCGCATCGATTCCCGACGCAATCGCACTATCGAAGAATTCGCATCCGCCGTCCTCTGACGTGTCAGCGCAGCTGCCCGGAGCATCCGCCCGCTCGCTGACGATGGTCGCGTCGAAGGCGACACCCATGGTGTTGCTGCCGTTTCGCGCCGCGGCCGCGACCGCGCTCACCGCGGTGCCGTGACCACCTTCGTCGCTGACGCCGCGATTGCCCGCAACGTCGCCGCTGGCCGGATCGATCCGCCCTGCGAACTCCGCAAGAGCCGGATTGATACCGCTGTCGACGATGCCGATCTTGACGCCCTTGCCGGTCGCGCCGGCGTTGTAAGCGGCGATAGCGTTGGACACGACGGAATATTGCGAGTTCTGATACTCAGCCGTGTTGTAGTTGGTCTGCGTCGGCGTCGGAGTCGGAGTCGGCGTGGGGGTTGGAGTCGGGGTGGGCGTCGGCGTTGGAGTCGGCGTGGGGGTCGGAGTCACCGGCGCGGAAGGAATCGGCGAAACGCCGCCGCCTTCGCCGCAAGCGCTCATTCCGAACGCCATCACGAGCAAGCAAGCGCTCGTTCCCAATAGCCGCTGTTTCATCGTCCGCCTCCGCACAAGCCGTTGAAAAATCACGGCTTCCCGATGCTGCTTATGGTTTATGAATCCTTTCAATTTGCTTAAAGGTTTCAAAAGGCTACGCCCCGCGAGGCCCATGGACCCGCGCTTTTCCCATATCACCGATTGGATCTTCGATCTCGATAATTGCTTGTACCCAGCCGGCAGCCGGCTGTTCGAGCTGATCGACCAACGGATGACCGCCTACATCGAGGAATTGCTGGGGGTCGACGCGGTCGAGGCGCGTCGGGTGCAGAAAATGCACTTCCACGGCTCGGGGACCACGCTTGCGGGCCTGATGAAGCACCACAACGTCGATCCGCACCATTTCATGGGGCAGGTGCACGATGTCCCGCTCGACCGCCTCGCTCGCGACGACCGGCTGATCGGCGCGCTCGCCCGGCTTCCGGGCCGCAAGTTCATCCACACCAACGGCAATGCGGATTATGCCTGGAAGGTGCTCGATCGCCTCGGCATCGCGGCGGAGGTCGACCATTTGCACGACATCTTCGCGGCTGACCTGACCCCCAAGCCGGAGCTCCACGGCTACCGCAAGCTGCTCGAGCAATTCTCCATCGAGCCCCAGCGCGCCGTGATGGTCGAGGACATGGTCCGCAATCTCGCCCCCGCGAAAGAGCTCGGAATGACTACAATATGGGTCGACAACGGCTCGGAGCGCGGCAGTCATGGCTTTGATGAGAGCATAGTCGACGTCCGGGTGACCGATGTCGGCGAGTGGCTCGAATACATTCTCGGAGAGACTGAATGAACGAACTTGAACCGCTGATCGACAGGCTGTGGGAACGGCGAACCGAGCTCAGCCCCGAATCGGGCGGGGACAATCGCCTCACCGTCGAGCGTGCGATCGCCATGCTCGACGCTGGCGTCGCCCGCGTTGCCGAGCCGGTCGATGGCGAGTGGCGGGTCAACCAGTGGCTGAAGAAGGCGGTGCTGCTGTCGTTCCGCCTCAACTCGATGAAGATGATTCCCGGCGGACCCGGCGGCGCACACTGGTGGGACAAGGTGCCTTCGAAGTTCGCCGGCTGGAGCGACCGCCAGTTCGCCGAAGCCGGCTTCCGCGCCGTGCCCGGCTGCGTCGTCCGGCGCGGCGCCTACATCGCGCCCGGCGCAGTCCTGATGCCGAGCTTCGTCAACATCGGCGCTTATGTCGGCGAAGACAGCATGATCGACACCTGGGCGACCGTCGGCAGCTGCGCGCAGATCGGCAGGAAGGTCCACATTTCCGGAGGCGCGGGGATCGGCGGCGTGCTCGAGCCGCTGCAGGCAGGTCCGGTGATCATCGAAGATGATTGTTTCGTCGGCGCCCGGTCGGAAGTTGCCGAGGGCGTGGTCGTCGAAAAGGGATCGGTGCTGTCGATGGGCGTGTTCCTCGGCGCCTCGACCAAGATCGTCGACCGGGCGAGCGGAGAGATCCATTACGGCCGCGTTCCGCCTTATTCCGTCGTGGTTCCCGGCAGCCTGCCGGGCAAGGACGGCGGCCCCGGCCTCGCCTGCGCAGTGATCGTCAAGCGGGTCGACGAGCAGACGCGGTCGAAAACGAGCATTAATGAGCTCCTCAGGGACTAGATAAGCTGGGCTTATCGACCGCGTGCAGCCATTTGTTGGCCGCGCGCGTCCCACGTCCCTATTTTTCCTCACAATGAAACGGGTCGAGCCTTCCGAGTTCGAGCGCAATTGCGCGGACGCCTCCGGCGCGCCGGACACCTACGTTGCACCGATGATCCGGACGCAAATGAACGGCCGCGACTGGCTGATCCTCGGGACGCTCGCGCTCATCTGGGGCGGCGCCTTCTTCTTCATCGGCGTGGCCGTGCGCCACGTGCCGCCGCTGACCTATGTCGCGCTTCGGCTTAGCATTGCCGCCGCCGCGATGTGGCTGTTCCTGAGGTTCAAGGGGCAGGCGCTCGGCCTGCCGCGCTCGGCCTGGGGGTCAATGCTGGTCCTCGCCTTCCTCAACAATGCGCTGCCGTTCACCCTGTTCGGCTGGGGCCAGACGCACATCGCCAGCGGCCTCGCCTCGATCCTCAATGCGACGACGCCGATCTGGGGTGTGGTCGTCGCCCATTTCCTGACCCATGACGAGCGGATGACCCCGCGCAAGGTCGCCGGCGTGCTGCTTGGCTTCGGCGGCGTCGCCACCATGATCGGTCCGTCCTTGCTCTCGAGCCTCGGCTCGAGCGCGCTTGCCCAACTCGCCTGCGTCACCGCCTCACTGAGCTATGCATTGGCCGCCGTCTGGGCGCGCCGCTTCCGCAAGCAGGGCCTTTCTCCGCTCAGCGTCACCACCGGCCAGCTGACCTCAGGCGCGATCATGATGCTGCCGCTAGCCGTCCTGATCGACCGCCCGTGGACCCACGCTTTCCCGCCACTGACGGCGATCGGATCGATCACGGCGCTGGCGCTGCTCTGCACCGCCTTCGGCTACGTGCTCTACTTCCGGCTGATCGAGACGTCGGGCGCGACCAATGCGCTTCTGGTCACCTTGCTCGTGCCGCCGGTTGCGATCCTGCTCGGCGGACTGTTCCTGGGCGAGACGCTGGCGCCGCAGGACTTCGCCGGGCTGGCGCTGATCGCGCTCGGCCTCGCTGCGATCGACGGGCGGGCGCTCAGCCTTTTGCCGGGGCGGCGGAAGCTTCGGACAGCAGCTTAGCCGCCTCAGCGCTCGTCCAGTCGAGGTCGCCGACGTAGCGCCAGACCTCCTTGCCCTTGGCATCGTAAAGGATCGTCGTCGGCAGCACTGTGTCCGGCCCGAGCGCGGCGGATAGTGCCATCTTCGGGTCCTGGTAGGCCGCAAAGTCCAGCTTGTGGCTCTTCAGGAACGCCGCGACCGACGGCTGCGGGCCGTCGTCCTGGCTGACCGGCAGCACGACTAGTGCGCCACCGTTGCGGTTACTCATCGACTGCAGAGTCGGCAGCTCCTTGACGCAGGGCGCGCACCACGTCGCCCAGAGGTTCAGGAGCAGGGGCTTGCCCGCAGCCGCAGCACCCACGTTCGTCTCCTTGCTCGCAGGGTCGAGGATCTTCGCGCTTGTCATACCCTCGCCCTTGTGGCTGCGGTCGACGCCCTTGTGCGGACCGGCCTCGGCAGTCGGGGCCGCTTCGTTCGCGGCCGGTTGCTGGGCCTTGTGACAGGCGGCGAGCGCGAGGAGGGCGGCGGCAATGACGATGAAGCGCATGCCGCGCCGCTAGCGGAAGGCGGCCCAAACGGCTAGTCGAAGGCGATGAGGCGCTCGCTCCTTCTGCTAACTTTCGTCGTTGGCGGCTGCGGGCGCGTCGCCGAGCTGCAGCCCGCGCCGGGTCATGCGCTTCCGGTCAAGCCGGCGATGGCCAAGACGACTCCGACCGTCGAGCAGCTGCTGACCCCGCCGACCTATGCGCGGCCTGACCGCGTCGACGAGCTGGTCAAGAGGTCACAGCCGCGCGCCAACGACCCGTTCGACCTGCCGCCGGCGAGTGGCGGGGACGCGCCCTCGCTTCCGGCCGGTACGCCGCCCTCGACCGTTCCGGCGAACACCACCTCGACCCCGACTCCCGGAGCCTGAATGCCCTCTAAAGTTCGCAAGGCGGTCTTCCCTGTTGCCGGCCTCGGCACCCGCCTCCTCCCCGCCACCAAGAGCATCCCCAAGGAGATGATCACGATCGTCGACCGGCCGCTGATCCAATATGCGGTCGACGAGGCGCGCGAGGCCGGGATCGAGCAGCTGATCTTCGTCACCGGCCGGGGCAAATCGGCGCTGGTCGACTATTTCGACGTCGGCTTCGAGCTTGAGGAGACGCTCAAGGCCAAGGGCAAGAGCCTCGACGTCCTCGAATGCTCGAACGCGCGCTTCGGCGAGGTAGTCAGCGTCCGCCAGCAGCAGCCGCTCGGCCTCGGCCATGCGGTCTGGTGCGCTAGGCATATCGTCGGCGATGAACCGTTCGCCGTGCTTCTCCCCGACGAGCTGATGGTCGGCAATCCCGGCTGCCTCGCGCAGATGGTCGAGGCCTATGAAAAGGTCGGCGGCAACCTCGTCGCGGCGCTCGAGGTGCCAGACAGCGAGACTCACAAATATGGCGTGGTCGATCCCGGTGCAAGCGACGGCCGCCTGACCGAGATCAAGGGCTTGGTCGAAAAGCCGGCGAAGGGCACTGCCCCGTCGAACCTGATGCTGCCCGGCCGCTACATCCTCCAGCCCGAGGTGATGCGCGCCCTCGACGCGCAGGAAAAAGGCGCGGGCGGCGAGATCCAGCTCACCGACGCCATGGCCAAGGTGATCGGCAGCCAGCCATTCAACGCGTTCAGGTTCGAAGGCGAGCGTTACGATTGCGGCAGCGCGGCGGGCTTCGTCATCGCCAATCTCGCGATGGCGCTGGCACGGGATGACGTGAGTCCGGCGGTGAAAGACTTCCTGTCCGCTCAATAGTCGTCATTCCCGCGGAAGCGAGAACCTAGTTTTCCTTTTTGACGGTTAGGCCCCCGCTTCCGCGGTGGTGACGAAAAGGAAGCTAAAGCGCGAACGACCCCTTGCGCACGACGCGCAGCTGCTCGCGCAGTTCGCCGATCTGGATCGCGCGTTCGACCACGCGAGCGTCGAGCGCCGCATTGTCCGCCTGCAGCCGCCTGACAGAGCGCGCGCGGTCGATCCGCCGCTGGATGCGTGCGAACAGCACCTCGAAGTGGAACGGCTTCAGGATCACGTCGTCGGCGCCGGCCTCGTAGGCGCGCACCGCGCCCTTAGGGTCCGACTTGCCGGTGATCAGCATCACCGGAATATCGTTCCACTGCACTTCGCCGCGGATAGCGCGGGCCAGCTCGGCGCCGCTCATGCGCGGCATGTCGAGCTCGGCAAGGACGAGGTCGATGGGGAGGCGATAGAGCTCGGCGATCGCCGAGGCGCCGTTGTCCGCCGTCGTCACTCGAAAGCCCTGGTCGGCCAGCCGCCGCGCGAGGACGCCGAGGTTGTTGCGGTTGGGCTCGACGACCAGGATTCGCGGGCGTTCGTCGGACGTGGATGGGTAACGGATGTCCATGCCGCCGAAGCTAGGCAAATATGGTTAACACGACGCTAAGAGTTAGCGACGCGTTTCCTACGCGCCCAAGCTCTCGGTCGTAAGGCCGATATAGATCAGAAAGGCCGCGATAGCCGAACTGATGAAGATCATCAGCCAGTACCAAACTGGCCTGACGCTGCGCTGAAATCCACGGCTGTCGCCTCGAACCAAGCCGCGCAATGTGATCAAACCTGATAAGGCGCCCACCGCCAACGCAGGAACATTCAAGGCAGCAGCTCGACATCCCAGTAGAGATAGTCGCGCCAGCTTTCATGCAGGTAGTTCGGCGGAAACGCCCGGCCATGCTCCTGCAGCTGCCAGCTGGTCGGGCGGATCGGCTCGCGCTGGATGTGCATGTGGGCTTCCGTCGGAGTCCGCCCGCCCTTCCTGAGATTGCATGGCGCGCAGGCAGTCGCGACATTCTCCCACATCGTCCGCCCGCCGTGGGCGCGCGGGATCACATGGTCGAAGGTCAGCTCCTTGGGCGACCCGCAATAGACGCAGCGGAAGCGGTCGCGCAGGAACAGGTTGAATCGCGTGAAGGCTGGATATTCGTTGGGGCGCACGAACTGGCGCAGCGCAATGACGCTCGGTAGCTTCAGCGCGATGCTGGGCGAGTGAACCTCGCGGTCATAGTGGGCGACGACGTCGACGCGCTCCAGGAACATCGCCTTGATCGCCGTCTGCCACGGCCATAGCGACAGCGGGTAGTAGGACAGCGGCGTATAGTCAGCGTTGAGCACCAGCGCCGGGCAGCTTTCGGGATGTCGGATCAGCTCAGGATGATACATGCGAGCGACGCAAGCCTTTCGTTCGGTTGGGTCCGAACTCCAGCTCCCCGGCCTCGTCGCACTCAAGGAGGAGAGGGCGATACGGCCCGTCTTCCCTTGTTGCCCACCGGATGCCAACCCGGCGTGACATGCCTATGACACCACTTTCAATGACTCTCGGTCAAGAGTCCTTTCGGCAACACCACCAATGATAGTTACTCGTTTTGCACCTTCGCCGTCAGGTCGGCTGCATCTCGGGCACGCCTACAGCGCCGCCATTGGCCATGCCCGAGCGCTCGAGACCGGCGGAAAGTTCCGGCTGCGTATCGAGGATCTCGACCAGACGCGCTGCAAGGCGGAGTTCGTCGATGGCATCTATGAGGACCTCAGCTGGCTCGGGATCGAGTGGGACGAGCCGGTTCTGGTCCAGTCGCAGCGGACGGACGAATATGGGGCCGCGCTGCAGGAACTTCGTGAGCTCGGGCTAGCCTATGCCTGCTTCTGCACGCGCGCCGAAATCGCCCAGTCGCTGACCGCGCCGCACGGCGACGCCGCGACGTCCTACCCCGGCACCTGCCGCGCCTTGCCCGACGATCCCGAGCGGCGGGCGACTACGCCGCATTGTTGGCGGCTCGATTCAGCCAAAGCGCTGGAGCTCGCCGGCCTGCCAAGCTGGATCGAGGCCGACGGGCGCAGTTTCGCAGCGCAGTCGAGCGACATCGGCGACGCGATCCTCGCCCGAAAGGACGCGCCGGCCTCTTATCATTTGAGCTGTGTCGTCGATGATGCCGCAAGCGGTGTGACGATGGTCGTACGTGGTGCGGACCTTCGCGCATCGACGCCGATCCAGAGACTGCTTCAGTCGCTGCTCGTCCTGCCCGAGCCGACCTATCTTCACCACGGACTTGTCACCCACCAGGACGGCCGCCGCCTCGCCAAGCGCGACCATGCCCCGACGCTCGCCGCAATGCGTGAGGAAGGCGTCGATGGACCGGCGCTGGTGGCACAATTGCTTGCCGGCCAAGTCCCTGCTGGCTTTCGGCTTCAGGAAGCCTAAATAGCCCCGCATGACCCCGCTTCTGATGATCCTCCTGGTGCTGGCCATGGCCGCCACCGCTTACGTCCTCGTGCGCGGCGTGATCGCCATGGCTTCCGGCAAGGACGTTACCGGCGCGCAGCAGCAGAATTACATGCGCAAGCGTGTGCTGTTCCAGGGCATCGCGATCGTCATCGTCATCCTGATTTTGGTCGTCGCCGGCCAGGCCGGAAAATAGGTCCTAGCCTCAGCGCCTGATGGTCAAGCTCAACAAGATTTACACGCGCACGGGCGACAAGGGCACCGCCGGCTTGGTCGACGGCAGCCGGGTTTCCAAGTCGAGCCTGCGGATGACCGCAATCGGCGAGGTGGACGAGGCGAATG
>Ga0207683_10003294_pt1 | contig 14080 bp, 15 predicted proteins | sample KBSM73metaG_FD_184333 | JGI IMG/M metagenome (GOLD analysis project Ga0207683, IMG submission 184333) | Miscanthus rhizosphere microbial communities from Kellogg Biological Station, Michigan, USA - KBS M7-3 metaG (SPAdes) (version 2) | ecosystem: Host-associated > Plants > Roots > Rhizosphere >...
TAGCGGTGGCGACGCCATGCTGGCCGGCGCCGGTCTCGGCAATGATCCGCGTCTTGCCCATGCGGCGCGCGAGCAGGATCTGGCCGATGCAATTGTTGATCTTGTGCGCGCCGGTATGGTTGAGCTCATCGCGCTTGAACCATACTTGCGCACCCTTGCCCGGTTCCGACCCCGCGCGAATCGCCGCGGTGAGGCGCTCGGCATAATAAAGCGGGCTCGGGCGGCCGACATAATGTTCGAGCAAATCCTCGAATTCCTGCGCGAAGGCGGGATCGGCCTTGGCCGCACGATATTCGCGCTCAAGGTCGAGGATCAGCGGCATCAGCGTCTCGGCGACGAAGCGGCCGCCGAACTGACCGAAATGCCCGCGATCGTCGGGCTGGGTGCGATACGAATTCGACAAAAGAGCAGGGTCCGACATTACCGTTATTTCCTCGTCACAACATGGGTCCAATCGCTTCGAACAGCGATCAGCGCCATCGTTGCGGGATGCGCAGGGCAGGGAGGATCGGCATCAACATTGCGCCACCGCTTTAAGGAACGCGGCGATCTTGTCCACATCCTTGACGCCGGGTGCGGACTCCAGCCCGGATGAGGCGTCAACCAGTGTCGCGCCGGTGCGAGTTGCCGCTTCTGCCACGTTATCGGGTGTGAGTCCGCCCGATAGCGCCCAAGGCATGGCGTGGCGGAACCCATCGAGCAGGCTCCAATCGAACCTGATTCCCATGCCGCCCGGCCGGGTCGCGCCTTCAGGGGTCTTGGCGTCAAACAGGATTTTATCGGCCGCGCCCCGATAGTTGAGCGCACTATCGAGATCGGCGCTCGTCTTGACCGCGATGGCCACCCACACCGGAATGCGTGCTCTGATCGCGGCGGCGCGAGCGGGCGTTGTGCTATGCAACTGGACGGCATCGAGCCTGGCGGCGGCAATGGCGGCTTCGAGCAAAGCGTCGTCGGGGTCAACGAAGACGCCTACGCGTGACACGCTTGCCGGTATGCGGGCGGCGAGGCTCGCGGCTGCATCGAACGTCAGATTGCGCGGCGAGGGCGCGAAGAACATCAACCCGACATGACTCGCCCCGCCGGCAATCGCGGCATCGAGCGTTTCGGGCGTGCTGAGGCCGCAGATCTTGGCGGTGACGCGAGACATGGCGGCGCTATAGACGCGTCGAGGGGCGGATGGCCATGCGGGAGTGGCTCGGCGCGAATGGACGGTGAAGCGGGGGTTCAGCCGAGCGGCTTTTCCAGCACAACCATGTGAAGCGGCGGATCGACCACCACCGGAAAGTCGCGCGTTCCGACCTGCGCATACCCGCGGCGCTCATAGAAGGCGATCAACTCGGCGCGCTTGTCGATCACCGTCATTTCGATCCGGTCGGCGGCGAACTCCTGGTGCGCTGTGGCTTCTGCAGCGGAGATCAATTGCTTGCCATAGCCGCCCGCTTGCAGCCTGGGATCGACGCAGAGCAACCCGAGATAGGCGAGCCCGCCGCCCGAATTGGCGACGCGGACGCAGCCGACCATGCGATCGCCATCGAACCCGACCAGCAGGCGTTCGGTCGGATCGGCGATCATTGCCCCCAACTCGTCGACCCCGATCCGTTCGCCGTCGAGCAGATCAGCTTCATGCGTCCAGCCGGCGCGGGCGTCGTCGCCGCGATAGGCGCGTTGGATCAGCGGTTGGAGCGCGGGAAGGTCATCGATGGCCGCGGGTCGAACAGTCAAAGGCGTCATGCGTAACCGTTGAATTCGATGTTGGTGATCACATTGCGATCGGCGTCGAACTCCGCGCCGAAGAATGCAGCTCCGCCGTCACAAACGGCGACGGCCTCGCGACGCCAATAGTTGAATTCGCCGTCAAACCCGGACGGGAAGAAATTGCCGTAGATGACCCGATGCCCTTTGCGGATCATCCCGACATATTGGCGCAGCCAGCCTTTAGGTACCGCTTTGAGAAACGGGTGTTTGGCAGCTGCCGGGGCCAGTGCGTTGGGGAGTGCCGCTTCGAACAGCGCGATATCGCTTGGTGAAGGACTCCAACCTTGCTCGCCCAGCAGAGGCGTCGGGCGGGAACATTGCGACAGCAGCGCTTTCGCCTGATCGAACGGCATGACGATATAGTCGGAATCGGACGCGGCTTGCGCCGGCAAGCCCAATGCGGCTGCAGCGAGCAGGCCGACCGTCAGCGCTCCGCGCGCCAACTTCATGATCAGAGCGTTGCGCCGATCTCGCGCGCCGCGAGGTCGGGGTCTTCCGCCGCGGTGATCGGCCGACCGACCACCAGGATCGAGGCGCCTGCGTCGACGGCCGCACGCGGCGTCACCACGCGCTTCTGATCGCCGATGGCACCATTGGCCGGGCGGACACCCGGCACGACGAAGAAGCCTTTGGGCCACAATTTGTGCGCCGCGCGGACTTCCTCGCCCGAACACACGATGCCATCGACTCCGGCGTCCATCGCCAGTTCGGTGAGCCGCAGCACTTGATCGTGCGACGATCCCTGGACCCCGGTCGCGCGAAGATCGTTCTCATCCAGGCTCGTCAGCATCGTCACCGCGACGACCTTGGTGTTACTCGGTGCCGCCGCTTTGGCATCCTCCAGCATCGCGCGGCCGCCACTGGCATGGACGGTCAGCACCGCGGGTTCGAGGCCGCGCAACGCCTGGATCGCCTTGCCGACGGTGTTGGGAATGTCGTGCAGCTTGAGGTCGAGAAAGATCGGCAGCCCCAACTCGTGCATCTCCAGCACGCCGTGGCGCCCATTGGCCATGAAGAATTCGAGGCCGAGCTTGATGCCGCCGACATGGTGGCGAACGCGCTTGGCGATCGCCTTCGCCTTGTCGATGTCAGGAGTGTCGAGCGCGACGTAGACGCGGCTGGTCATGGCGTCAGCTCAAGCGGCGGCTGTTTCGGCGGCGTGCGCGGTGCCGGCGGTGCGGCTTCCGCGACCGGCGCGGCGAGCACGGGGCCGGGATCGGCACCCATCGGCACCACTGGCTTCAGATCCGCGATCACCCGCTCCGCGGTCGTCAGCCGCTGCGTCAAGCGCCAGCGGATCGTCCGGTAATAGAGCCACGTCGGGATCACCCCGGCGAGAAACATGAACAACATCATGAAGGGAAGGTTCACTTCCGCGACCAATCCGCCCCACAGGTTGATCGTTACCCAGCTCCAATTGCCATAAGTGAAGATCGCCGCGACGAAGCTGATCAGGCACCAGAAGAGGATCTTGAGGAACTGCATGGAGCGGGACGCTAGCGGGACCGGTCAGGTTTGGCCAGAGTTCCCGACGATCCTCCCCATTCGCGATGGGGAGGGCCGAAGGTGTCTGTCGAACTCACCGAATCGGCGAGTTGGGATCGAGTCGCATATCCAGATACTTGTCCACGCTACCCATCAGCTCGCCCATTTCGTGCTCGAAGAAATGGTTCGCCTTGGGAATCGTGTCGTGGTGGATCGTGATGTGCTTCTGGGTGCGCAATTTATCGACCAGCTTTTGCACCGCGATCGGGGTGACGACCTCGTCATTCTCGCCCTGAATGATGATGCCCGAGGCCGGGCAGGGGGCGAGGAACGTGAAGTCGAACATGTTCGCGGGCGGCGCGATCGAGATGAAGCCGCGGATTTCCGGGCGGCGCATCAGCAGTTGCATCCCGATCCAGGCGCCGAACCCGAACCCGGCGACCCAGGTGGTCGACGCCTCGGGGTGGAAACTCTGCACCCAGTCGAGCGCGGAGGCCGCGTCGCTCAATTCGCCGATGCCGTTATCGAACACGCCCTGGCTCTTGCCGACGCCACGGAAATTGAAGCGCAGCGTCGCGAAGCCGCGGCGCTGGAACGTCTTGTAGAGCTCGATCACGATGCGGTTGTTCATCGTGCCGCCCGACATCGGATGGGGATGCAGGATCATCGCGACCGGTGCGCGCGGCTTGGGCGCGGGGGCGAAACGACCTTCGAGGCGGCCCTCGGGGCCGGGAAAAATGACTTCGGGCATCGTGTCCTGTTCTTTTAGCCGCAGAGGCGCCGGTGTGGCGCTAAAGGTTGCGCGCTATATAGGCCGCAGGCCCCAACACGCAATTGGAACGAATCGGACCGATGGTCACAGAGCGAATCTATCTCGACCATGCCGCAACCACGCCGCTGCTACCGGCGGCGCGTGAGGCGATGGCTGACGGATTCGCGCGCTGGGCCAATCCGTCGTCACCGCATGCCGAAGGCCGCGCGGCCAAGGCGATGCTGGAGAAGGCCCGGACGCAAATCGCCGCAGCCTATGGCTGGCCGGGCGAGGTGTTGTTCACCAGTGGATCGAGCGAGGCGCTTGCGATCGCGCTGACCCGCTCGGCGGTGACGCGCCGGCTGGCGAGCGCGGTCGAGCACGATGCGGTGCTCCGCGCGGCGTACGACATCGCACTGATTCCGGTCGATGCAGCAGGCCTGGTCGATCGGAAAGCGCTCGATGCTGCGATGGCGGGTAAAGGGCGTGCGATCGTCGCGATCCAATGGGCCAATAGCGAAACCGGAATCCGCCAGCCGATCGCCGAATTGACCGAACAGGTCCGTGCCGCCGGTCATCTGCTGTTGGTCGATGCCGCGCAGATGCCGGTCGGCACCGATCGTGACGTCGCGCGGCACGCCGATTTCGTCGCGCTGTCGGCGCATAAACGTGGTGGGCCGATCGGCGTCGGTGCCTTGCTCGTTCGCGATCTCGCAGCGCTCGATCCGACCGGAGGTCAGGAGCGGGGATACCGGCCGGGGACGGAGAATATGCCCGGCATCGTCGGCTATGCCGCGGCGCTGGGCGAGCCCGAGGACGTCGCTCGCTATGGAGAATTGCGTGCCTATCTGGACAAGGAGATCCAGGCGTCAGGCGGCGAACCCGTGCTGGTCGAGGCGCTCCGCCATCCGGCGATCGGTTCGTACCGCATGCCTGGCGTTGCGGCGACGACCCAGTTGATTCGCTTCGACATGGCCGGGATCGCTGTGTCAGCGGGAAGCGCCTGCGCGAGCGGCAGCATGAAGCCGAGCCATGTGCTGTCGGCGATGGGCTGGGAGATCCAGGCATCGCAGGAAGTGGTGCGGGTGAGCTTCGGACGCGCGACCACGCGGGCCGAGCTCGACGCTTTCGTCGCGACCTGGCGCGAAATCGCATCATCGCTGGCGCGCGCGGCATGATCTATCTCGATTATCAGGCGACCACGCCGCTCGCGCCCGAGGCGCTGGAGGCGATGTTGCCCTGGTTGCGCGACCAGCATGCCAATCCGCATTCGGCGCACGGGCCGGGGCGTGCCGCCAAGGCTGCGGTCGAGGTCGCACGCGGTCAGGTCGCGGCGTTGTTGCCGGCCGGGGGTACGGTCAGCTTCACCGGCGGCGCGACCGAGGCGCTCAACTGGGCGATCAAGGGTGCCGGCGGCTCGGTCGTCACCATCGCCACCGAACATGCCGCTGTGCTCGACACCGTGGAGGCCGTTGGCGGGGCAGTGGTGTTGCCGGTGCGGCATGACGGCCTGGTCGATCTCGACGTGGCCCGCGCGGCGATCCGGCCAGGGGTGAAATTGGTCGCGGCGATGCTGGTCAATAACGAGATCGGCGTGATCCAGCCGATCGCCGATCTGGCCGCGCTGGCACACCAGGCGGGTGCCTTGTTCCTGTGCGATGCCGTGCAGGGTTATGGCCGGATGGCGATTCCCGAGGGCTGCGACCTCATCGCGCTGTCGGCGCACAAAATCCACGGGCCCAAGGGCATTGGCGCGCTGTGGATTCGCGAGGGGATCGCGCTGGCGCCGTTGCTCCATGGCGGCGGACAGGAAGTGGCCGGGCGCTCGGGCACGCTCAGCCCGGCCCTGTGCGCAGGCTTCGGTGCGGCGGCGGCGCTGATGGCGACGCGGCGCGATCGGGATGCTGCCCATGTCGAGAGGTTATGGTCGGGTGCGCGGACGACGCTGGGGGCGGACTGGGTTGTCAACGGGTCGGTGGAGCATCGCTATCACGGCAATCTCAATATTCGGCGTGACGGGCTGGACGTCGCGCGACTGATGTCCGATCTGCGCGACATCGCCTTTTCGGCGGGCTCGGCCTGTGCCAGCGGGTCGGGGCGGCCGAGCCATGTGCTCGAGGCGATCGGCCTGAGCGACGCGCAGGCCCGCAACAGCATCCGGATCGGTTTCGGGCGCTATACGACCGAGGAGGAATTGGTGAACGCGCTCAAGCGCATCGACGCCGCCGCTCGCGCTCAGAGGATCGCGGCGTGACTCGCGTGATCTTCATCGAGCGCGATGGCGCCACGCGCGAAGTCGAGGCCCGGCCCGGCGATCGCCTGCTCGACCTGGCGCAAAATGCCGGCGAACCGCTCGAAGGGACGTGCGAAGGCCAGATGGCCTGTTCGACCTGTCACGTGATCATCGACGCCGACGATTTCGCGAAATTGCCTCCTGCGGTCGAGGAAGAAGAGGACATGCTCGACCTTGCCGCCGGGGCCACGCGATATAGCCGACTCGCATGCCAGATCTGGCTGAGCGACGTGCTTGAAACGTTGACCGTGCGCATTCCGTCCGAAGCGAAAAACATGCAGGGTCGCTGACCTAAAGTTTTACCGGATTACCGTGACTAAGCATTATTTCGTTCATGGAACGGCATGCACATGATAGGCGTTTGGACGCGCCGGGGGGCGAAAAAGCATGGAGAGACACGCCATGAAATTTCTCGCTGTTATTGCTGCTGGAGTTCTTGCCGCCTCGGCGCTCACGCCGGTTGCTCCCGCTAATGCCGCGCCCGCGCCCGAACGCTGGGGCCACGGACATCATGGATGGAAGTGGAAGAAGGTGTGCACGGTGCGCTGGCGTCATGGCCACAAGATTCGGACCTGCCGCAAAGTCCGTGTTCGCTGGTAGCAGCGGTCTTCTAATGGCTTGAAAGCGCCGCCCGATCCCGCCATATGCGCGGCGGGAGTCGGGCGGACGCAATCGTCGCCAACCCGGTCAGGTCCGGAAGGAAGCAGCCGTAACGATTTCGTTGCGGGTCGTTCCGGCTCCCACCTGCCTCCATTGAAACATTGGCCTGTCCAACCGCACGGCGGCGCGACGCTCGGCCGCTTGCCAGAGCCGCACCGGACCGTTCGCATATCGCGGCGATCGCATCCGAAATGGATCAGGATCGACGCACAAGGTCGCTCAAAGCCGATACGGAACGCGACAGCGCTTTCGTGCATTTCGACAGTGCCTCTGACCCACAAGGCAAGGAGTCCTGTATGCGTATCACTCGATTATTCGCCGTCCTGCTGGCTGTTGCCGGCATGTCGGCGATCAGCCCTGCTTCGGCCGAAACGTCGCTGACGCGGTCGACGACGATCGCCACGCCGCTCGCGGGACCCTCCGGCATCACCGCAACCGCAGGCCAGTATGATCGCGGCCGCCACAATGGCTGGCGCAACGGCAATCGTGGCTGGCGGGGTGGCGACCGCGGCTGGCGAGGTCGCGGCTATGGCTATCGCGGCGGCTACGGTTATCGCGGCCGCGGCTATTACGGTCCGCGTTATGCCTATGGCCGGCCATATCGTTGGCGCGGTTCGCGCTTGGTGTGCCGCACCTCGTGGCGTTGGGGCCGGCCGCACCGCGTGTGTTTCCGTCGCTGGTAACAGGCTTCGACAATCCGGCTCGCCGACCCTAGATAAGGGTTGATGTCCGACTCTTTCGATCTCGGCGAGCCGCCGCAGCCCAAGGAAACCGCGTACCGCGTGCTTGCGCGCAAGTACCGGCCGCAGAATTTCGATCAGCTGATCGGCCAGGACGCGATGGTCCAGACGCTGGGCAACGCGATTCGGCGCGGCCGGCTGGCGCATGCGTTCCTGCTGACCGGCGTACGTGGGGTCGGCAAGACCTCGACCGCGCGGCTGATCGCTAAGGCGCTGAATTGTATCGGACCCGACGGGCAGGGCGGTCCGACGATTGACCCGTGCGGCGTGTGCGACCCCTGCGTGTCGATCGCCGAAGGCCGCAATATCGACGTGATCGAGATGGACGCCGCCAGCCATACCGGCGTCGACGACATGCGCGCGGTGATCGACGCCGCACGGCTCGCCGCGTTTGGCGCACGGTTCAAGATCTACATCATCGACGAAGTCCACATGCTGTCGAAGAATGCGTTCAATGCGCTTCTGAAGACATTGGAAGAACCACCTGAACATGTGAAGTTTCTGCTGGCAACGACCGAGGTGCAGAAGGTTCCCGTAACGGTCCTGTCGCGATGCCAGCGATTCGATCTCAGGCGCATTCCGGCGGATAAATTGGCGGCGCATTTCGCGCACATCGTCGAGTTGGAGAGCGCCGAAGCGGAGCCCGAGGCATTGGCACTGATCGCGCGCGCGGCCGACGGATCGGCGCGCGATGGCCTGTCGATCCTCGACCAGGCGATCGCCCATGCTGGGATGGAAGGCGGCGGCGTGACCGCGCCTGCCGTACGCGCGATGCTCGGTTTATCCGATCGTGCCGCGATCCGCGACTTGTTCGCGCTCTTGCTCGACAGCGACGCACCCGGCGCGCTGGCGGCGTTGCGCCGGCAATATGATCTCGGCGTCGACCCGCAATCGGTGCTGCGTGGTCTGCTTGAGACAGTGCATGCGGTGACCCTGGCCAAGCTGGGTGGGGATGCCGATCCCGCGCAATCGGCGGAGGAACGCGATGCCTATCAGGGCTGGGCGCGGCTGCTGTCCTTCCCGGCGCTCCATCGATTGTGGCAATTGATGCTCAAGGGGCATGAGGAAGTCGCGCGCGCCGCCCTGCCGATCGAGGCCGGCGAAATGGCGTTGCTCCGCGTCGTCCATGCCTCCAGTCTGCCCGATCCCGGCGAGCTCGCGCGGCAGATCGCCGCCGGCGTCGTGCCATCTATCGCGCCGCCCGCTGCCGGCCCGGCGCCGTCATCCGCGCCAGCCACCGTCCAGGCGTTACCGGCCAGCTTCGACGCGATGGTCGAGCTGGTGCGCGCCAATGGCGGCGGCGCGTTATTGTCGCACCTTACCGCCAACGCCCGGGTGGTGCGCTACGAAGCGCCCGAGCTGGTGCTCAGCACGTCGCGGCCCTTGCCCGCCGATTTGCCGGCGACACTCGCCGCGCGCCTGGGCGAGCTGACCGGCGCGAAATGGAAAGTGACGACCGAGGACGCCGAGGGCGAGGCAACGCTTGCCGAACGCCGCAAGGCCGAGGAAGAGGCCGAACGCGCCTCGGTCATGGAAACCCCCATCGTGAAGGCAGCGTTGGAGACATTCCCCGACGCGGTGCTCGAACGCATCAACAAGGAAGCACTGGGATGAAAAGCCTCGAAGACATCATGGCGATGGCGCAGAACGTCCAGGCCGAGCTGGCCAAGGCACAGGACGGGCTCGACCAGATCGAGGTCGAAGGCGCGTCAGGCGGCGGCATGGTCAAGGTGAAGGCGTCGGCCAAGGGCCGGATCATCGGCGTCGATATCGATCCGTCGCTGCTCCAGCCGTCGGAGAAGCAGATGCTCGAGGATTTGATCGTCGCGGCGTTCAATGACGCACGGGCAAAGGCGGATGCGGCATCGAACGCCGAAATGGCCAAGATGACGCAGGGCCTGCCGCTGCCGCCGGGGTTCAAGCTGCCGTTCTAAGCTGATCGTGTTCCTTTATTCCGCTTTGGCCTTTGCCTCTGTCGGTGGCTGGTGGAATTTGGCTGCCTGGCACGTAGCAGAGGCATTTCTCACGACCTTTATCAATCCAGCGGTGATGACCTGATAATCGGTCAGCACCGATCTATTGCGATCAAAAGTGAGGCGACGCGTCTGGCCGCCCTGGTCGAGGTCGGCGAGTTTGATTGGGTTCGAAGCGGCATCGCTGATCGCGTACGTCTGCTCGCGAAGGCATTTGTCGTAACAATAGGATTTGTTCGCCAGGTCGGCGCTGAAATCGAGCGAATATGCGAGCGTTTGCGGCAGTTGTGTTCCGGCCTGAACGGTTTCGGTTCCGGCGCAACGCTCGCCGATCTTGTCTGCGGCAAAAGTGGAGGTCGATCCGATCGACACCAACGCAACGGCCAAAGCAACAAGCTTCATCGGATTCCCTTGCGCGAGTCGGTACGCCACCAGCATAATTCGACCCCGAAAGAGCCACCATAACAAAACTGTAAGGTCGACGGTGCGTGCCCTTGGAAGCAGTGCCGCCGCAATAAGCCTCTCGTCGGACGATGGCAGCCAGAAGGGACGTTGCACCTACCCGATTTTCCGCCGAGTTCATAAGACATGGCAGCTCTATCAACATCGCAGGAATTGGGAGATCAGGCACGAGCCGAGTTGGCCGATCTGATCGACCTGCAAATGTCTCCGCTGGGCATGACGGCGATAGAAGCACTGGCGCCGGCGGAGGGGCAGACGGCGTTGGATATCGGCTGCGGCGCGGGCCAAACGATCCTGCAGTTGATGGAGCGAGTCGGCCCCACCGGCCGGGTGATCGGTGTCGATTTGGCGCCACGCGTTCTGGCGGTCGCGCGGGCTAGGACAGGGCACCTATCGCAGGTGACGTTGCTGCAAGAGCATGCCGCCGAGTTGACGCTGCCCGAGCACAGCGTCGATGCCATTTTCTCGCGGTTCGGCACGATGTTCTTCGCCGATCCGATCATGGCCTTCGCCAACATGCACCGAATGCTCAGGCGCGGCGGCAGAATCGGCTTTGTTTGCTGGCGATCGCTGAACGAGAACGAACTGGATTTCTTTCCGGTCGAAGCAGCAGGGCTAACGGCGGCGATCGACGTTACGCCTTTCAGCTTCGAGAAAGCCGGGACGGTTGATCACGTCCTTCGTTCGGCAGGCTTCGACCTTATCGAGATTCGGGCGCTCGATGCGCAGGTTTCGAGCGGTGACGCCGAGGCGATGTTGAGAGTGGTCACGCATGTCGGCGCGCTGGGAAAGATCTTGAGGGAAAGACCTGCATTACTGCCCGAAGCGGAGCGCCGCGTGCGCGCCGCGCTGTCGATGCGTGAGCGCTCTGGCAAGGTAAGTTTGAGCGCCGCGACCTGGGTTGTCACCGCCACGCGTGCATGAATGCCCCGGCCATGCGCGGGCCATTCATTGTCCGATTGCCGAGCCGCTATCGCTCAGCCAGCGGTCTATCCGCACTACCGCACGCAACTGTCGAGCCCGTTGCCCCGCACCACATTGACGTACTTCGCCAGCGCATTGCCGTGGCGGCGGACGAAGCCGCGCGGGTCGATCGCGGCGCGCTTCTTGGGCAGCGGCAGAACCGCCGCGATCCGTCCGGCCTCGGTCGACGACATGGTCGACGCGTCATGGCCGAAATAGCGGATCGACCCGGCATTGGCGCCATAGGTACCGATCCCGGTCTCGGCGACGTTGAGATAGACTTCCATGATCCGGCGCTTGCCCCACAGATGTTCGATCAGGAAGGTGAACCACGCCTCGAAGCCCTTGCGGACATAGCCGCCGCCCTGGATCAGGAAGACGTTCTTGGCGGTCTGCTGGCTGATCGTCGATCCGCCGCGGATGCGACCGCCTTTCTGGTTGCGCTGATAGGCCTGCCGCAGCGCGCTGAAATCGAACCCGTCGTGCAGGCAGAAGCGCGCATCCTCGCCGGCGATCGCGGCGCGCGGCATGTTGGGATCCATGCGGTCGATCGACATCCACTGCTTGGTGATCAACTGGCCGTGCAGCACATCGCCCAGCATCGTGAAAGTGAAGGGCGGATTGATGAAGCGGTAGATGCCGACCCACAGCACGCTGACGATCACGAAGGCGAGGGCGCCTTTCCAGATCCAGCCGAACAGGCGGCGAAGGAAAGGGCGGCGGGGTTTGGCTCTGGCGGGCATGGGATCGGGATCGGCCTGTGTCGTCGCGATGTCGGTGGGGTGGGGGGATGGTGCCGTCATCAACGGCATGCTCGCCACTATCCGCGGTCGGCGGTCGGCGGCAAGAGCCTCTTCGGCGGCGATGATACCTGTCTCATACGCACCATGCGCGGTCGAGAAGTCGCTCGCCGAACAGGCTTCGCCGGCAAAGAAGATGCGGTCGTCATGGGGCTGGGCAAGCATGCGGCGCTGTCCGGCTTGGCCGATCCGGGCATGCGAATAGCTGCCGCGAATGAAGCGCTCGGCGCGCCAGCGCGTCCGCGCGAGCGGCTGGAGCCGCAATCGCCAGTCGTTGCCGAGCAGGCGCGCGAGCTCGCCGATCGCGAAATCGGCGGCGCCGAGGTCGCTTTCGCGCTCGATCGCCTCGGCGCAATCGCCGCCAAAGAACGCCTCGACGACCGGGCGGCCGAGATAACCGACCTGATAGCTCGCCGTGCACGCGTTGTGCGGATTGCCGATCAAATGCGCATTGTGCGGATAATCGTCGCCGCGAATGCCCAGGAAGATCTTGTCGGCGAGCCCAAGCGGGAGTGCGGCGGCGGCCTCGCGCGTGGCGTCGAGCGGCGGGTCGAAGGTCAGATCGCCATCGGCGATGATTGGCGTCGGCACCGCGACGATCACGCGATCGGCCTCGACCAGCCCGTGCGGCGTGACGAGGCGCATGCGCGGGCCGCGATGGTCGATCATCGAAACGGGGCAATCGAGCCGGACGGGCAGGCGCTTGCCGTAGGCGGCGATCAGCGTGCCATAGCCCTCGACCAGCCGCCAATTATCGTCGCCCGCGGCGTCTTCATACGCCGCCCAATCGTGCAGCGAGACGGCGCCGAGATTGGCGCCATTGGCATAGCCCGAAATCGCATCGATCAACGGGCGCCACGGATTGTCGGGCTGGATGAAGTCCGACAACGCCCGGTCGGGGCCGTCGCGATAGGCCAGAGCGCGCTCGGAGAATTGCTGATACGCTGCCTGGAACGCCTCCTGGTCGGCGGCCGGAAAACCGAGATCACGCCATTGTTCGCGCCAATGCGCCGGGGTGCGGTCGATCTGGAATCCCTCGGCCAGTGCGATCCGCGTCCAGGGATTGCGATCGGCCGAATGCAGCCACGAACAGCCGAGGTCGAGCGCCTCACGGCCGACGCGTACAGTGTGTGCTCGCCCGCCGATCCGCCCGCTCGCCTCGAGTAGCAGGACGTCAGCGCCCGAATCGACAAGGCGCCGCGCGGCAGCGATGCCGGCGGCGCCTCCTCCGATGACGACGAACTTGCTGCTCATCCGCCCGATCTACGGTCCGCGCTCCGTACCGGCAATGGCCGTGACCGAGCGCAGACCAGCGGGCGACTTACGCCGCGATCAGCCGCTTTTCGCCGGCCAGTCGCATCATCACTTTCTGCAGCTTCTCGAACGCGCGGACCTCGATCTGGCGGACGCGTTCGCGCGACACGCCATAGACCTGGCTCAGTTCCTCCAACGTCTTGGGATCGTCGGTCAACCGGCGCTCGGTCAGGATGTGACGCTCACGCTCGTTCAGGCCATCCATCGCTTCGGTCAGCAGGCTGTGGCGGACATCCGCCTCCTGCGCCTCGGCGACAACCGAATCCTGCAAAGGCGCATCGTCCTGCAGCCAATCCTGCCACTGACCTTCGCCATCCTCGCGCATCGAAACGTTGAGCGACGTATCGCCGCCCATCGCCATGCGACGGTTCATCGACGTGACCTCGTCCTCGGTCACGCCAAGGTCCTTGGCGATCTTGGCCACGTTCTCGGGGCTCAGGTCACCATCCTCGAACGCGTCGAGCTTCGATTTCATCCGACGCAGGTTGAAGAACAGCTTCTTCTGCGCGGCCGTCGTGCCCATCTTCACCAGGCTCCACGAGCGCAGGATGAATTCCTGGATCGAGGCGCGGATCCACCACATCGCATAGGTGGCGAGGCGGAAGCCGCGATCGGGCTCGAACTTCTTCACGCCCTGCATCAGGCCGATATTGCCTTCGCTGATCAGTTCCGAGACGGGCAGACCGTAGCCGCGATAGCCCATCGCGATCTTGGCCACGAGACGCAGGTGCGAAGTGACGAGCTGCGCCGCCGCCTCGGTATCGCCATGCTCCGAAAAGCGTTTGGCGAGCATATATTCCTGTTCCGGGGTCAGGATCGGGAACTTCTTGATCTCGGCCAGATAGCGGTTGAGGCTTGCCTCTCCACCGAGAGCAGGAATC
>Ga0207683_10003297_pt1 | contig 14075 bp, 14 predicted proteins | sample KBSM73metaG_FD_184333 | JGI IMG/M metagenome (GOLD analysis project Ga0207683, IMG submission 184333) | Miscanthus rhizosphere microbial communities from Kellogg Biological Station, Michigan, USA - KBS M7-3 metaG (SPAdes) (version 2) | ecosystem: Host-associated > Plants > Roots > Rhizosphere >...
CCGGTCAAAAACGATGTTGGTGAGGTCGAGGTAACCGGCGCAGGACCGGCGGCGGCCCTTACGGGTAGGAGCGGCTGAAGGACGCTTCAGGCCCATGCGTCAGAACGGCGTCAGAACGCTACAAGGGAGGTCCCGAGATGGCCGTCAATCAACCCGTTTGCCAGCGTCACGGACGACCGGCGGTCGCATCGCGAGTTCGTAGTCGTCCCGACGGCACGCAAGAAGTCGAGTACCTCTGTGAGATCGACCTCGCCGAGGAACAGATGTCGAGCCGCTTCGGTGGGCGCGGCAGTCTCTTCGACGACTTCTTCTCCGACTTCTTCGGCGACGGCCAAACCGCGGGTGCCGGCGCAGGCCGAGGAGCGGCCGCACCACAGCGGCAGGTCGAGCGCGTCGACGTCACTCAGTTCTTCAGCGACGCCACGCGCGAACTCCTGCAACGCGCGGCGCAAACCGCCGTTGAATGGGGCAGTCTCGACCTGGAGAGCGACCATCTCCTCCACGCCGCGCTCGAGGACAGCGTCGTGCAGCACGTGCTTCGTCAGGTCGATGCGGACCCCGATGCGATTCGTTCCGAAATCGAGGAGGAAGCGGACAAGGCACAGCGGACCGATGTCTCGCCTTCGCTCTCCCCCGATGCCAAAGCGGCATTGCTCGCCGCCTACGACGAGTCACGTGAGCTCGGCTCGTCCTACGTCGGCCCTGAGCACGTACTCCTGGCGCTGGCTCGGGATGAGGAGAGCTGGGCGGGCCAACTCCTGCAACGCTTCGGCATCTCGCATACGAAACTTCGGGGCGCGGTAATTCGAGGCGTCGAGCAAGGCGGCGCCACGCGTGAAGCGAGCAAGACACCGACGTTGGACCAGTACGGTCGCGACCTCACCGACATGGCCCGCGAGGGCAAGCTCGACCCGGTCATCGGCCGTGCCGATGAAATCGAGCAGACGATAGAGATCCTCTCGCGGCGTACGAAGAACAACCCCGCGCTGGTCGGCGATCCCGGGGTCGGCAAGACGGCGATCGTCGAGGGCATCGCGCAGCGCATCGTCAACGACGAGGTTCCCGAGACACTGGCGGGACGTCGCGTCGTACAGCTCGATCTCGCCGGGATGGTGGCAGGCTCGAAGTACCGCGGCGAGTTCGAGGAGCGGTTGAAGAACGTGATCGACGAGATCACCAAGAATGAAGGCAATATCATCCTTTTCGTCGACGAGCTGCACACGCTCGTGGGCGCCGGCTCCGCCGAAGGAGCGATGGACGCGGGAAACATGCTCAAGCCGGCTCTGGCGCGCGGAGAGATGCACGTCATCGGCGCGACGACGCTCGACGAGTACCGGAAGGACGTCGAGGGCGATCCTGCGCTCGAGCGCCGGTTCCAGCCCGTGCTAGTGCGCGAGCCCACCGTGGACGAGACAATCGAGATCCTGCATGGGCTCAAGGACCGTTACGAGGCATTCCATCGCGTACGGATCTCCGACGAGGCGATCGTGGCGGCTGCAGAGTTGTCGGATCGTTACGTCCGGGACCGTTTCCTCCCCGACAAGGCGATCGACCTCATCGACCAGGCGAGCGCGCGCGTCAGGCTGCGCACGAAGACCAAGGACGACGACACGCGCAGCCTCGAGGAGGATCTCCGCAGACTCGCGCGCGAGCGCGACCAGGCCACTTCAGCGGAGGACTACGATCGAGCGGGCCAGCTGAAGGACCAGATCGACTCGCGCCGCAACGAGCTCGACGACAAGCGCCAGAAGCGGCAGCGATCACCAGAAGTAACCGCCGAGGACATCGCCGAGGTCGTGTCACGCGCGACCGGCATCCCCGTCTCCCAGCTCACCACCGAGGAGCGACAGCGCCTCTTGCAGTTGGAGCAACAGCTCCACGACCGCATCGTCGGACAGGAAGAGGCGGTATCTGCGATCGCCGACGCGGTCCGGCGCTCGCGCGCGGGACTCGGCGATCCGGGTCGGCCGATCGGCAGCTTCCTCTTCCTCGGCCCGACCGGCGTCGGCAAGACCGAGCTCGCCCGCACACTCGCCGAAGCGATGTTCGGTAGCGAAGATCTCATGGTCCGGTTCGACATGAGTGAGTTCCAGGAGCGGCACACAGTGTCCCGACTCGTGGGAGCACCGCCCGGTTATGTTGGCTACGACGAAGCCGGGCAGCTCACCGAGGCGGTGCGTCGCAAGCCGTACTCCGTGCTGCTATTCGACGAGATCGAGAAGGCGCACGCAGACGTCTTCAACATCCTGCTGCAGATCCTCGACGACGGGCGCCTCACCGACGCACAGGGACGCACGGTTGACTTCAAGAACGCCGTGGTGATCATGACCTCGAACCTCGGCGCCGACCGAATCCGCCAGCAGGCGCGTCAAAAGGAGTCGTTCGAGCAGTTGAAGGAAGACCTGATGGAAATCCTGAGTCACAGCTTCCGACCGGAGTTCATCAACCGGATCGACGAGATCATCGTCTTCCGCGCACTGACCGAGGAACAGATCGCGGAAATCACCAAGCTGCTGCTCCAGCGGCTGGTCCGGCGGCTGCGAGCACAGCATGTCGAGATCGAGTTCGCAGACGAGGCCGTTGCCCTGCTATCGCACGAGGGCTTCGACCCGGAGTACGGCGCGCGGCCTCTGCGCCGGACGATCCAACGGCTCGTCGAGAACGAGCTCTCACGGATGCTGCTCAACGGCGACGTCGAGCCTGGCGACCGCGTTACGGTCGGCGTGACCAAAGGCGACCTCCACTTCGATGTCGAGCGAGGCGGCGCACGGGAGGAGGTGAGCGATTGGTCGGAGGAGGCAGAGGAGGCCAAGACACCGACCAGCACGGCCGCTCGGTAGCGCCGCTCGACCAATCGACAGCACAACCACGGATCGACGTCGGCATCGTCGTCGCGCCGGGGCTCGCACGCGACGTCACGGCAGGCATCGCCGAAAACCTCCTCGAGGATCTTCGCGCGCACTACGACGGCATGGATTGGCGGAGCGAACTCACGGTCGATCGACTCGTCGTGCCACCGGTGCCTACGACAGAGCTCCTCGCGGCAGCGCGGCGCAAGCTGCTCGCCGCCGACTGGGATCTGGCTGTCGTCGTGACCGACTTGCCACTTCGAGTGGCTGGACGCACGGTTCAGCGCCACAGCAATCCGACGCACGGTATCGCGGTCGTCTCGCTACCGGCGCTCGGCCCGCTCCATCTCCGGCAGCGGTTGCGACGCGCGGTGCTCGAGCTGGTGGGCGAGCTCGTCGGACACGGCGTCGGAGGGCGGAACCTGTTGCGCGAGCTAAGCACGGAGGTCGCGAACCGCCCCGGTCTCGCCTTCGTTCCCGCGGTCCTTCTCAGCCACGTGCGCTTGTTGCTCGGGATGGTTCGGGCGAACCGCCCGTGGCGTTTCGCTGCCCGCCTGTACGGAGCCCTCGTCGCTGCGCTCGCTGTCAGTGTCTACGGCGTCGTCACCTCTGACATCTGGCGCCTTTCGAGCGCGCTGAGCTGGTGGCGGCTGACGGTAACGTCCCTCGCTGCGCTGGCCGTGACCGTCGTGGCGATCATTGCGGTGCACGGCCTTTGGGAGCGCGCTCCGGACTCGCGCGTCCGCGACCAGGTCGTGCTCTTCAACTTTGCGACAACAGCGAGCGTCGCCATCGGCATCGTCTCCCTGTACGTCGCCCTGTTTGCGCTGATTCTCGGCGGAGCGGAGCTCGTCGTCACTCCGCACGTGCTTGCGGGCGCGATCGGCCACGATGCGAGCCTTGCCGACTATGCCACGCTCGCCTGGTTCGTGGCATCGCTCGCCACCATCGGCGGCGCACTCGGTGCAGCGCTCGAGTCGAATGAGGCAATTCGGGAGGCTGCCTATTCGTCGATCAGCGAGAAGGAGCTTCCCTCGCCATAGACGAAGCATCTTCGGCTCAGACGCTCCACCCTCGCTTCAATAGCCCTCCGCCACAGCGTGGATTGCGGCGGCGAGCTGAGCGAGATCCTCGACCCGCTCTTTGAGCAGGTATGCGCGCCGTCCGCTGCCGCCCTCCGGCAGCGCGAGAACGTACTTCGGGTGTGCGTACTGGCTGAGGACGACGACCCCGACATCGGGATGCGATTGACGCAAGCGCTCGGCCGCCTGGATGCCCTCGTCCGCGCCGCCCGGCGGCATGCGTATGTCGGTGACGACGACGTCCGGGCGCTCGGAGTCGACGGCGGCGAGAAGCGACGCGAGGTCATCGCAGGCTGCGACGACTGCAAACTCTGGCCGCGTCTCGAGCAAGCGACGGACCCCCTCGCGGACGAGATAGTGGTCCTCGGCGAGCACGAGCCTGATCGCCATCGAAGGAGCATACGACGGTGAAGTCGCAGCCTCCAGGGCCGCTAGTCCCGATCGTCGACGACAACGAAAGGAACCTCAAGCCCGCACGTGACGTGCTGCGCCGCACGGGGTTCCGCACGCTCGAGGCGGCTAACGGTCGCGAGGCAATCACGGTCGCGCTCGCCCAACTGCCGGAGGTTGTTCTTCTGGATCTGGATCTGCGCCTTCCGGACATGGACGGCACGGACGTGTCCCGCGAACTGGGAGCCGAACCGCGAACCTCCGGGATACCGCTGGTCGCGCTGACAGCGCTCGAGCCCGAGGCGGAGCGGCTCCGCGCCGCCGGCTTCACGGACCACATCCGCTAGCCGATCGACATCCTGACGTTCCCGGAGCAGGTGAGAGGCTACTGCGCCGACCGGGATGCCAGCACCCCATCCAGAAGCAAGCGCGCAGGCTAGGCATATAGGCGCGGTCGTCCTAATGTGGACGCCATGAAGCTCTCGAGCTGGTCCGCGCGACTGGTACTCGGAGGCGCAGGCGCGGTCCTTGTTGTCTCCCTTCTTGCCGCCTGCAGTGGTAACGGCGACAAGTCCGCTGCGAAGCCCATCCCCCGAGTCGGTCTGATGCATGTCGGCACCGATCACGTTCCTCCTTCCTTGAACTCGCTGGAAGCTCGCCTCAAGGAGCTGGGATGGACCAACGGCCGCAACATCAGCCTGATCTGGCGAAACCTCGAGCCGGACGAAGCCGAGGGCCAAGCGAAGGAGTTTGTTCGCCAACGCGCAAACGTCATCGTCGCCTTTGAAGATCAATCCATTCGCGCCGCTCAAGCCGCGACAGCGCGACCCAAGGACCACATCCCCGTCGTCTTCCTACATCCGTCTGATCCGGTCCGCGACGGCCTGGTCAAGAGCCTTTCTCATCCTGGCGGAAACCTCACCGGAGTCTTCGGCGCCCGTGACGTCGTTGCGAAGCAGCTCGAGCTCTACCAGCTACTCGTGCCCCACCTGCGACGCGTCCTCACCCTCGTCGATCCCACCGATCCAGGAACCGGGCGGCTCCTGGCGCAGTACCGGGCGGCTGCGTCACAGCTGAGGCCTTCGCTCCAACTCGTCATCCGCGACGCCTCGACGGCGGGGGATCTCAAACGGGTATTTGGGTCGCTGCGGCCCGGCGAGATCGACGGTGCGTTCCTCCTGTCCTCGAAACTTCGGCTCAACTTCTCGGCGCTGACGATCCGCCTGGCCGCCCGCGCGAAGGTCCCGGTGCAGGCCCACAGGAAGGACTGGGTCAAGAGAGGTGCGCTCTTCTCTTACGGGGCCGACCTCCGGCCCATCGGACGGCTGGGGGCCCGCTACGTCGACAGCATCCTCAAGGGGGCTCGGCCTTCTGACCTGTCCGTCGAGGTTGTCCCGGTCGTCGAGTTCGCTATCAATCTGAAGACCGCGAGCAGGCTCGGCATCCGGGTCCCACAGCAGATGATCATTCGAGCGGACGAGGTCTACCGGTAGGGCACCGGCGGCTGATCTGGAAATACACCGCCGTCGTCGTGACACTCGTTGCCGCTGCGGTGATCTCGGTCGGACTCACCGAGTCGTACTTTTCGTACCAGGACAGCAAACGCGCGCTAACGGGTTTTGAGCGCGACAAGGCATCGTCCGCCGCCACCTCGATCGAGCAGCTCGTGCAAGACCTCCTGCTCGAGCTCGACGCCGTTGCGCAACCGACTACGTCGACAGGAAATGCCGGGCTGCAAGAACGAAACCAGGACTTCCATCGTCTGCTCGATCGTGACCGCTCTATCAGCCGAGTCAGCTACGTGGACGCGAGCGGGCACGAGCGAGTCCGTACCTCCGCGCTCGAGACCGACCGCATCGGCACCAGCACGGATCTTTCGCAAAGCCACACCTTCCTCGTCGCGAGGGCGGAGAAGCGCTATTTCGGGCGCGTGCACTTCGAGAACGGCTCGCCGCACTTGACCGTCTCGGTCGCCGAGCGCGCGCCCGGTCACGGCGTCGTGGTCGCCGACATAGATCTCCACTCCATCCGGCAGGTCATCGACCGCGCGCACGTCGGAACCGCCGGATATGCGTACGCGGTCGACTCACACGGCGAACTCGTGACGCACCCCGACATCAACCTCGTCCTTCGGCACACGAGCTTCGCCGCACTGCCGCAGGTGCGAGCCGCGCTTCGACGAGGTGCGAACTCCGCCGGCGATCGAGCAAAGATCGGGCGCGACCAGCACGGGAGGAAGGTGCTCAGCGCGTTCCAGACGATCAAGCCGCTTGGCTGGCGCGTGTTCGTCGAGCAGCCCCTGAGCGAGGCTTTCGCTCCGCTCAAGTCCGCGATCTGGCGCACCGCTCTACTGCTGGTCGCGTTCCTGCTGCTGGCCATTGCGACAAGCGTTCTGCTCGCTCGCAGGCTGGTACGGCCAATCGAGTCGATCCAAGCTGCGGCGGCGAGGATCGGCTCCGGTTCGCTCAACCAGCGGATCGAGGTTCCGAGCAATGACGAGCTGGGCGCACTCGCCGCCGAGTTCAATCGCATGGCGGCGCAGCTCGAAGAGTCTTATGGCGGCCTCGAGCAGAAGGTCGAGGAGCGAACCCGAGAGCTCGCCACGGCACTCACGGAGCTAGACCTGAAGAGCCGCGAGCTCGAAACGGCGAGCCGGCACAAATCGGAGTTCCTCGCCAACATGTCGCACGAGCTGCGGACTCCGCTCAACGCGATCATCGGGTTCTCGCAAGTGTTACGGGAACGGATGTTCGGTGAGGTCAACGACAAGCAGCAGGAGTACCTCGACGACATACTGGGCTCGGCCAACCACTTGCTGGCGCTGATCAACGACATCCTCGATCTCGCCAAGGTCGAGGCCGGGCAGGTCGAGCTGGAAGTCGCGCCGTTCTCGCTGCGGGATGCGCTCGAGCACGGCATCGTGATGGTGCGGGAACGAGCGCTGAATGACGATGTCGAGGTCACGCTCTCGGCAAATGGCGACGTCGACGTGGTTACCGGCGACAAGCGTCGCATCAGCCAGGTCATCTTCAACTTGCTCTCGAATGCGGTGAAGTTCACGCCCGCCCGTGGCGCGGTCAACGTCTGCGCATCGCAGGTCGACGGCGAGATCCGCGTCTCAGTTGGCGACACGGGGCCGGGCATCGCGTTCGAGGACCACGAGCGCATCTTCGAGGAGTTCCAGCAGACGGACGTCGGGGTCGGGCTCGGCGAGGGCACGGGCCTCGGCCTCGCTCTGTCCAAGAGGTTCGTCGAGCTCCACGGCGGCCGGATCTGGGTCGAGGGCGTCGTCGGAGGCGGAAGCAGGTTCGTCTTCACGCTGCCGGCCGGAACGAACGCGGATGTCGGCTGAGACGGTCCTCATCGTCGAGGACAACGAGAAGAGCATGAAGCTCTTCAGGGATGTCCTCGAGGTCAAGGGCTACCGCACACTGGAGGCGACCACCGGCGCACGAGCGGTCGAGCTCGCGACCAGACACCTTCCCGACGTCGTCCTCATGGACGTCCAGCTTCCCGACGTCGACGGTGTCGAGGCCCTCCGACGGATTCGCACGGACTCACGCACCGCGTTCCTCCCCGTCGTCGCAGTCACCGCCCAAGCAATGGATGGCGACCGCGAGCGATTCCTCCAAGCGGGGTTCGACGCGTATCTCGCCAAGCCGGTCGACATCGCGGAGCTTCTCGACGTCGTCAAGACAGCGCGTACCGCATGGCTCAGCTCGGCCGCGCCCGACTAAGCTTCTCGGCCGGAAATCGAAGCCGAGAAGGAGAGCCCGCACATGTCCGAGCCCGCAAAGATCCGCAACGTTGCCGTCGTCGGACACCGCGGGACGGGAAAGACGTCGCTCGTCGAGGCGCTCCTGTTCCAGACCGGAAAGATCAACCGGCTTGGGACGGTCCAGGCGGGAACGACCACGTCGGATTCGGCCGACGACGAGCACGAGCGGCAGCTCTCGATCTCGATGTCGCTCGAGCACACCGAGTGGCAGGACCGGAAGGTGAATCTCGTCGACGTCCCCGGCGACCCGGCGTTTCAGGGCGAGCTGCGCTGCGCCGCCCGGGTGGTCGAGGGCACGCTCGTCACGGTCTCCGCGGTGATGGGCGTCGAGGTGGGCACCTCACGCGCGTGGCGGCTCGCCGACGAGCTCGGCCTCGCACGCGTCGTCTTCGTCAACATGCTCGACCGCGAGCGGGCCGACTTCTTCCGAACGCTGGAGGGATTGCGGAACGGGCTCTCCACCAAGTGCGTCGCAGTGCATATCCCGGTCGGCGCCGAGCACGAGCTCACGGGCATCGTGGACGTCCTCCACATGTGCGCGTACGCGAGCCCGGAGGGCGAGAAGGAGGGCGAGCCCGGCCCGATCCCCGACGAGATGGCAGACCTTGCGGCCGAGTATCGCGAGAAGCTTCTCGACGCCGTCGTCGAGACGGACGAAGGGCTCATGGAGCGCTACCTCGACGGGCAGGAGCTCGACGCCCACGAGGTGGCGACGGCGCTCAAGGCCGCCGTCACGAGCGGGGACGTCTTCCCCGTGGCGTGCGGCGTCGCGACGAAGAATCTCGGGACGCACGCGCTCCTCGACCTCCTCGTCGAGGGTGTTCCGTCGCCGGCGAAGAAGGGCTCGCCGATCGACGTCGACGGCGCCTCGACCGCCGCGTTCGTCTTCAAGACGGTCGCCGATCCGTTCGCCGGTCGCATCAATCTGTTCCGGGTCCTGAAGGGCAACGTGAGCGCGGACGGCACGCTCGTCAACCTCCGCTCGAAGTCGAAGGAGCGGATGGGGACGCTGCTCGACGTCCAGGGCAAGGAGCACCATCCCGCGGCCGAGTTCGGCGAGGGCGACCTGGGATCCGTCGCCAAGCTGAAGGATGCGCAGACCGGCGACCTCCTGGCGGACAAGGAAGTTGCCATCGGGGCGCCGGAGTTCGGCTTCCCCGAGCCGGTCATGAGCTTCGCGATCACGCCCAAGTCGAAGGGCGACGAGGAGAAGGTCGCGACCGCGATCCGCCGGCTCGCGGAGGAGGATCCCACCCTCCGGCTACGCCGCGACCAGCAGACGGGCGAGGAGATCCTCTCCGGCATGAGCCAGATGCACGTCGAGGTCGCGCTCGAACGGGCAAGGCGCCGTTTCGGCGTCGACATCGAGCTGCATCCGCCGCGCGTCCCGTACCGCGAGACCATCCGTCGCGAAGCGCGGGCTCACGGCCGCTACAAGAAACAAACGGGCGGCCGCGGTCAGTTCGGCGACTGCCACATCGTGATCGCTCCGACCCAGGAGGCCGAGTACGAGTTCGTCGACAAGATCGTCGGCGGTGTCATCCCGCAGAGCTTCCGGCCGGCGGTGAACAAGGGCATCCAGGAGGCCATGCACCACGGCGAGCTTGCCGGCGCGCCGGTGCAGGGCGTCCGCGTGGAGCTCGTCGACGGCTCGTACCACACCGTCGACTCGTCGGAGATGGCGTTCAAGATCGCCGGCTCGATGGCGTGGAAGGACGCGTACATGGCTGCCGACCCCGTCCTGCTCGAGCCGATCATGGAGCTCGAGGTGAGCGTCCCCGACGACGCGGTCGGCGCGGTGAACGGCGACCTCAACTCACGGCGTGGACGTCTGCAGGGCATGGAGCCGCTCGGCGGGATGACGAGCATCAAGGCCGAGGTCCCGATGGCGGAGCTGCTGACGTACGCACAGTCCCTGACGTCGATGACCGGCGGACGTGGGGATTACTCGATGCACTTCCTCCGCTACGAGGAGGTTCCGACCCACGTTGCCCAGAAGGTCATCGAGGACACCAAGCGGGAGCGCGAGGCAGCGAAGGCGTAGTCCACAGGCTGTGGACAACGGATGAACCGCTGCTAGGGTCCGCACGATGCGCGTGACCAAGGCCAGCGTGCGCCGCGGGTGCGCGGTATGCGAGCGGACCTTGCTGCAAGGCGAAGTTGCACTTCGCTTCTCGCCGGATGGCGTCGAGTTCGTCGACGTTTGCCCGCTGTGCCAGGACGCCGCGCTCGACTACGGCTGGGTCCGGGAGGGCGGCCCGATGTCACCGGCGCTCTCCTCGACGCGAGCCCGCAGGAAGCGCACGCGCTGGTCGCAGATCCTGGGCGTCTCCACTGGCGTGGACGCCCAGCCGGTCGTGCCCGAGCCCGTGCTCCGCAGGCTCACCGACTCGGAGGCGGCGCTCGTCGAAGCCGCGGATCTCTTCAACGCGAGCCTCTTCCGACGTACGATCGAGGGTGTCTCGAAGGCGCTTGGCGCGCCGCTCGTGTCGATCGTCCCGCTGTCAGGCGTGAACTCGGAGCTCGTGCTCACTTTCGCCTGGGAGATCACCTGGTACCAGTACCGCGTGCTCCCCGAGGCGGGGCAGCCGATCCGCCTCGCCGATCGCGGCGCCGACATCTCGGAGATCGAGGCGGCGTTCACGGAGTGGAACGGCTCCGTCGACGACTCCGGCCGCGTCGTTCCGAACGTCGCGCGCTAGAGGAGTCCGTCGAGCGCCAACGCCGCTGCGTCCGGGTCGAACTCGAACGGGCCGGGGCCTCCGACGTATGCGATCCGACCGAGTCGGTCGACGACGTAGATGCGCTCCGGCCAGGCCGCGAGTGCGTTGCTGACCGCGTCGTCGAGGCGGTCGACGAGAACCGGCAGGGTCAGGCCCAGCCGAGCTACGCCCTGGCGCGCCGCCTCGAAGCGCTCCTCGATCGTGGTGTGGTTCGCGATGAGCGCCCCCTCGTCGAGGTTCGCCTGGAGCTGCCACCCGTCTGTCGAGTGCGCCTCTGCGATGTAGACGAAGACTGCCTCGGCTCGCTCCTGGTACGTGCGATGCAGCGTCTCGACGTCGCCCGACCGGCGACGAAAGGGCGGTCAGGTGAAGCTGCCGAAGACCAGAACGACTGGCATTTCGCCCGTGGCGAGCGACCGGAGTCGTATCGGCGCGCCATCCTCGAGGCGGAGAAGCTCCAGCTCGGGCAGCGCGTCGCCGACGCGAAGGCGATCCGGTCGCCGGAAACGCGAGACGGCCGCGACGACCGCGGCGCGCTCGTCGGCAGGGAGCGACTCGGCGTACTCGGCGTCGCGCGGATCGAGATAGGACGCGGTCATGACGCTGGATTGTGGCGGTAGGCTGGCTCGCATGGCGACGACAAAGACACGCACGCAGCAGAACTTCGTCGGTGGCGAGTGGGTGGATGCCGCTTCGGGCGAGACGTTCGAGTCCACGAGCCCCGCCGACGGCGAGCTCATCGGCGTCTTCCCGCGCTCCGATGCCGCCGACGTCGACCGCGCTGTCGCGGCGGCGAAGGCGGCGTACGAGGACTGGCGCCTCGTCCCCGCGCCGAAGCGCGGCGAGGTCCTCTTCCGCTTCGCGCAGCTCGTCGTCGACCACAAGGCGGACCTGACCGACCTCATGACACACGAGATGGGGAAGGTGAAGGCCGAGGCCGGCGGCGACGTCCAGGAAGCGATCGACATGAGCTTCTACATGGGCGGCGAGGGTCGTCGGCTGTACGGCCAGACGACGCCGTCGGAGCTCCAGAACAAGTTCCAGATGTCGGTGCGGATGCCGATCGGCGTCATCGGCGTCATCACGCCATGGAACTTCCCGATCGCAATTCCGTCATGGAAGATCGCTCCTGCACTCGTTGCCGGCAATACCGTCGTCTTCAAGCCCGCAACGGACACGCCCATGCTCGGGCATCGGTTCACGGAGCTTCTCGTCGAAGCGGGCGTTCCTGACGGCGTCGTCAACATCGTCCACGGCGGTGGGGGAGCCGTTGGCGAGCGGCTCGTCCGGCACCCGGACGTCCGCGTGATCTCGCTCACTGGGTCGCGAGAGACCGGCGTAAAGGTGCTCGAGGCTGCCGCCGAGGGTCTGAAGCACGTCCACCTCGAGCTCGGCGGCAAGAACGCGATCATCGTCATGGACGACGCCGACCTCGACCTCGCCGTCGACGGCATCGTGTGGTCGGCGTTCGGCACATCCGGCCAGCGCTGCACGGCGACGAGCCGGGTCATCGTGCACGAGAGCCTCTACGACACGCTCGCGGACCGTCTCGTCGAGCGCGCCGAGGCGCTCCGACTCGGCCCGGGCTGGGAGGGCGACACCGACGTCGGTCCGGTGATCAATCGCTCGGCGCTCGAGAAGATCCACTCCTACACGCAGATCGGCAAGGACGACGGCGCGTCGCTCCTCACCGGCGGGGAGATCGCGGACGAGGGCGACCTCGCCAAGGGGTTCTACTACCGGCCGACCATCTTCGGCGACGTCGAGCACGACATGCGCATCGCCCAGGAGGAGATCTTCGGGCCGACGCTGTCCCTCATCCGCTTCCGCGACGAGGCGGAGGCGTTCCGCATCTCGAACGGGATCCGTTATGGGCTCTCGTCCTCGATCTTCACCCGGGACGTCAACCGGGCGTTCCGAGCGATGCGCGATCTCGAGGCCGGCATCACGTACGTCAACGCCGGCACGATTGGCGCCGAGGTGCACCTTCCGTTCGGCGGCACGAAGGAGACGGGCAACGGACACCGCGAGGCGGGGCAGGCTGCGCTCGACGTCTTCACGGAGTGGAAGTCGGTTTACGTCGATTACTCCGGGACGCTGCAGCGCGCGCAGATCGACAACGCGGAGTGAGCCGGGTCAAGCTCGTCTGGTTCGTGCCCGAGGAGGCGCTCGAGGTGACGCGCGACGCGGTGTTCGAGGCCGGCGGAGGGCACATCGGCGCCTACGAGCGCTGCTCCTGGTACACGTCCGGAACGGGCACCTTCTTGGGAGGGGCCGACACGAGCCCGATGCTCGGCGAGAGCGGGAGGGAAGAACGCGTCGCGGAGCTTCGGGTCGAGACCGTCGTCCCCGAGGCGCGCATCCGCGACGCGATCGTCGCGCTTCGCCTCGCGCACCCGTACGAGGAGCCCGCCTACGACGTCTATCCACTCGTCGATCAATGAAGGCGAAGCTCTTCACCGACGGAGGCTCGCGCGGGAATCCCGGACCAGCGGCATACGCCTTCGTCCTCGAAGCCGAGGACGGGTCCGTGCTCGACGCGCGCGGCGAGGCCATCGGAGTGGCGACGAACAACGTGGCGGAGTACGCGGCGCTCGTGGCGGGTCTCGAGCGCGCTGCAGAGGCGGGGGTCGACGAGCTCGAGGTCGTCTCCGACTCGGAGCTGATGGTCAAGCAGATGCGGGGGGAGTACAGGGTCAAGAACCGCGCACTGCAGGATCTCTTCCTCGACGCTTCACGTTCAGCGCGCAAGATCCGCCGGGTGACCTATACGGCGGTGCGCCGGGAGCACAACACGCTCGCCGACAGCCTCGTCAACGACGCACTCGATGCGGCTGCTTTGAAAGAATGACCCCGATGGCCGAGCCACACCACGTCCGTATCGAGTACTGCGTTCCCTGAGGCGCGCTCCCGAACGCCGCCGGTCTGGCGGCGCGGATCCTCGAGGAATGGGAAGACAGCGTCGCGGCCGTCGAGGTCGTGACGGGCGTGGGAGGGGTCTTCGATGTCCACGTCGACGACGAGCTCGTGTTCACGAAGTCGATGCTGGGCCGCTACCCCGACCCCGACGACGTCCTGCCGCTCCTGCGCGAGAAGCTCGGCTCGTAGCCGCGGCTATACTCCGCCCCCTCGCGGATGTAGCTCAGTTGGTAGAGCGTCTGCTTGCCATGCAGAAGGTCGACGGTTCGAGCCCGTTCATCCGCTTGAGAGAAAGCCCCGCGTGCGCGGGGCTTTTCGATTCTCTGGATCGACC
>Ga0207683_10003299_pt1 | contig 14067 bp, 16 predicted proteins | sample KBSM73metaG_FD_184333 | JGI IMG/M metagenome (GOLD analysis project Ga0207683, IMG submission 184333) | Miscanthus rhizosphere microbial communities from Kellogg Biological Station, Michigan, USA - KBS M7-3 metaG (SPAdes) (version 2) | ecosystem: Host-associated > Plants > Roots > Rhizosphere >...
GCCGCGACGGGCCCGGCTGCCAGTGCCTCCAGTGCCACGAATACCGCAGCCGCCGGAGCGGCGAGCACGGCGACCAGTGCGGGCAGCACGGTCAGCGGCGCGGTGTCCGGAGCGGCTACCGCAGTAGGCAGCACGGTCAGCGCGGGCGGCACGACGGCGGCCAGCACCGGCGGCGCGGTGACGGCCACGGTCACCGGCGTGGTCGGCGCGGCCCTGGGCTAGGTGGCGTACGGGGGGTTCCGCCGCCTGCTCCGTAGAGAACGCCTCCGCGGCTGTATCATTCACCGCTCCCGCGCCTCTTACAGTTACCCTTAGGTAACCTCATCATCCGGTGCGGGTTGGTTGCGGAGGCAGATGTGCCTGCTGTGGTCTTTGGTCCTGATCGGGTGATAGGCCGCGGCCGTCCTCGGACCGCTCTGGTACTAGGCGCGGGCGGCGTGCTCGGCGCGGCCTGGATGACCGGAGCGCTGGTCCGCCTGCACGAGCGGCTCCCCGCCGCCGACGTCGACCTCCTCGTAGGGACGAGCGCGGGCAGCGTGCTGGCCGCCGCGTTGCGTTGCCGCACGTCGCTGGACGAGATCGTGGCCTGGCAGGCCGGAGACGTCACCGGGACGCTGAGCGAATCCATGGTGCTCGCCGAGCAGGACGGGCCGCTGCCGCCCTGGCCGCAGCCGCGCCCCGGATCGCTGCCGCTGGCGCGTGCGGCGCTGTTTCTGCAGGTACCGCCCTGGGTGGGGGCGAGCGGCTGGCTGCCGCACGGCCGAGGGCGGCACGTGGCGGTCCGGTCACTGATCGGCGCACTGCAGAAGCGTCATCCGGAAGACGCCGGGAGCTGGGCCGACGGCCGCACCTGGATCGCGGCCATGGACTATGACACCGGGCAGCGGGTGCTGTTCGGCCGTCCGGGCGCTCCGCCCGCGTCGCTGGCCGACGCCGTGGTCGCCTCCTGCTCGATACCAGGCTGGTACGAGCCGGCCCGCATCGGCGGCCGGCGTTATGTGGACGGGGGCGTCCGCTCGGCCACCTCGCTCGGCGTGCTGGCCGGTACGGACGTGCAGGAGGTGTACGTGCTGGCGCCGATGGCCAGCACCGAACCCGATCATCCGCTCCAGCCGCACCTGCGCCTCGAGCGCCGGGTCAGGCAGCTGTTCACCGGTGTGCTGCTCCGTCAGGCGAGGGCGCTCGGCGCACAGGGCAAGCGGGTCACGGTCGTGACGCCGGGCCCGCGCGACCTCGCCGTCATGGGCGCCAACCTGATGGACCCCCGGCGCAGGCAGGCCGTGCTGGAGGCTTCCCTGGTCAGCTCGTCCGGCCTGGACCTACAGGCCCAGGTCGCCTAGCTCCTTGTGCAGGTCCGCGCGCGGGTTATCCGCGGGTACCGCGACCGTGGTGGCGGGCGGACGGCCGCCGGGGTCGCCGGGAACCTTGCCCCGGGCCGTCCTGGGGGCCGTGCGCCTGGTCCGGAAAATCCAGCCCGAGGCGAGCCCGCCGATCAGCCCGCCCAGGTGCCCGATCCAGCTCACGCCGGGCGTCCCCGGTACTGCCACGGTCAGGATGTAGGCGTAGGACAGCGCCATGACCAGCGCGGTGAGTACGTCGATGAGGTTCCGGTCGAACACACCCCGGGACAGCACATAGCCGAAGTAGCCGAAGATGAGGCCGCTGGCCCCCACGGTGAGCTCGGTGCCGCCTTGGAACAGCCAGACCGCCAAGCCGCTGGTGACCGCGACGATCAGCGTCACGCCGAGGAACTTTTTCACGCCGCGGTACGCGGCGAGAAACCCGAAGACGAACAGCGGCCCCGAATTCCCTTCGATGTGATCCCAGGAGAAGTGCAGGAACGGCGCCGAGAAGATCTGCGGCAGCCGCCCGATGTTGCGCGGCAGAATGCCGTAGTCGTAGTCGAGCCGGTAGTGGCCGACCCAGTTGAAGATCTGGAGCACCCAGATCAGCGCGATGAAGCCGACCATGAGGAAGAAGGCCTTCCTCGCCTCGTCAATATCGAATTCCGCGGTCCGCACCGCACCGCGCTTGCGCCCCCCGGTCTGACTGCTCATGCTCACATTGTCTACCCGCTCGGGCACGATGCGACCTCTTCGGAGCGGATTCGGAGCAGTCACTCAGCTAGCCGGTCCCGGTAGGCGCGCATCTTGGCGCGCGCGCCGCAGATCTGCATAGAACACCACCGGGACCGGCTCGACGCGGACCGGTCGTAGAACGCCCAGCCGCAGCGCCGGCCGGGACAGCACTTGAGCCGGGCCCAGGTGCCGGTTGTGGCCGCTTCGGCGATCGCCGCGGCGACGGCGCCGATGACCCGGCTGAACGGATCGTGGTCGGCGCTCACCAGGCGCACGCCGCCGGCCGGGTTCACCGCCAGGGTCAGCCGGGAGGGGGCCAGCGCCATGGTCAGCCTGCTGGCCGCCTCGGGGTCTTCCCGCCGCTCGATGTGGCCGCTGAGCACCTGCCTGGTCGCCTCGCGCAGTTCCGCCAGCGCGGCCCGCTGGACGCCGGTCACCACGGACCCGGCCGGCAGCAAGCCCGCCGCGGTGAGCCACCGGGCCGCCTCGGGCGCGGTGCCGAGCAGGTCCCGCCCGGTCTCGGCATTCAGCGTGTTCACCAGGGCCTGGATCAGCCGCAGCGAGCCCGGCGCGGGCGCGCGGTCACCGGGGTCCGAGCCCGCGGTGGGCGGCGGAGCACCGTTACCCTCAATCACGCTTTTATGGTAACTGCTGAGAGCTTGCTGAGGGAATATTGTCTGGGAGGGTTACCTCTGAAAGACTCTCTCGGGTAAGACACGCGGCCCGCCGCGCACGGGGGCAGCGGCGGGCCCGGCATCGGGCCCAGAAATCAGTGAATGTGGCGTTCTACCGGATAGATGCGGTAGAACGCCACGTTCATGGAATCGGCGCCGCCTTTGACTAGAGGCTGCCGAGGGTGGAGGGATTGGTCGGGGCGGAGTTGCAGGTGGGACCAGCGCAGCGGCGGCCGGGACGGCTGGCGGGTCGGCGCGGCGGCCGGGGTCGGCGCGGCGGCCCGGGCGGCAGGTGGCGGCTGTGATGCCAGGTGATCACGGGACCAGGCCACGTGGTCACGGCCTCAGGTGCTGACGCGGTGGGTGATGTCGTGGCCGAGGGCCTGGGCGCTGGCCCGGATCGTGTCCGGGTCGAAGCCCGCCGCCAGGGCGGCCAGGGCGGCGTCCAGGTAGAAGGTCAGGTCGGCGTCGGCGCGGGCGGACCAGCGGTCGTAGGCCGCGCGGCAGGCGGCCAGGGTGGCGCGGCCGACGGCGAGCGGGTAGAGCGAGTCGGCGGGCTGGCCCGTCCGGGTCGCGGCAAAGTCGCTGATGGCCCGCTCCCACGCGTCGTAGTGCACGGCGGCGCTGGACTGCAGCGCGGGCACGGTGCCGATCAGGTTCATCCGCATCCGCAACTCGGGGACGTCCTGCGGCCCGTAGTGGTTGGCCGCGACCACGGCCCGGCGGATGGCGTCCATCATCGGCACCCCGGCCGGCACCCCGGCCAGTGCCGCCCGGATCACGTCCACCTCGTGGTCGAACTCGCTCCACAGCACGCTGGTCTTCGAGCCGAAGTAGCGGAAGAACGTCCGCTTGCTGACGCCGGCCTCGGCCGCGATCTGCTCGATGGTGGTGTTGTCGAAGCCCTGCTCGGTGAACAGGCGCAGCGCGATCAGCTCCAGCTCGCGCCGGCTGGTGCCGGGCGGCCGGCCACGCCGCCCGCCCGCTACCTCCGCCGTCTTGGTGGTCAACACCGTCGCCTCCGGACAAGCCTTGCTTATGGCACAAGGTGACGTTAACATGCGAATTATATTCGTCACCGTGTGACGGAAATGGTGCCGCCGCATTCATTGTCCACGTCTGCGCAGCTAGGGAGAGCGCCATGAGCGAGCGTGTCGCAACCGCTGACATCATCGAGGTCCCGGCCGCGGAACCCGGGCTGGCCCAGAGCGAGCTAACCGAACTAGCAGAGGCCGAGCTGCTGGTAGAAGAGGTCTCCATCGACGGCATGTGCGGTGTCTACTGACGCCCCGCCCCGGGCGGAATCCTTCGATCTCGACCGCCCCTGGCAGCTGCACCCGCAGGTGTCGGTCCGGCCGGAACGGTTCGGGGCGCTGCTCTACCACTTCGGCACCCGCCGCCTGTCGTTCCTGAAGAGCCCCGCGCTGCTCACCGTGGTCAAGACACTCGGCGACGCGCCCAGCGCGCGGGAAGCCTGCCGGCGGGCCGGCCTGGCCCAGGCCGAACTGCCCGCCTACGCCACCGCCCTGCAGACGCTGGCCAGTTCCCAGATGATCCGCCCGCGGGAGCCAGCATGACGCAGCGTGGTTCAACACCGGCTCTCGTCGAGCAGTTCCAGTACGGCCTGGACGCGCCGATCTGCCTGACCTGGGAACTGACCTACGCGTGCAACCTGGCCTGCGTGCACTGCCTGTCCAGCTCGGGGCGGCGCGACCCGCGTGAGCTGACCACCGCCGAGTGCCGGGCGGTGATCGACGAGCTGGAGCGGATGCAGGTGTTCTACGTGAACATCGGCGGCGGCGAGCCCACGGTCCGGCCCGACTTCTGGGACCTGGTCGACTACGCCACCGCGCACCGCGTCGGGGTGAAGTTCTCCACCAACGGGATCAAGATCACCCCGGAACGAGCCGAAAGCCTGGCCGCCAGCGACTACGTGGACGTCCAGATCTCCCTGGACGGCGCGACCGCCGAGGTCAATGACAAAATCCGTGGCCCGGGCTCGTACGGCACCGCGCTGCGCGCGATGCAGAACCTCGCGCAGGCCGGGTTCACGGGCTTCAAGATCTCGGTGGTGGTGACCAGGCAGAACGCCGGCCAGCTAGATGACTTCATGGCGATCGCCGAACGGTTCGGCGCGCAGCTGCGGCTGACCCGGCTGCGGCCGTCTGGCCGCGGCGCGGACGTGTGGGACGAACTGCACCCCACCGCGAGCCAGCAGCGGCAGCTCTACGACTGGCTGGTGGCCCGCGGCGAGCAGGTGCTGACCGGCGACTCGTTCTTCCACCTGGCCGCCTACGGCGACCCGCTGCCCGGCCTGAACCTGTGCGGCGCGGGCCGCGTGGTCTGCCTGATCGACCCGGTCGGCGACGTCTACGCGTGCCCGTTCGCCATCCACGAGAACTTCCTGGCCGGGAACGTCCGCGGCCCCGGCGGCTTCGCCGCGGTGTGGCGGGATTCCGAGCTGTTCGCCGGACTGCGCCGACCGCAGACCGGGGGGGCCTGCCAGTCGTGTTCGGCCTACGACTCGTGCCGCGGCGGGTGCATGGCGGCCAAGTTCTTCACCGGGCTGCCGCTGGACGGCCCCGACCCGGAGTGCGTCAAGGGGCACGGCGAGCGTGCGCTCGCGGCCGTCGGAGGGGCTCCCGTGCCCAGACCGTTCGGCAATCATTCGCACCGTTCCCGGCCGGTGCCGGTCACCATCGGCCGCCGCCCGGCTGGCCCCGGACCCGTCCGGCACAGACCGGATCGTGCCTGCGACGAGAACCCGCTGGCCGGCTTCCGTCCCTGACCGGCCCGGGTCAGGGACGGTGAGAGCTGCGCGAGCACGTGTGAAAGGAGTGACGTAAGTGGCTGGGAAGCTCGAAGGCAAGGTTGCCTTCATCACCGGCGCGGCCCGCGGCCAGGGGCGGTCGCACGCCGTCCGGCTGGCGCAGGAGGGCGCGGACATCATCGCGGTCGACATCTGCGCCCAGATCGGCAGCGTGGCCTACCCGATGGCCACGCCCGAGGACCTGGCCGAGACGACCAAGGAGGTCGAGGCGCTGGACCGGCGGATCGTCGCCCGGCAGGCCGACGTAAGGGACGAGGCCGGGCTGCGCGCGGCCTTCGAGGCCGGCGTGGCCGAACTCGGGCCGGTCGACATCGTCCTGGCCAACGCGGGCATCGCGCCGATGTCGCTCGGCGAGGAGCCGCACGAGGCCTGGCAGGACGTGATCGACGTCAACCTGACCGGGGTCTTCAACACGGTGGAGATCGCGATCCCGTCGATGATCGAGCGGGGCGCGGGCGGCGCGATCGTGCTGACCAGTTCCACCGCCGGGATCACCGGGATCGGCGGCTCGGGCCGCGGCGGCCTCGGCTACACCGCCTCCAAGCACGGCGTGGTCGGGCTGATGCGCGCCTACGCGAACTACCTGGCCCCGCACCGCATCCGGGTGAACTCGGTGCACCCGACCGGGGTCAACACGCCCATGGTGGTGAACGACATCATGCAGGCCTTCCTCGAGTCCGACCCCAGCCTGTCCCAGGCGATGGCCAACGCGCTCCCGGTCGACATGGTCGAGCCCGTGGACATCTCCAACGCCATCCTGTGGCTGGTGTCCGACGACGCCCGCTACGTCACCGGCGTGACGCTGCCCGTGGACGCGGGCTTCACCAACAAGAAGTAAGGACAGGCATGGCTGGACGAGTAGCAGGCAAGGTCGCCTTCATCACCGGGGCCGCGCGGGGGCAGGGCCGGGCGCACGCGATCCGGCTCGCCGAGGAGGGCGCCGACATCATCGCGATCGACATCTGCCGCGACTATGGCGACGTGCCGTACCCGCTGGCGAGCGAGGCGGACCTGGCCGAGACGGTCACGGCGGTGGAGGCACTGGACCGGCGGATCGTGGCCACGGTGGCCGATGTGCGCGACGCCGGCGCCCTGAAGGCCGCGGTGGACGACGGGGTGGCCCAGCTCGGCCGGCTGGACATCGTCAGCGCCAACGCGGGCATCTGCACCATCCAGAGCTGGGACGAGGTGACCCCGCAGGTCTGGCAGGACACCCTGGACACCAACCTGACCGGGGTCTGGAACACGATGGTGGTCAGCGTGCCGCACCTGATCGCGGCCGGCGGCGGCTCGATCATCTGCACCAGCTCCACGGCTGGCATCAAGGGACTGCCCTACCTGGCCCCGTACGTGGCGGCCAAGCACGGCGTGGTCGGCATCGCCAGGACCATGGCCAACGAGCTGGCCCGGCACAGCATCCGGGTCAACACCGTGCATCCGACCGGGGTGGACACCCCGATGGGCCACGGCCTGGGCGGCCTGGAGCCGCTGATCAACCGCGACCCCAACCTCGGCCCGATCTACATGAACACGCTGCCGGTGGAGACCGTGGACCCGCGCGACATCAGCAACGCGGTCCTGTTCCTGGCCTCGGACGAGGCCCGCTACGTCACCGGCCTTGAGTTCACCGTCGACGCCGGAAACACGATCAGGTAGTCAAGGAGGCTAGGGAAATGGCAGGACGGGTAGCGGGCAAGGTCGCCTTCATCACCGGCGCGGCCCGCGGCCAGGGCCGGTCGCACGCGATCCGGCTGGCGCAGGAGGGCGCGGACATCATCGCCGTCGACCTGTGCGGTCAGGTGGCCACGGTTCCGTACGAGATGTCGACGCCGGAGGACATGGCCGAGACGGTCAAGGAGGTCGAGGCGCTGGACCGGCGCATCGTGGCCACCCAGGCCGACGTAAGGGACTACGGCGCGGTGAAGGCCGCCGTCGACGAGGGCGTGGCCCAGCTCGGCCGGCTGGACATCGTCTCGGCCAACGCCGGCATCTTCAGCTTCGGCACGCTGGCCGACATGGACGAGACCACCTGGCAGGACATGATCGACGTCAACCTCACCGGCGTGTGGCACGCGGTCAAGGCCGCCATCCCGCACCTGCGGGCGGCGGGCGGGGGTTCGGTCATCCTGACCAGCTCCACGGCCGGGCTGAAGGCGATCCCGAACACCGGGCACTACAACTCGGCCAAGCACGGCGTGGTCGGGCTAATGCGTACGCTGGCACACGAGCTGGCCCCGGACATGATCCGGGTGAACAGCGTGCACCCCACCGCGGTCGACACCGGCATGATCCAGAACTCGGCCACCTACGAGCTGTTCGCGCCCGACCTCCCGGAGGCGGAGCGGACCAAGGAGGCGCTGGCACCCCGCTTCGGGGAGATGAACCTCCTGCCGATCCCGTGGGTCGAGAAGATCGACATCTCCAACGCGGTGCTGTGGCTGGCCTCGGACGAGTCGCGTTACGTTACCGGTGTGACGCTGCCCATCGACGCCGGCCTGCTGATCAAATGACCGATGGCCCGAGCCTGGCGGCGGCTTACGACCGGGTCGCCGCGCACCTGGTCGGCCGCGAGCGCGAGCTCACCCTCGTGCTCGCGGCGGTGGCCGCGGGCCGCGACATCATCCTGGAGGGGCCGCCGGGGACCAGTAAGAGCACCCTGCTGCGGGCGATCACGGCCGAATGGGGTATCCCGCTGGTCTTCGTCGAGGGCAACGCCGACCTCACCCCGTCCAAGCTGATCGGCCACCACAACCCGGCCCGGGTGCTGCGTGAGGACTACAGCCCGGACAACTTCGTCGACGGGCCGCTGCTGCAGGCGATGCGCGACGGCGGCTTCCTGTACATCGAGGAGTTCAACCGGGCGCCGGAAGACACCCTCAACACGCTGCTGACCGCGATGGCGGAACGGCAGGTCGCGGTGCCCACCGCCGGGATCGTGACGGCCGCGCCCACGTTCCGGGTGGTCGCGTCCATGAACCCGTACGACAACGTCGGCACGACCAGGCTGTCCACGTCGGTGCACGACCGCATCTGCCGGCTGGCCATCGGCTACCAGGACGCGGCGGCCGAGCGCGGCATCGTGGCCTTGCGGGCGCCGCTGCCATCGGTCGCCCCCGAGCTGTACCAGCGGCTGGTCGCCGACGCCGTGGCCGTCACCCGGGCCACCCGCGAGCACCCGGACGTCCGCCAGGGCAGCAGCGTGCGCGGCGCCATCGACCTCACCCTGGTCGCGGGGCAGCTGCTGGAGCTGCGAGGCCCGGGGGAATACCCCGAGCTGGTGTACGACGCGATGGTGGTCGCGCTGTCCGGCCGGATCTTCCTGGACGAGACCGTCGAGGCGACGCCGGAGGCGGTGCTCCGGCAGATCTGGGAGGACCAGTTCATCCTGGCTCCGGCCGCGGCGGCGCCTGGTTGAAGAGCAGTGACGGCCGACGCGCCGGTGCGGCGGCCTGGGCCCTTGAACCCGGCCCGGGCGGCGCGGATGGCGCCGCTGCGGCGGCGGCCCAAGCAGCTCGACGCGGAGCCACGGCTGTTCGAGACGGGCGGCCAGGGCGGGGCCGGGGGCCTGGTGCTGGCCGGTGACCGGCGCGGGCGTCAGGGCGGAGCGCGGACCGGCAGCGGCGGGCCCGCCGTGACCGCCGAACGATCCGCGCTCTCCGCCATCCCGGACGGCGAGGGGCCCGACCCGGAGGCGCTGCGCCGCGCCCGCCAGATCGCCGCCCGGCTCGCGGTGCCCCGGCCGCGCCGGGACGTCACCGCGCGGCGCGGCGCGGGCGAGCTGGCCAGCCTGCGGTACCGGGGCGGCTCGGACGACATCGACCTGGACCGGACCGTGGCGCAGCTGGTGGAGCACCCGCTGCCGGACGAGGACGACATCATCGTCCGGGAGCGGATCAGGACCAGGCGCAGCGTGCTGCTGCTGGTCGACGTGTCCGGCTCGATGCGGGGCGAGCGGGTCCGCACCGCCGCCGCCACCGTCGGCGCGCTGGCCGCCGAGCTGAGCCGGGACGACCTCGCGGTGATCGCGTTCTGGTCCGACGCGGCCGTGCTGAGCCGGCTGGGACAGCACGTGCCGCCGCAGATACTGCTCGATACGATGCTGCGCATCCCGGCAAAGGGGCTGACCAATATCGCCTGGCCGTTGCGGGTGGCAGCGCGTGAGCTGGCCCGGGTGCCGGCCCGCGACGCGCGGGCGGTGCTGCTGTCTGACTGCGTGCACAACGCAGGCCCAGACCCGCGCCCGTTCGCGGCCCGGCTGCCGCGGCTGGACGTGCTGCTCGACACCTCGGGCGAGCAGGACGCCGAACTCGCCCGCGAGCTGGCCCGCCTCGGCCATGGACGGCTGCGCCGGATCGGCGGCTACACCGACGTCGCCCCCGCTCTGGGCGCGATCTTCACCTATTAACCAAGGGAGCGCGAATTGTCCGTTGTCGTCGTCGCCACCATCGTCCCGCGGCCCGAGCACCGCGACGAGGTCATCGCGACCATAACCGAGACCGTGGCCAGGGTGCACGAAGAGGACGGCTGCGAACTATACGCCCTGCACCAGGCGGACGACCGGCTGATGATGGTGGAGAAGTGGGCCAGCGCCGACGCGCTGCGCGCGCACAGCCGGGGAGCGGCCCTCGCCGCGCAGGCCCCCAGGCTGGACGGGAAGCTCAGCGGGCCAGCCGAGGTCGTCGTGCTGCAGGCGGTGCCGGCCGGGGACCCGGCCAAGGGCCAGCTGTGACGGATGCCCCCAGGGTCGCGCTCGTCACGGGCGCGGCGCGGGGCATCGGCGCGGCCACGGTCGCGGCGCTGGCCGCGGACGGCTGGCGGGTGGTCGCGGTGGACCGGTGCGCCGACGACCCGGCGCTGCCGTACCCGCTGGGATCGCGGGCCGAGCTGGACCGGGTGGTCGCGGCGGCGCCGGATCCGGCCGCGGTCACGGCCGTGGAGGCCGACGTGCGGGACCCGGAGGCGCTGGCCGCGGCGGTGCGGCTGGCCGGAGAGCGCTGGGGCGGCCTGGACGCGGCCATCGCGGCCGCGGGCGTCATCGCCGGCGGGGTCCCGGCCTGGCAGGTCCCGCCCGGACAGGAACGGGCGGTGCTCGACGTCGACCTCGGCGGCGTGCTGAACCTGGCCCGCGCGGCCGTGCCGGCCCTGCTCCGCCGCCCGGAGCCACGCCGCGGCCGGTTCATCGCCGTCGCCTCGGCCGCCGCCACCCGCGGCCTGCCGATGCTCGCCGCGTACTGCGCGGCCAAGGCCGGGGTGACCGGGTTCGTCCGCGCGCTGGCCGCCGAACTCGGCGGCACCGGCATCACGGCGAACGCGGTCAGCCCGGGCTCGACGCAGACCCCGATGCTGGACGAGAGCGCCCGGCTCTACGGCCTGCCCGCGGCCGGGGCCTTCGCGGCCCAGCAGCCGCTGGGCCGGCTGGTGTCCCCGGCCGAGGTGGCCGCGGTCATCGCGTTCCTGGCCGGGGACGGCGGCAGCGCCATGACCGGGGCGGTCGTCCCGGTCGACGGCGGCCTGGCCCTGTTACTCCTCGAGGGCTCTACTCCTCAAGGGCAGCGTCCAGCGTGATGTCCACGCCGGTGAGCGCCTTGCTGACCGGGCAGCCTTCCTTTGCCGCCTGCGCGGCCTGGGCGAACTGCTCCGCGTTCAGGCCGTCCACCTCGCCGCGGACGGTGAGCTTGATGCCGGTGAGCTTGAAGCCGCCGGCCGGGTCCGGGCCGAGCGACACGTCGGCCTGCACGTCCAGCGCCTGCGGGGTGCCGCCGGCCTGGGCGACCAGCGCGGACAGCTGCATGGCGTAGCAGGAGGAGTGGGCGGCCGCGATGAGCTCCTCCGGGCTGGTAAATCCCCCGGCGTCCTCAGCGGCCCGCCTGGGGAAGGACACCTCGAACGTGGCGAGCTTGGAGCTCGTCAGCTCGACCTTGCCCACGCCCTGCTCCAGGGTCCCGGTCCAGCCAGTGCGTGCGGTACGAGTCGGCATGGATTCTCCTCATTAGTTTCGATCTTCAGGCGTCTTCGATCTGGCGTCGTCCCCACCCTAGACCGGCCCCCGCCAGGGCGGTCACGTAGGTTGTCATGCATGCCAGCCACAAAGAAGAGCAACCCCGAACTGGGGCCGACGGTTTTTGTCCTGTTCGGCGCCACCGGCGACCTGGCCAAGCGGCTGGTCCTGCCGGCCTTCTACCGGCTCGCCCAGGAAGGACTGCTGCCGAAGCAGTGGCTGCTGGTCGGCAACGGCCGCGGCGACGTTGCGCACGAGGACTTCCGCAAGCACGTGCGGGACGCGCTCACCGAGTTCGCCGACAAGCCGGCCAAGAAGGAGTGGAAGGCCTTCGCCGAGCGGGTGTTCTTCGCCGGCGGCGGCTTCACCAGCGACAGTCCCGGCAGCCTGCTGGACGACCTGACCAAGGCGCGCGAGGCGCTGGGCGGCGACCCGCAGCTCGTGCACTACCTGGCGGTGCCGCCGGTGGCGTTCGAGGAGCTGACCAGGGCGCTCGGCCAGCACGGGCTGGCCAGGAACGCCAGGGTGGTGTACGAGAAGCCGTTCGGCACGTCACCGGAGTCGTTCCGCCGGCTGGACCGCGTCGTCCACTCGGTCCTGGACGAGCAGCAGGTCTACCGGATCGACCATTTCCTGGGCAAGGAGGCCACCCAGGACCTGCACACGCTGCGCTTCGCCAACGGCCTGTTCGACGCGATGTGGAACCGCCAGCACGTCGAGTCGGTGCAGATCGACGTGCCGGAAAAGCTGGGCATCACCGACCGCTCGGTGTTCTACGACGCGACCGGCGCGGTGCTCGACATGCTCGTCACGCACCTGTTCCAGGTGGCCGCCGAGGTGGCGATGGAGCCGCCGGCCAGCCTGGGCGCGCTGGACCTGCAGGCCGCCCGGGAGAAGGTGATCAGGTCGTTCCGGCGGCTTGACCCGGCCGAGGCGGTGCTCGGCCAGTTCACCGGCTACCGCAAGGTGCCCGGGGTGGCGGCCAAGTCCGCGCAGAACACGTTCGTGGCGGCCCGGCTCTGGATCGACAACCCGCGCTGGCGCGGCGTGCCGTTCTACCTGCGCACCGGCAAGCGGCTGGCGGAAACCAAACAGCGGGTCAGCCTGGTCCTGCGCGAGCCGTCCGGGCCGCTGGCCGGGCAGCTGTCCGGCGCGGGCAATGTGCTGTCGTTCTCGCTGGCCGGCGACGGCGAGATCTGCCTCGACCTGGTGGCCAAGAAGCCGGGTCCCGGTCTCGACCTGGACCACGGCGTGGTGTCGCTCCCGTTGTCCAGCCTGGCCAAGGCGGACCCGCTACCGCCGTACGTCCGGCTGATCCACGACGCCCTGATCGGCGACCGCTCGCTGTTCACCCGCCCGGACGGGCTGGCCGCGGCGTGGAAGACGGTCACGCCGCTGCTGACGGACCCGCCGCAGGTCGCGTCCTACGCGCCGGGTTCGTGGGGGCCGGCCGCGGCCCGCAAGCTCATCGCGCCGGGCCGGTGGCTGCTGGGGCAGTAGCTGTTCCGAGGCCCAGCTGCGCGGCCAGCGTGGCGTGATCCCAGAGCACGCGCTGGGACCGGATCCGGGTGCGGTCGAAACCGACGACGGCGATGGCCAGCACCTCGGCCCGCCGGAAGGTCGGCTCGGCCCCGGGCAGCAGCCAGGGCAGCTCGCGGTCGTGGGTGAACGACACCGTCGTCTCGTCCACCAGCCGCCACCGGTCCACGGTCCGGGAGATCCTGCGCAGTTCCAGATCGTCAGGCAGGTGCGGGAGGACCTGGTCGGCGTAGAAGCGCTCCACGGCCTGACGTCCGGTCGCGCCGGTCATGGCCGGAATGTGGGTTACGGCGGGTTCGGCGGCCAGCGAGGCGAGGGCCGCAGCGAGATCGCGGCGCTGGAGCAGGGCCTGCTGGTGGGTATCCCAGGCCTGTTCCAGGTCCCGCATGAACTTGGCGATGCTCGTCGTCACGGATACAGGCCTACCCAGATCCCGAACGGTCCTGGTTTCCGCCCTGCCTCACTTTGACGCACCCGCGATGAGGTCGAAATGGAATCGCCAGCGGGTGCCAGGCGCTGGCACCATGAATCACATGTCCGCTGTCCGCTCCTTCCAGGCCGGGGACGTTCCCGCCGCCACGGCCATCGTGCGGGGCCTTTCGGACTACTTCACCGAGGATGTCCCCGACAAGGTCGAGCACGATGCCGCCAGGCACCAGGCCTGGGTCGTCACCGACTCCGGAACGGTCGCGGGCTTCGCGATAGCCGCCAGGAAATCACCCGCCGGCGCGGAGATCCTGTGGATCGCCGTCGACGCGGCCCGGCGCGGTCGCGGGCACGGAACCAGGCTGCTCGGTCGTGTCCTGGACCACCTAGGCGCCGACGGGATCAGCGTCGTGGAGGCTAAGACCCTGGACCGCTCCTCCGGCTACCGCCCCTACGAGGCCACCCGGGCCTTCTGGGAACGCAACGGCCTCGTCCAGGTCGACACGATCGACCCGCTGCCCG
>Ga0207683_10003300_pt1 | contig 14064 bp, 10 predicted proteins | sample KBSM73metaG_FD_184333 | JGI IMG/M metagenome (GOLD analysis project Ga0207683, IMG submission 184333) | Miscanthus rhizosphere microbial communities from Kellogg Biological Station, Michigan, USA - KBS M7-3 metaG (SPAdes) (version 2) | ecosystem: Host-associated > Plants > Roots > Rhizosphere >...
TGCGCTCGAACCAGCCCGTGTCCGCTTCAACGACGGTTTCGACCGGTTCCGCGACTGGTTCGTCCACAACGTCAACCGCGTCGTTGACCGCAAATGGCTGTTCCTCGGAATCTACGGAGCGGTGTTTGCGCTGCTGATCGTGATGTTCATGCGACTTCCGACCGGCTTCCTTCCGACAGAGGACCAGGGCTTCGCATCCGTCCAGTTCCGCCTTCCGGCCGGCGCGACGATGACCCGTACCAGGGACGTGCAGCGTCTGGTCGAGAATTACTTCCTGGAGGGGTCCGAGAAGAAGAACATCAAGACCTATTTCACGGTCGCCGGCGGCGGCCAGGGGGCGGCCGGCCAGAATACGGGCCAGGCGTTCATCAACCTCGCCGATTATGACAAGCGCGAAGGCAGTCAGAACAGCGCGGACGCCATCGTGCAGCGTGCATCCGGCGCCTTCCGTGGATTGCGCGACGCCCAGGTCTTCGCACTGGTGCCCGGTGCGATCCGGGGCCTCGGCCAGTCGAGCGGCTTCACCATGGAGATGCTCAACACCGGCGGCATGAGCCAGGATGAGTTCGAGGCCGCGCGCGACCGGCTCGTCGCCCAGGCATCCGGCAACCCCAAGCTCACTTCCGTCCGGCTCAGCGAGCTTCCCGATGTCGCCAGCATCAAGATCAATATCGACCAGCAGCGCGTCGCCGCGCTCGGCCTAAACTCCGCCGACGTGAACAGCACTCTGTCGACGGCGTGGGGCGGCCGCTACGTCAACGACTTCATCGACCGCGGACGCGTCAAACGCGTCTATGTGCAAGGCGACGCGCCGTTCCGTGCCAAGCCCAACGACATCGACCAATGGTTCGTTCGGAACAACCAGGGCGGGATGGTACCCTTCTCCTCCTTCGCTCAGACCACATGGCAGACGACGCCTACCAGTTCCTCGCGCTTCCTGGGTTACCCGTCGTTCGAGCTTTCCGGCCAGGGTTCTCCCGGCGTCAGCTCCGGCGACGCAATGAACATCATCGAAGACCTCGCCAACCAGATTCCCGGCATCAGCGTCGCATGGTCCGGTCAATCCTATCAGGAGCGATTGTCGTCGGGTCAGGCGCCGATCCTCTACGCCGTCGCGCTGATCGTCGTCTTCCTTTGCCTCGCCGCGCTTTACGAGAGCTGGTCGATTCCCGTCGCCGTGCTGCTCGTCATCCCGCTGGGGCTGATCGGGTCGATCCTCTTCGTGACCGTGCGCGGGCTCCAGAACGACGTCTACCTGCAGGTCGGGCTGATCACGACCATGGGATTGTCGGCCAAGAACGCGATTCTGATGGTCGAGTTTGCCGAGCGCGCGGAACGTGAGGGACAGCGTGTGATTGATGCGGCGATCGAAGCCGCGAAGATCCGCCTACGGCCGATCCTGATGACGAGCTTCGCCTTCATCTTCGGCGTGCTTCCGCTGGCGCTGGCGACTGGCGCGGGCGCCAACAGCCGGATGGCGATCGGCACGGCGGTCATCGGCGGCATGCTGACCGCAACGATGCTCGCCATTTTCTACATTCCCTTCTTCTTCGTCCTCGTCCGCCGCGGCGTGCGCGACGGAATGAAGGCAATCCGCGAGCGCTTGAGCGGACGCCGGGAGGCGCAGGCATGAAGCGCGCCGCGATCCTCCTCGCGCTGATGGCTTCCGCCTGCACGACCATGGAGCCGAAGTACGAGCGCCCCGACCCCGCGATCCCGGCGTCCTGGCCGGTCGGCGATCCCTACCTCGCCCAGGCGGAGGTCGGCTTGCCCGTGCTCACCTACAAGCAGCTGTTCCAGGATCCGCGGCTGCAGCGCCTGATCGTGCAGGCGCTGGCGAACAATCGCGACCTGATGGCGGCCGCCTCCAACATCGCCGCCGCGCGTGAGCAATATAAGATCCAGCGCGCGGATCTGCTGCCGACATTGAACGCCGGCGCCGGAGCAACTGTGACCGGCGACAAGGAAGATGGCGCGACAGCCGCCTATCGCGCTGGCCTCAACGTGCCGAGCTTCGAGCTCGACCTCTTCGGCCGCGTCCGGTCTCTGACGCACGTCCAGCTTCAACGCTATTTCGCGACTGAGGCCGGGGCGCGAGCAACCCGCCTTACCCTGGTCGCCGCCGTGGCGGATGCGTGGCTCGACCATGCAGCGGATTCGAGCCTGCGCCTGATCTCCGAGCAGACGGTGGAGGCCGCGCAGAAAAGCGTTCAGCTGACCCGGCTTCGCCTAGAAGGCGGCGTCGCGCCTCGCACGGACCTCCGCCAGTCAGAGCAGATCCTCAGCCAGGCCCAGGCCGATGTCGCGCAGCAGCGGACGGCGGTCGCCCAGGACGTCAATGCGCTGCAGCTGCTCGTCGGTGCGCCGATCGATCCTGCATTGCTGCCCGGCTCCATCGACGAGGCGTTTGGCAAGTTCGCGCCCGTGCCGGCGGGGCTCGATTCCTCGATCCTCCTGCGTCGCCCGGACGTCATGCAAGCCGAATATCAATTGCGCGCCGCCAACGCGCAGATCGGCGCGGCGCGCGCGGCGCTTTTTCCCCAGATCACGCTGACCGGCCTCCTCGGCTTCGCGAGCAGCGCGCTGACCAATCTCTTCACCGGCGGCGCCCTCGCCTGGAGCGCGGGAGCGAACGCGACCTATACGATCTTCCAGTCGGGCGCCGGTCACGCCAACGTTCGTTTGAGCGAAGCGCAGCGCAATGCTGCCGTCGCCAACTACCAAGGCGTGATCCAGACCGCCTTCCGCGAGATCTCGGATGCTTTGGCACGCCGCGGGACGATCAACGACGAGATCGGCGCGCGCGAGCGGCAGCAGGCGGCGACGTCGGACACTTATGTCCTCACCGAGGCGCGCTACAAGGCCGGCATCGATCCGTTCCTCACGGTGCTGGACGCGCGTCGCTCATATTATTTCGCGCAACAGGCGATGGTGGTGACCAAGCTCAACGCGGCCAAGAATCTCGTTGCGATCTACCAGGCGATCGGCGGCGACGCCTCCTTGCAGGCGACGCCGGTCTGTCAGCCCCTGCCGGGCGAACAAGCCGCCGCGGCAGCGCCTGTCGCGCCGCAGTGCGCTCCCTGACGGCGCCAGACTTGCTCCGACCGGCGCAGGTGCAGGGCCAGCAGTTCGCCGAGCCTCGATTCCCCGAACGCCATCCTGAGAGGCCGCTGGACGAGGTCGATGTCCGGCCCGCTGTTCCCTTCAACCAGTCGAGGCCCATCGGCCATGATCGCGACGTCCCAGCCGATGACAACCCAGTCGTCGAAAGCTGAGTGCGCTCGCCTGACCAGTTCGCAGAGCTCCTGCCAGTAGGGCAGGCGTCGTCCGCAAATCGCCGCCTCCGTGTCGGGATGGCGATCGATCCAGCCATGGCTTGAATCGATCCCCATATAGGTTGCCGCTCTCAGCTGGCCTAACTCCAGGTCGATGGGAGCCGCGATGCCGCCCGCATGGACGTTATCGACGGTGACATTGGTCCCGACAGCCATGCGCAGCACCGCGCCGATGATCTCGGGTTCTTCCTGTTCGCTGAGGCAGCTGATCATTCTGACCGTGTTCAGCGCGCCATTGCTGAGATCGGCAATCGACGGATGATTTCGAGCACGCTCCTGCACGAGATACGGTTGTACGCGCGACATCCCTCGCAAGCGTTCGGCCAGTTGGGATGCACTCAGGGTCTGACCATTCGGATGCCGATAGCGATAACCTCCGGTATGATCCCATCGCTCCGCGCCCTTCCCGCCGCGACCGCACCGGCTTCACGAACAGGTCGACCGGTGGAAGCGTGTCGCGCCTCATCCGGCCATCGCGGATCGAGGTCAGGACCGGCAAGCTCGGTAGTTGTCGCTCCCCGCAGAAGCGCGCGAACTCTTCCTTGTCCCCCAGTGGCGAAGAGGAACCGCGGGCTTCGGCCAGCAGGAGATAGGCGCCATGCTTCGTCTCGCCGCGCGTCAGAAACGCGGGAGCACGTCCCAGCTCGCCAGGCCGGTGGAGTTCGAAGATGTAATACCAGGGAGGCAAAAGGCCGGTTGTGACCGATAGCTTCAGTTGCTCGACGAACTGAACGGTTCGGGACCTGCCTGATCGCTCGGCGATGACGCGCCCGTTCTTCCACGTGTACCAGCAGGCGCAGGCAAGGATACCGAAGGGCCAGATCAGGAAGGCGACGACGATATCGAGCCATTCCCCAGCGTTGGCGGGCCTCCAGAACTTGTAGGCGTAGGCCCGTCCGATGATCCGCGCTGGCTCCGGAAAGCGAGCGGGCCTCAGTGCGAGATTGACCGTCAGCGCGATGGCGGTCGCTCGGCAAAGGATCGCCTCACGATGCCTGTGCAGGACCTTCCGTACCCACCCCCGCCGCTGGCCAGGCGCCGCCAGCGGGATTGAGCGGGCGAGCCGCACCGGAGGAAACATCGACGACATGACGCGAACAGCCGTCGGTGCGAGTCGAGGTGCGGGCGGTTCAAAACGCCTTAGGCGGTCTCGACGGTCTCCGGGAGCAGCGCCAGCAGCGCGAAGCTCGCAAGCCAATGCTCACCCATATAGTCCCCAGCGATATGCGGCAGGGCGGAAGCCAGATGCTCATCTGCCACGCTCTCAGCAATCGCGCGCTCCGCCGCAGGAAGCAGCGGCGCGATGCTTCGCCAGCACCAGGACCGGCTAAGGTTCAGACCATCGAGGTGCGCGATCTTGCCATCACTTCGATCGCTGACAAACGCAGGTTCGAACAGGCTCGCCGGCTGGTGGTTGTCGACGCCCGGCAAGAAGTGCGCGAACCAGGCGGCGAAGTCCGCCGGCTGGGTCCGCGCCATGCACAGGGCCTCCATCAGCGCGGAGGATAGAAATTCGTCCCCACCCGGCTCCCACGCCTGGCAATCGCGGTCGGTCCCGAACCAGTGGAGCGCCCGATCCCGGATGACATCGGCAAGGCCGGGGTCGAACTTGGTCGCCCACTCCAGCGAAAGCGTGAGCGCGAAGCAGGTGTTGAAATGGGTGCCGACCCGGATCGGATAGGTCATGATCGTGAGATAGTCGCGCAGTCGATCGGCAAAGGCGCGGGCCAGCGGCTCCAGCTCACTCTCCCAGGACGCCGTATGCCGCGATGCTTCGAGGTGCAGGTAAAGCACCCAGGCCCAGCCATAGGGCCGCTCGAACCCCCGGCTCGAAGGCGCCTTGAGATAGTCGAGCTCCGTCCCGACTTTTTCGGCTGTAAAGCTGCCGTCGGCGAGTTCTTCAGTTGCGCTCGCCTCAGCGATCTCGGGAAACAATCGCCGAAGCGTCAACAACGTCCACCAGCCATGCACGCAACTGTGCCAGTCGTAACTGCCGAAGAAGACCGGATGCAGGTCGCGCGGAGAACGCACGTCATCCGGACCCGTCATCACATGGTCGAGCTTGTGCGGATATTCCTTCGCGACATGACCCAGCGCGATCCGCGCCATCCGCGACGCCATCTCTGCATTGAGGCGCGTCACAGGTGGAACCCTGCGACGTAGAGGATGATGACGTTCACGATCAGCATCGCGAGTGCGGTCGGCACCTGCATCTTGATCACCCCATATTGATTCTTGAGTTCGAGCAACGCCGCCGGCACGATGTTGAAGTTGGCGGCCATGGGGGTCATCAACGTTCCGCAAAATCCGGAAAGCATGCCGACCGCCCCGATGACGGCGGGATTGCCGCCGCTCCCATGAATCAGGATGGGCACTCCGATCGCCGCCGCCATGACCGGGAAGGCGGCGAAGGCGTTGCCCATGATCATCGTGAAGACGACCATGCCGAGCGCGTACAACAGCACCGCGAGGAAAATGCTTCCGCTCGGAATGATCGCGCCGACCAGCGCGCCGATCGTCGTCCCGATCCCCGCCGCGGCGAAGATGACTCCGAGTGACGCGAGCATCTGCGGAAGCACCATTGCCCAGCCGATCGAGTTCGCGAGCCGGCTGCCCTCATCGACGGCGGCGAGCGCTGGCGGTCGAAGCCAGGCATGGCAGATGATCATCGCCAGGATGACGCCAGTACCGAACAGGACGAGCGTCACCGCTTTCGGGTCGATGAGCCCGAGCGCCTTGAGCGGTGTGTAGTTGAACAGGAGGGTGCCGATGAATGCGGTGAACGGAATCACCAGCGCGGGCAGGAAGAGCTTGTTGCCGTAGCGTGCGGAGGAACGCTCGCGCTCCTCGCCGCTGGTGGTCTGCTTCGTCCCGCGCCCGATGAGATGCGCTCCGGCGATTGCGACCAACAGCAACACGAGAACGCCGTTCCCGATGTCGCCAAGGAAATCACCGAACCAGAAACTGACCGCCAGCAATGCCCAGAATGCTGCATTGCCCCACCGCTTGGAGTTGGTCTCGTCGCGCGCGCTGCCGATGGCGAAACCGGTGAAGACCGCGCCGGCGAGAACATAGAGCCAGTGAAGGTTGATCATCGCGCGCGCGCCAGCTTGCGATCGAGAAGAAGCAACCGTGCGCCGTGCACGAAGAACGCGCAGATCGCCGTCGGAATTGCCCAGACCGACAGCTGGAACGGCGTCAACTGGATGCCGAAGCTTGCGAGCGAGCCCTGGATCAGCAGGATCGAGGCAATGGCGAGGAAGATGTCCTCACCGAAGAACAGGCCGACATTGTCCGTTGCGGCGCACATGGCCTTGACCCGTTCGCTCGTCTCCTCTTCGAGCTCGCCATGCTGCTTTTCCGCCGCGGCGATTGCCATCGGCGCAACGAGCGGCCGTACCGTCTGCGCATGCCCCGCAACCGTCGTGAGGCCGAGCGCCGACAGCACCTGGCGGAGGGCAAGGTAGACGATCAGCAGCCGGCCCGCGGTGGCGCCGCGAATTCCAGCAATGAGCGTCCGCGCCCGCTCCTGCAGACCGTATCGCTCGAGGAGTCCGACGACCGGCAGGATCATCCAGATGATCGTGACATAGCGGTTCTCGTTGAACCCATGTCCAAGCGTGCCGAGCACCTTCAGGAACGGCATGTGGCCGAGCAGCCCCGTGACAATTCCGGCAGTCGCAACGACCAGCAACGGGTTGAAGCGCAGCGCAAAGCCGACGACGACCAGCGCAATGCCAAGCAGCGGCCAATAATTGATCACTCGCTTCTCCTCCCGAACCCGGCCCCGCCCGGAGTCTCGATGACGAACCGGTCGCCAACCTCGACCTCGGCATAAGCTGTGGCACTCAGCATTTCGACGGTGCCGTCAGTCCGCTCGACCCAATTGCGTCCAGCCTGTGCATCCGCGCCGCCCGCGATTCCGGTCGGCGGCACGCGGCGGCGATTGGCTAGAATGTTTGCGCGCATGGGCTCGAGGAAGGTGACTGCCCGGACGACGCCGTCGCCACCCCGGTGAGCGCCCTCGCCTCCCGAGCCGCGCCGGATTGCAAACTGGTCGAGACGAACCGGCAGACGCGACTCGAGGATCTCAGGATCAGTCAGCCGGCTGTTGGTCATGTGCGTCTGAACGGCGCTCGTACCGTCATGATCCGGACCCGCGCCGGAACCGCCCGCGATCGTCTCATAATATTGGTGGCGCTCGTTGCCGAACGTGAAGTTGTTCATCGTTCCTTGCGAAGGCGCCAACTGGCCGGTCGCACCAAAGAGAGCGTCCGTGACGACCTGGCTCGTCTCCACGTTCCCCGCCACGACTGCCGCAGGATATTTCGGATTGAGCATCGAGCCTTCTGGCACGATCAGTTCGATCGGTCGCAAGCAACCATCGTTCATCGGAATCGCATCGTCGATGAGCGTCCGAACCACGTAGAGCGACGCAGCGCGGACGATGGAAAATGGCGCATTGAAATTGTCGCCTAGCTGACCGCTCGTCCCTGTGAAGTCGAAGGTCGCCGAACGCTCGGCCTTGTGCAGGCGAATGGCGACGCGGACGTGCGCACCATTGTCCATCTCATAATCGAATTCGCCGTCCTCCAGCCGATCGAGCAATCGGCGCACGGATTCTTCCGCATTGGCGAGGACGTGACGCATGTAGGCCGCGACGACCTCTGCGCCATAATCGCGCGCGGTTTGGACGAGGACTTCCGCGCCGCGCACGCAAGCCGCCAGCTGCGCTTTCAGGTCCGAGATGTTGCGGTCCGGACTGCGCGCGGGCCAGTTCCCCGATGCGAGAAGCGCTCGCATTTCTGCTTCCCGGAAATGCCCCTCATCGACGAGTAGGACGTTATCGATGAGCACGCCTTCATCCTCGATGCTGCAGCTGTCGGGCGGCATCGAACCGGGCGCGATCCCACCGATGTCCGCGTGATGACCGCGAGCCGCGACGAAGGCGGAAGGCTCATCGTCGTCACCGTAGAAGACGGGCACGAGGACGGTGATATCCGGCAAATGCGTACCACCGCGATAGGGATCATTCAGCACATAAGCGTCGCCGCGCCGAGTTCCGCGGCCGTCCCGCCCCTCCCCGCGCTCGTCGATAATACGCTTGATGCTCTCGCCCATCGACCCGAGGTGCACGGGGATGTGCGGCGCATTGGCGATGAGCGCGCCGTCGGCATCGAAGATCGCGCAAGAGAAATCGAGCCGCTCCTTGATGTTGACGCTGGTCGCGGTCGACTGAAGCGCGACGCCCATCTCCTCTGCGATCGCCATGAAAAGGTTGTTGAAGATCTCGAGGCGCACGGGATCGACATCGGTGCCGATGGCGCGGGCGCGGTCGAGGGGTACGTGTCTGGTCAGGACCAGCGTTCCGTCGCTCGCGCGTTCTGCGCGCCAACCCGGCTCGACGACGATCGTCGACGTCGGATCGAAGATTAATGACGGCCCTTCGAAAACCTGTCCGGTTCCAGCGATCGCGGTCATCGAAAGCGATGGCGTCTCGGATCGTCCGATGGCTTCGACTATCAATGTGTCGACGATAACCTCTGCGCCTTCGTCCCAATAACCGAAGCGCTTCCTGTGCAGCTCGGAGAAGGCGGCGTGCATCTCGTCCGGCCGGGAAATTGCGATCTCGAGCGTCGTGTCGCTTCCGGCCGTCCGTAGCCGCGCGCGGCGTAGCAACTCGACGCGTTCGCCGTGCAGGCCCTGATCGACCAAAGCGTCACTTGCGCGCTGTTCAAGCTCCGCGAGCGCACCGGAGAAATCGTCGTCGATAGGCCTAAGCCAACTGGTCTCCCGGATCGCCTTCACATCGGCGATTCCGATGCCGTAGGCCGACAGGACTCCGGCGAGCGGATGAATGAGGATGCGTTCCATGCCGAGCGCATCCGCGACCGCGCAGGCATGCTGCCCGCCCGCTCCTCCGAAACAGGCGAGCGTGTAGCGAGTGACGTCATGACCCCGCGCGATGGAAATCTTGCGGATGGCGGCCGCCATATTGTCGACGGCGATGTCGAGGAAACCGGCGGCAATCTCTTCGAGGCTCTTGTTGCCGCCAAGCAGTTCCGCGACCTCGCGCAGGCGCGTCTCAGCAGCTTCACGATCGAGCGGCTCATTGCCGCCAGGGCCGAATACCGCAGGGAACTGAGCGGGATCGATCCGCCCAAGGAACAGGTTGCAATCGGTGACGGTCAGCGGGCCGCCGTTGCGGTAGCAGGCCGGGCCCGGATTGGCGCCGGCGCTTTCCGGCCCGACGCGGAAGCGCATGCCGTCGAAGCGGCAGATCGATCCCCCGCCTGCCGCAACCGTATGGATCTGCATCATCGGCGCGCGAATGCGGACGCCCGCAACGACGCTCTCGTCGGCAAGCTCGAACTGGCCGGCATAATGGGAGACGTCGGTCGACGTCCCGCCCATGTCGAAACCGATCAGGCGCTCGTTTCCGTGCGGCTCGCTGGCTGCGACCATGCCGACCACGCCGCCGGCGGGGCCTGAAAGGATGGCATCCTTCCCTCGAAAGGCAGTCGCTTCGGCGAGCCCGCCGTTGGACTGCATGAAATGAAGATCGGCTTCCGGCGTAAGACCCGCGCCGACCCTGTCTACATATCGGCGAAGGACGGGCGACAAATAAGCATCGACGACCGTCGTATCCCCGCGCCCGACGAGTTTGATCAACGGTGCTACTTCGTGACTGATCGAAATCTGGGTGAAGCCAAGCTCACGCGCGATTGTCGCCAGCCGCTCCTCATGTGCGGTGAAGCGCCAGCCGTGCATGAGCACGATCGCCAGCGCGTCGATCCCGGCATCCCTGACCGACTTCAGTGCTTCGCGGGCGCTCGTTTCATCAAGCGGTGTGAGCACGTCGCCATCCACCGCCACGCGCTCATCGATCTCGACCACGCGTTCGTACAGCATCGTCGGCAGGACGATGTGGCGCGCGAAAATCTCCGGCCGCGCCTGGTAGCCGATGCGCAGGGCGTCGCCAAAGCCGCGCGTGGTGGCCAGCGCAATACGATCGCCCTTGCGCTCCAGCAGCGCATTCGTCGCGACGGTCGTCCCCATCCGAACCTCGGAAAGCGCACCGCCTTCCTCGGCAAGGACGCGGCGGATCGCTTCGAGCGCCGCGTCATCATATTGCCCCGGATTCTCCGACAGCAGCTTCTCGACCCGGACCCGTCCGCCCGATGCCCGCGCGACCACGTCGGTGAAGGTGCCGCCACGATCGATGGCGAAGGTCCATGAATGATTCACGCCGCCGCTCTAGGGCCTTTCGGGCGCCGGAAGCACCCCCTATGGACCGGCCATGGCTGTTCTGGTCACAGGAGCTGCGGGTTTCATCGGCGCTGCGACCGCGCGCGTTCTGCTCGAGCGCGGCGACGAGGTCGTCGGCATCGACAATCTCAACGATTATTACGATCCGACGCTGAAGCAGGCGAGGCTCCTCAACCTGCAGCAGCAGTTCGGCAATCGCTTCCGCTTTGAGCGTCTCGACTTCGCCGATGCCGAAGCGCTCAAGAGCTTCGCCGATACGATCGAGATCGAAGGCATCGTCCATTTGGGCGCGCAGGCCGGCGTTCGCTACAGCCTCGAAAACCCCGGCGCTTATGTGCAGTCGAACCTGGTCGGCCACGTCAACATGCTGGAGCTCGCCCGTCACCGGCGGCCGCGTCACATGGTCTATGCTTCGTCATCCTCTGTGTACGGCTCGAACATGAGCCTGCCCTTTCGCGTCGAGGACCGCGTCGACCATCCGTTGTCGCTCTACGCTGCGACGAAGAAGGCCGACGAACTCATCAGCGAAAGCTATGCGAGCCTCTATCGCCTACCCCTCACCGGCCTCCGCTTCTTCACGGTGTATGGTCCCTGGGGTCGCCCCGACATGGCGATGTGGATCTTCATCAAGGCGCTCTACGCGGGACAGCCACTGCCCTTGTTCAACGGCGGCGAGATGCGCCGCGATTTCACCTACATCGACGATATCGTGCGCGGTGTGGTGGCCTGCCTAGACGGGCCTCCCGCGGACGACGGACAGATGAAGGCCGGCGGAGGCACCGCGCCGCATGCACTGTACAATATCGGCAACAGCCGGAGCGAAGACCTCATGCGTGTGGTTGCGCTTCTCGAGCAGGAGACGGGCCGCAAGGCCTTGCTCGACCCGATGCCGATGCAGATCGGCGACGTCCGGGAGACATTCGCCGACATCAGCGCGATCGAGCGCGACCATGGCTTCAGGCCGATCACCACCATCGACGAGGGCGTGCCGCGCTTCGTCACTTGGTACCGCGAGCATCACAGCCTATGAGCCTCCCGCCGATCCTCCAGAATTTGCGCATTCCGGTCATCGGTTCGCCGATGTTCATCGTGTCGACGCCAAAGCTGGTGATCGCGCAATGCACCAGCGGCATCGTCGGCAGCTTTCCCGCGCTGAACGCGAGGCCCGCCGAGTTGCTCGACGAATGGATGCACGAGATCACTGAGGCGCTCAGCGCCTGGGACCGCGATCATCCGGAACGACCGGCGGCGCCCTTCGCCGTGAACCAGATCGTGCACCGCTCGAACGACCGCTTCGAGCATGACATGCGGGTCTGCGCGAAGTGGAAGGTGCCGATCGTCATCACGTCGCTAGGAGCCCGCGTCGAGCTCAACGACGCGGTCCACTCCTGGGGTGGGATCACCTTGCACGACGTGATCGACGACCGCTTCGCCCGCAAGGCCGTCGAGAAAGGCGCAGACGGGGTGATCGCAGTCGCTGCGGGCGCCGGGGGGCATGCCGGGCGCTGGTCGCCCTTCGCTTTGCTCCAGGAAATCCGGCAGTGGTTCGACGGCCCGCTGATCCTGTCCGGGGCCATCGCCAACGGGGGCGCGGTTCTCGCCGCCCAGGCCGCCGGGGCGGATCTTGCCTACGTCGGTTCGCCCTTCATCGCGACGGATGAGGCGAACGCACCGGACGGCTACAAGCAGGCGATCGTCGACAGCGGCGCGGCGGACATCGTCTATTCCGACCTCTTCACCGGTGTGCACGGCAATTACCTGCGCTCCTCCATCGTCAATTCAGGGCTCGACCCGGATAACCTCGAAGGCGGCAACCTCGACACGATGAAGTTCGGGTCGGGGGGATCGTCGAAGGCCAAGGCCTGGAAGGATATCTGGGGATCCGGCCAGGGGATCGGCGTGGTCGACGCCGTGCGGCCGGTCGCGGAATATGTGGACCTGCTCGCCGGTCAATATGCGGCCGCAAAGGCTCGGCTCGCTAACTGATCGCTTCCAGCTTCGTCCGCCACGCGGCGGGGATTTCCACCGGCCTTCGGTTTGCACGATCTACCACGACGTGAACGAATTCGCCCTGCGCCGCCGCTTCGCCTTCGCCTTCACCGAAGACCCCGATCCGGTAGCGGACGCTCGACCGTCCAAGCTCCGCGATGGCAAGCCCAACCTCGACCGGCTGCGGAAAGGCCAGCGGCGCGAAATAAGCGCAACGCGTCTCGACGACGAGCGCGATCGGATCGCCTTTGGCGATGTCGAGCATCCCCTGCTCCACCATCCACGCGTTCACCGCGCTGTCGAACCATTGGTAGAATATTGTGTTGTTCACATGCCCGTAGGCGTCATTGTCGGCCCAGCGGGTCGTGACGTTCCGCCATATCCTGAACTCCGACCTCGCCGCCGGCCGCTCCCGGCTCACCAGGCCGCCTCGTAGAGCCGCTGCGCGTCGCTTTCGGAGATTTCGCACGGATTGTTCACCAGCAGCCGCGTCTGCTTCATCGCTTCCTTCGCGAGCGTCGGCGCTTCCTCGAAGGCCACGCCATGATCGCGAAGGCGAAGCGCAAGGCCGCTGTTCTTGGCAAGCTCATCGAGCCGATCGATCAGGAGCGCGGCCCTCGCCTGGCTCCCCTCCCCGGCACAGTCCGGCTCGATGATCTCGGCAAGCTCCGCATAATAATCCCGCGCCGCTTCGAGATTGTGCGCCAGCACATGCCGCAACATGAGCGCGTTGGTCAGCCCGTGCGGCAAATGGTGAAGCCCGCCGAGCGGATAAGCCAAGGCGTGGACGCCGGCGACCGGCGCGTTCGAGAAGGCCAGCCCGGCAAGGTGCGCGCCGAGCAGCATCGCCGAGCGCGCTTCCAGGTCCGAAGGCCGCTCGATGACTGCGAGCAGATTGCCGCTGAGTAGCCGCAGCGCCTCCCGCGCCAGTGCGTCCGACAGGGGGTTCTTGAGCCGCGCGGAGGTATAGGCCTCGACCGCGTGGACGATGGCGTCGATCCCCGTCGCCGCGGTCACATGCGCCGGGAGGCCGAGCGTCAAGGTCGCGTCGAGGACGGCCCAGTCGGCGATCAGCGGCGCGGAGTTCACCGCCAGCTTCACCCCGCCCTCGCAGGTGATGACGGAGATGGGCGTCGCCTCCGACCCGGTGCCGGCGGTCGTCGGCACCAGTCCCAGCGGCAGCCGCCGGCCTTTGGCGATCCCGACGCCCCACACCTCGTCCAGTACGTCGCCGGAGCCGAGGAGGTAGGACGCGAGCTTGGCGACATCCATCGGGCTGCCGCCGCCGAAGCCCACCGTGCAGGTCGCTCCCGCCGAGCGGCCCGCTTCGGTCGCGGCGAGCAAGGTCTCCTTCGACGGATCGGCCTCAACATCGTCGAACACAACCAACTCCCGGCTCGCCCCGATCGCCTCCCTATAGGCGTCGGTCAGGCCGAGGCGGACGAGGTCCTTGTCGGTGCCGAGGAGGCAG
>Ga0207683_10003303_pt1 | contig 14060 bp, 15 predicted proteins | sample KBSM73metaG_FD_184333 | JGI IMG/M metagenome (GOLD analysis project Ga0207683, IMG submission 184333) | Miscanthus rhizosphere microbial communities from Kellogg Biological Station, Michigan, USA - KBS M7-3 metaG (SPAdes) (version 2) | ecosystem: Host-associated > Plants > Roots > Rhizosphere >...
CTCACCGGGCGCAAGATCATCGTCGACACCTATGGCGGCGCTGCGCCGCATGGCGGCGGCGCATTCTCGGGCAAGGATCCGTCGAAGGTCGATCGCTCCGCTGCCTACGCCGCGCGTTACGTCGCGAAGAACATCGTCGCGGCCGGACTCGCGCGCCAATGCCAGGTGCAGGTCTCCTATGCGATCGGAGTGGCCAGGCCGATCAACGTCACGGTCTACACCGAGGGCACGGGCAAGGTCTCCGATGCGAAGCTCGCCGACCTCGTGAACACGCATTTCGACCTGCGGCCGAAAGGCATCATCCAGATGCTGGATCTCCTGCGGCCGATCTATCGCAAGACCGCTGCGTACGGCCATTTCGGGCGGGACGAGCCGGAATTCTCGTGGGAGAACGTCGATCGTGTCGATGCGCTCCGCGACGCTGCGGGCGTCAAGGGCAAGGTCGAGATGGCGCCGGTGTGATTCCTGCGCGCGGACTCGCTTTCCCGGGGGTCATTGCGGCAATGGCCCTCGCCGCCGGCTGCAACTCGCTGACGGTGGAAAATCCGTTCACGCGTCCGCCCACCGCCGTGTTCGTCGACGCCAACGTGGCGAGCACGCCGGTCGCGCTGATGAGTGGGCAGGACGTCGTGGTGAAGCTCGAAGCCGACACCACGACGGACTTGGGCTGGGTCGCCATTCCCGGCTATGAGCCGACGCTCGTTTCCCTGGGCGGTCCCGACTATGTCCCCCGGTCGCAGCCACCGGTCGTTGGGGCGCCGGCGGACGCGGTATTCCGCTTCCGCGCCGACAAGCCGGGGACGACGGTGCTGGAACTCGCCTATCGGCGCCCATTCGAGCCGAACGTGGCACCGGCCAGGACGGTCCGCTACGACATCACGGTGCGATAGCTGTCAGTGGCGCGCACCGGGTTCGAACCCACCCTGCCTGCGGCTTAGCTCGGCGTCGGGCGCGCCGGCTCGCCCTTGACGGCGAAGACCACGGTATTGGGGGTACCCACATGCCCCAGCCATCGGAGCGGCGGCACCTGGCGAATGCCACGCACGATGCCGCGTTGCAGCGGGCCCAGAAGGCCGAGGTCGATCATGTCGAACCGATCGTAGGCGCGCATGTTCAGGTCCGCGAGCCATGCACGCAGGCCGTAGAAGCTGAACCAGTGGACCGCAGGGTAGATGGCATGCGAGACGAGTTCGGGGCGGGTGGTGACCGCGAGCTTTTCGTACCGGCGCTTGAGGAAGGACGGATACCAGCTGTAGAGGGGAAGGTCGAACTCCTCCTGGCTGGGGCACAGGACGTTCGTGGTGCTGAGGTAAAGGACTCCGCGAGGGCGCAGCACGCGGATGCCCTCTCGCAACACGCTCTGCCAGTCGGAAACATGCTCCAGCAACTCAGGGACGAGGCAGACATCCATCGACGCGTCGGGAATCGGCAGGCGGGTCGCCGAATCCACGCGATAGTCGACCTTGAGGTCCGCCTCGGTCGTGCGCTTCCGGGCCAGATTGACGAGCGGCTCGTTGATGTCGACCCCGGTGACCCGGTGACCCTCTGCGGCCCACAGCCGGCACTGGGTCCCCGCGCCGCACCCGACATCGAGCACGTCGAAAGGCCCTTCGCTGCCGAGGCTCATGCTGGCGAGCTTCAGTACCTTGACGCGGACGACGGCAAAACGTTCGAGCGTCTGCGGACTCAGGCTCGCCTGCTCGTAATACTCGTAAAAATGGCGATCCGTGCCGTGATCCCAGTCCCGGTCCGCGGTCAGATTGCTCTCGTTCTGCATTTTCGTTGGCCTTAAGGGCGACGGACGGGACGTTCCAGTGCGCTCACCAGCTTGTGATCATAGCAAGGTGCGTTCCTTTGACTGGCGGTCGGCGGTACAGTTGCAGGCGTTACTCGCCCGGATGCGGTAAAATAGCGGTTTTTCCGACCCTTCCCACCTGGGACGCACGTCGAAAACGAGGATTCAGTCCATGGCCGAACGCAGCCGCACCCGCCGCAACACGCTCGAGCGTCGTTGCCTGCCCAAGACCTTCAAGCGCATGTTCGTCGGTGCGCCCAAAGGCATTTTCAAGATGCTGGAAAAGATCAAGAAGGCCTGACGGAAGGCCGGATCGGTATATCCTTGCATGCCCGAGGGGCCGCGTTTGCGGCCCTTCGCGTTTGCGGCCCTTCGCTTTTGCGCTAGCCTGGCGTTGCCGTCACATCGTGCGCCAGCCACAGCTGCGAGTGCACCCACGAAAGCGCGAGCGGATCGCTCAGGAGCCGCACCTTGGCCTCCGCGTCGAGCGCTGCGGGACCCTTTTCGACGGCATCGCGGGCCAGCGCGGCATGATCGCGCTGGATCGATTCGGGCAGCTGCCGGCGATCGTTCGCGATTGCGCAGAAGAGCGCGTTGACGTACGGATCGACGGCTGCGTCGGCAAATGTCGGAGGCGCGGGCGCGGCGCGATCGTAGCGCCGCGTAGCGCGCATCTCGCGCGGCGGATGCACTTCTTCCGGAATCAGGAACAGCCCTGCGCGCCGTGCGCGACGACCGGGCGAGACGCGGCTCGTATAGACCGACAGCGGGATCGACACGATCAGCGCACCCGCGACCGGCAACACCCAGGTGAGGAACAGCGGATCGAGCCACGCGACGAACGCCACCCACGCGACCCCGAGCAGCGTCTGCAATCCGTGATGGCGAAACGCGTGGCCCCAGGTCGTCTCCGCGTCGTCACGGGAGGGCGAGCGCCACGCGAGCCGGAGACCGGTGAGCGCAAGCACGACAAAGCGCGTGTGGAACAGCATCCTGATCGGTGCCAGGAGCGCGGAGAACACCATCTCCAGGAGCAGGCTCGCCCATAGCGCCGCACGGCCGCCGAATCTTGGCGCGGCGCGCCCGGACACGAGCAGGACCGCAAGGATTTTCGGCACGAAAAGAATCAGCGCGGTCGCGCCCAGGAGCTTGAGCGCCCAGTCGGGGCGCCACTCGGGCCACTGCGGAAACATCTGGTAAGGCTCGACGAAGTATTCGGGGATCGACAACGAATGCACGGCGAGGAGCGCCGTCGACAGCACCAGGAAGATGAACCACAGCGGCGCCGACAGGTACGCCATCACCCCGGTCATGAAGACGACCCGATGCGCCGGATGCAGTCCCTTCATCAACGCCAGCCGCACGTTCATGAGGTTGCCCTGGCACCATCGGCGGTCGCGCTTCAGCTCGTCGATCAGATTGGGCGGCATTTCCTCGTAGCTGCCCGGGAGATCGTAGGCGATCCAGACTTTCCATCCCGCGCGCCGCATCAGTGCCGCCTCGACGAAATCGTGGGAAAGGATCTCGCCCGAGAGGTTGCCGCTGCCGGGAAGGCGTCCAAGCGCGCAATAGCGCATGAACGGATCGATCCGGATGATCGCGTTGTGGCCCCAGTAGTGGGACTCCCCAAGCTGCCAGAAATGCAGGCCGGCGGTGAAGATCGGCCCATAGACGCCGGTCGCAAACTGCTGGACGCGGGCATAGAGCGTGTCGCGCCCGGTCGCCCGTGGCGATGTCTGCAGGATGCCGGCATCGGGATTCGCCTCTGCGATGCGCACGAGGCGGGTGATGCATGTTCCGGTCATCACGCTGTCGGCGTCCAGCACGATCATGTAGCGGTAGCGGCGTCCCCAGCGCCGGCAGAAGTCGGCCACGTTTCCGCTCTTTCGCTTGATGCGATTTGCGCGCCAGCGATAGAAGATGCGGCCGAAGCCGTTGACGTCGCGGCATAGCCGGAACCATGCGTCGACTTCCGCGACGCGCGTGTCCGGATTGCCGGAATCGGAGAGCACGAAAAAGTCGAAGCGCTCGAGCGCTCCGCTTCGCTCGACGGATTCGTAGGTCGCGCGCAAGCCGGCGAAGACGCGGGCGACGTCTTCGTTCGCGATCGGCATCACGATCGCCGTGCGCGCTTCCGGATCGATCGGGGCATCGGCTGCCGCCGTCCGCGCGATCGACCACCGGTCGCCGCCACGGGCGAGCACCAGGTACCCCGCAAGCGCAGTCCAGAATCCGGCCGAGACCCAGCCGAACAGGATGGCGAACAGGATGAGGATCGGAATCTCGAGCGGCTGTCGGCCGTGGTAGGGCAGCACCGATTGCATGAGGTTCGTGGCGAGACACGTCTGCCCTACGATCAGCACGATCAGCGCGATGCGGCGCCGCACGGCCGCAGGACGCCAGGGGCTTTGCGACGAGCCGGCATCGGGCGAGGGCGGCCCGCCGCCGACCCGGCGCCGGCGGAAGAGGTCGATGAAGCGCCCCACCCAATGGAGCGGCGCCATCGGCGTGCGCGCGAGCGGCGGCGCGGTTGCGAGCCAGGCATCGCCTTCGCCCGGGCCCGGCGGCGGCAGCTGGCGCGGCCGCGCGGCGAGCGCCATGCGTGCGGCGACCGAGACGCGCGACGGATTGACGGGGTCTCCTTCCTGGTCCGCCAGCGCCGCATGGAGTGCCGCAAACATCGTTGCCGCGTCGCCGGCATCGTCCGCGCGCGCGAGAATCCGTTCCAGCAGCCGGGCACGCACGTCGCCTTCGAGGCCGAGCGCATCCAGGTAGCGCAACACGACGGGGTCCGGCCGGATTCCGTCGCTCAGTTCGGCGGCAGCAGATAGCTCCATGTCTCGGTCAGCGTCTCTCCGCTCGGCCCGCGCAGGAAACCGCGAAGCTCGACCGGCTTGCTTTCGTCCAATCGCTTGAGGCGAATCGACAGGCGATAGCCGCCGGTGGCGACGTTCGGATGCGCAATGGTTTCGCGTATTTCCACGTTCTGGCCGGTAACGACCGGGTCGATGGTGATCTCGGGTGCGAGCTTCTCGAACGCGGGTCCTTCGAAGTCGACCACGAAGTCGAGACTGTCGTCGGCCTGCTTGCGGTACCCGTGCCCACGCCGGGTCTGGACGACCCAGCCCTGCGGCGGGCGCGTGCTGGTTTCCATCTGCCACAGGAGCCGATATTCGAGATCCAGCGGCTGCTTCGGCGCCGGCAGCTTTTCCGGCACCCAGTACGCCACGATGTTGTCGTTGGTTTCGTCCGGCGTGGGAATCTGGACCAGCTCCACCCGTCCCGCCCCCCAGTTGCCCGTGGGCTGCACCCAGACGCCGGGGCGCTTATCGTAGCGCGCCTCGAGGTCCTCGTAGTGCGAAAAGCGGCGGTCGCGCTGCTGCAGGCCGAAGCCCCCAGGGTTGGCGAGCAGGAACGACGACACGAGCAGCCGCTTGGGATTGACCAGTGGCCGCCAGATCCATTCGCCCGTGCCGGCCTGGATCGAGAGACCGTCGGAGTCGTGGACTTCGGGCCGGTAATCCGTGGTAGTCGCCTGCGGCTGGTTCTCGCCGAAGAGATACATGGTGGTCAGCGGCGCCAGTCCGAGCTTGGTCACCTCATTGCGGAGGAATATTCGCGCCTTGACCTCGATCGCGGTCTCGATGCCCGGTTTGACGACGAACCGGTACGCGCCCGTGACGCGGCGCGAATCCAGCATGGCGTAGATCGTGAGCTGGGTCGCGTTCGGCTCGGGACGCTCGATCCAGAATTCCGTGAACGACGGGAATTCCTCGCCCGACGCAAGGGCGGTGTCCACGGCGAGCCCGCGCGCCGAGATCCCATATCCCTGGTTCCTTCCGAGTGCCCGGAAATAGCTCGCGCCCAGGAAAACCAGTACCTCATCCTTGTATTTGGGATTGTTGATCGCGTAGTGGACGCGAAAGCCGGCGTAGCCGTTCGCGCGGGTCTTTGCCGGCGGCAACTGGTTCTTGCCGTAATCGAAGAAATCGCGCGAAAACGGCACGTCCTTCACGCCCGCCGGCGTGATCTCGTGAATGCGCACCGATCGCTCGTAGCGAAACCCCGGATGGAAGAACGCCAGCTCGAAGGGCAGCTTCGCGTCGCGCCAGACGGCCTGGTCCGGCTTGAAGCGAATGTCCCGGTACTGGTCGTAATCGAGGTCGAGGAGTTCCTTCGAGATGTCGGACGGCTGGGGACTGAACGTGACATCCGCGAGCGAACGTGCGCGCGCGGCGACGTCGTCGAAGCCGAAGCGCTGCGCGGACCACGCCGGCAGCGCGCACAGCGCGACGCACAATCCCAGCACGAGGTGCGCAAGGCTCCGGGGGCGGAGGCTACGGGAAGGGGTCATTCCGGGACCGGTTGGGCAGGATCACCAATGGTAGCCGAGTTACGCCTCGCGACCGGTGGCGGGCGCTACACTCGCCGGTGTCCTGCAGCGCGAGCTTCGGGGGAAAGGAACGGATGCCGAGGTCGTCGGGCTAGCCGCGAGGCGGCAACACAGCGCCTGTTGGTCGAGGCCGGGAGGTGCAGGATAGCGGCGGAAGCCGACGAGGCCGCGAACCATCGAGCGAGCATAAGGAACGCAACACCGGTGCCCTTCGCGTATTACGCCCGCCTGACCCCGCAGCGGCAGCGCATCTATCGCCAAAGCGATGCGATCGAATCGATAGGTCTCCCGCCCAGCGTCGAGCCAGCGTGCGACGTGGCGGCCATTCGGGCTGCGCTGACGGCCGAGGATCGCGCGGCCGCGGAGCGCGCTTGTCAGCGGCTCACGAGTGCGCTCACCGGCGGCTACAAGGTGCCGGCGGTGCGGGTCCGCGTGCTCGCGCAGCGGCCCTCGGGCGACTACGGCGAGTTGCACGGCCTCTACGAGCCCGGGGAGCCCGGAGAGTCCGCCCGGATCACGGTCTGGATGCGCACCGCGCAGCGCATGCAGGTGGTGGCATTCAAGAGCTTCCTGCGGACGCTGGTGCACGAGCTGTGCCATCACCTCGACTACGAGCTGTACGCGCTCGAGGAGACATTCCATACCGAAGGGTTCTACAAGCGCGAATCGAGCCTGGCGCATGCGCTCTTCGGGGCCGAAGGCGAGCTGCCGGGTGCGCCGGCGGACCGCGGAGCGCGATGAGGTACAATCACGCTCCTTGATGTCCCGAGGAGCGTTGCAACCCGGTTTCGCCGGGCCAGGCTCGGGACGGGGAAGCGCCTTCGCATCATCGATGCCGCCGGCGATCTTCTCCTGCAACGGCGCTCGTTGAACCGCGACTCGCTTGCGGGGAAACGGGTGGCCGAACCCTCCTCCCCTCCGCATCGCGTCCGTCGCAACGAACGGAGTGACACGATGAATGCCGTAACCGACAAGGCGAAATTCGCCGACTTCAAGGTCGCCGACCTGAAGCTTGCCGCGTGGGGTCGCAAGGAAATCGCGATCGCCGAAACCGAAATGCCCGGACTCATGGCGATGCGCGAGGAATTCGCGCCAGTGGCTCCCTTGCGCGGTGCCCGGATCGCGGGCAGCCTGCACATGACCATCCAGACCGCCGTCCTGATCGAGACGCTGCAGGCGCTCGGCGCCGACGTCCGCTGGGCGTCGTGCAACATCTATTCGACGCAGGACCACGCCGCCGCGGCTATCGCCGAGCGCGGCACGCCCGTGTTCGCCTACAAGGGCGAGACGCTCGAAGAGTATTGGGATTACACCCACCGCATCTTCGAATGGCCGGAGTTCGGTGCGCCGAACATGATCCTCGACGACGGTGGCGACGCGACCCTTCTGGTCCATCTCGGCGCGCAGGCCGAGTCCGATCGCGGGGTCATCTCGCATCCGGGCAACGAGGAGGAGTTCGCACTGTTCGCAGCAATCGCCAAACGGCTCTCCGCGGATCCGCACTTCTATTCGCGGATCAAGTCGACCATCAAGGGCGTGACGGAAGAGACCACGACGGGGGTCAAGCGCCTCTACCAGATGCACAAGGAAGGGCGGCTTGCCTTTCCGGCGATCAACGTCAACGACTCGGTGACCAAGTCGAAGTTCGACAACCTCTACGGCTGCCGCGAATCGCTCGTCGACGGCATCAAGCGCGCGACCGACGTGATGATCGCCGGCAAGGTCGCGCTGGTCTGCGGCTATGGCGACGTCGGCAAGGGCTCCGCACAGGCGCTGCGCGCGTTGTCGGCGCAGGTGTGGATCGCCGAGATCGATCCGATCTGCGCGCTGCAGGCCGCGATGGAAGGCTTCCGGGTCGTGACGCTCGATGACGCGTGCGACCAGGCCGACATCTTCGTCACCGCGACCGGCAACATCGACATCATCACGGTCGACCACATGAAGCGCATGAAGAACAACGCGATCGTGTGCAACATCGGTCACTTCGACAACGAGATCGACGTCGCGGGCCTCAAGAAGTACACGTGGGAGAACATCAAGCCGCAGGTCGACCACGTGATATTTCCCGACGGCAAGCGGATCATCCTGCTCGCCGAAGGACGGCTGGTGAACCTTGGCTGCGGTACGGGCCATCCGTCCTACGTGATGAGCTCGTCGTTTGCGAACCAGGTGATGGCGCAGATCGAGTTGTGGGGCGACGCGAAGGAAGGCACCAAGAAGTATCCGATCGACGTCTACGTGCTGCCGAAGCACCTCGACGAAAAAGTCGCGCGGCTGCAGCTCTCGAAGCTCGGCGCAAGCCTGACGCGGCTGTCGGAAAAGCAGGCACGCTACATCGGGGTGGCGACAGACGGGCCGTACAAGCCCGACACGTATCGATACTAGGAAGGCAGGGCGCGGCCGGGCTTTCGGCTCGGCTGCGCCTCGGCCCGGCGTTTGCAACGGCGGCGCATGAAGTGGGCCTTCGATTCTTCCGGAGCGGAGCGTGGTGATGCGAATTGCTGTGTTCGGCGCGGGTGGCGTCGGTGGCTATTTCGGCGGCCGGCTCGCGGAAGCAGGCCATGACGTCACGTTCGTTGCGCGCGGTCGGCACCTTGCCGCGATCCGCGAGCGTGGCCTGGTCGTCGAAAGTTCGATTGGAACGATGCGCATCCGGAACGCGCAGGCGACCGACGATCCGACAAAGGTGGCGCCTGCGGACGTCGTGATGTTTTGCGTCAAGCTGTGGGACGTGGAAGACGCCTCGGCGAAGCTTGCGGCCATGCTCGCCAGTAACGGCGTGGTCGTGCCTTTCCAGAACGGGCTCGATACTCCAGTCATCCTCGAGCGCGCAGTGGGCGCGGACCACGTGCTGGGCGGCGTTGCCTACATCGCGGCCACGATCCGGGAGCCGGGCGTCATTATTCATACCGGCACGATGGCGCGCCTTCGCGTCGGTGCTTTTCCCGGCGGCCCGGCCGCGCGCGCGGAAGAATTCGCGACGGCATGCAAAGGCGCCGGTATAGACATCGAGGTCTCGCCGGACATCCGCCGTGCGCTCTGGGAGAAGTTCTGCTTCCTCTCTGCCCTGTCCGGCACGACGTCCCTCGCACGATCGCCGGTCGGCGTGATCCGGGCGGACCAGGATCTGCGCATGACGTTCGAGGACGCCGTGCGCGAGGCCTTCGATGTGGGTCGGAAGAGCGGCGTTGCGCTCGCCGACGAATTCGTGGCGAAGCAGATGGCGGCGCTGGATGGACTGCCCGCAGAAATGAAGACGTCGATGCTGAACGACCTGACCGCGGGTGGCCGTCTCGAGGCGCCCTGGCTTTCCGGTGCGGTCGCGCGGCTGGCCGCCGAGTCCGGTCTTGCGGCTCCGGTTTCGCGTGTGCTTTATGCTGCGGTCAAGCCGTTCGTCGACGGCAAGCCGCGATCCGGCAACTGAACGGACATTCCGGGAGCACTTCAATGAGATTGCTGTTGCACTGGCTGGTGAACGCGCTGGCGCTCCTCGCGCTGCCATATCTTTTCACGTCGATCAAGGTCGACTCGTTCACGACGGCGCTGGTCGTGGCGCTTGTGCTGGGCCTCATCAACACCCTGATCCGGCCCATCCTCGTGCTGCTGACGCTGCCGGTGACGATATTGACGCTCGGACTTTTCATCTTCGTCATCAATGGCCTACTGTTCTGGGCCGTGGGATCGTACATCTCAGGGTTTCATGTGGACGGCTTCTGGGCCGGCGTGTTCGGTGCCATCGTCTACAGCCTGATCTCATGGGCGCTGTCGGCCCTGATTCCCAAAAAAACGTGACCGCGGCGAATCCGAACTCCGGCGCCCCGGCGGCGTCGCAGGCGCGCGTCCTCTCGGTCGAGTTCTTCCCGCCGAAGACGCCGGACGGCGTCGAGAAGCTGCGCGCGGTGCGCCGTGCGCTGGCCCCGCTCAAGCCTGCGTTCTGCTCGGTGACCTTCGGCGCCGGCGGCTCGACGCGCGAAGGCACGCTCGCAACCGTCCTCGAAATCCGCGGCGAAGGCCTGGCCGCGGCGCCGCACATCTCGTGTATCGGCACGACACGGGAAGGCGTGCTCGACGTGCTCGAGCACTACAAGGGGCATGGCATCCGGCATCTCGTGGCGTTACGCGGCGACATGCCGTCGGGCGCGGCCGACATCGGCGAGTTCCGCTATGCGAGCGAGTTGGTCGCGTTCATCCGCCAAGAAACAGGCGACTGGTTCCACATCGACGTCGCCGCCTACCCGGAATTCCATCCTCAGGCGACGAGCCCGGCCGCCGACCTTGCCAACTTCGCACGCAAGATCGAAGCCGGCGCGGATTCAGGCATCACGCAATATTTTTTCAATGCCGACGCCTACTGGAGCTTCGTCGAGGCGTGCGCCGCGATGGGCATCCACGCGCCGATCGTGCCGGGGATCATGCCGATCTCCAGTTTCACCAAGCTCGCCCGTTTTTCGGATGCCTGCGGCGCGGAAATTCCCCGCTGGATGCGCCGCAAGCTGGAAAGCTATGGCGACGATGGCGAGTCGATCCGGGCCTTCGGGCTCGACGTGGTCACACGGCTTTGCGCCGACCTGCTCGAGCGCGGTGCGCCCGGCCTGCACTTCTACACGCTCAACCAGGCATCGCTGACCGCGGCGATCTGGCAGCGGCTGAAGCTCTGAGAATCCGTCGAGGTCCCGCTCCCCGTCACGGAGCGTGGGTGAAGGACACGAGTTCGACCGCCGCGTGCTGCTCGCGGATCGGAACGTAACCGTCGCGGCGATCGCCCTTTTCGAAGTACTGGGCGTCCTTTTCCGCGCGCACCATCGCGCCGACCGATGGCGCGTAGTAGACGACATAGTTGCACTCGGTGGGGAAACGCCAGAACTCATCGTTGTCGAGGCGCATGAGTACGCGCATGCGTAGCGCGTCGAAGGTCCCCGCGGGAGTGGACACCTTCACCCAGTCGCCGACGCGAACGTAGCGGTTGATCTCGCCCTCGCGCTGGGTCGATTCGTTGTCGTTCTTCACCCACTGGTTCCACGCCTTGCCGGGCGTCAGCGGAAACGCGTAGATGCGGGCGGGCGTGGCGAAGCGGCGCGATTCGTCGTCGAATATGGCGCCGGTCATGAGAAGTCCAGGAGCTGCCCAGGTTTCGGTGCGCGAGCCGCGTGCATTCGGTCCTGTCTCGGTAATGTGCACGGTGATGGCGCCGGGCGCGACCGACGTGACTTCATGGGTCTCGGTCCACACGAGCGGGACACGAAACCCGTCGACGGTGTTGTAGACCCAGCGATCGCCGACGCGCAGCACAGGCGCATTGGCCGAAGGTCCGCCGCTTCCTTCCGAATCCAGTCCGGCGCAGCCTGCCCCGGCCAGGACGGCCAGGGCGGCAATCGCGAGGGCATGCTTCAGCGCAGGCATCCGGTTGTTGCGAGCGGTCGACGGAGTCGCATGCGAGTGTGTCGCGCGAGCGCCGGGATCGGTGCGCCTAGCGCCCAGGCGTGAAGGAAACGAGCTCGATGACGGCGAACTGCCCGGGCACGGTCACGCCTTCCATGCCTTCCTTTTCGCGATAGTACGAGCGCTGCTCCTCCCTCACCATCGCTCCGACTTCCGGCGCGTACCAGATGAGGTAGTTGCATTGCGTCGCGTAGCGCCAGAACGTCGCATCGTCCACCTGCATGAAGACCCGCATCTTGATCGCGTTGTACGTTCCGGCGGGCGTGGTCACGGATTCGTAGCCGCCCACGGTGGTATGGCGCTGGATCGGCCCGAACGGGTTGGGCGGCTTGTTGAGATCACGGATGTCCTGCGACCAGACTTCGCCGCTCGCCATCGGATATTTGTAGCGGATCAACGACGGATCGAAGCGATCGGTCTCGGAATCGTAGACGGCCCCCGTTGTGACGACACCCGGCGCCGTCCAGGTCTCGGTGCGCTGATATTCGCCGGCGGTGCCCTTGCCGGCGATGCGCACGGTAATGCCCTGCGGACCTATCGCGGTGACCTCGCGCGTTTCTTCCCAGATGATGGGCACGCGATAGCCGTCCTTGCCTTTGTAGACCCAGCGATCGCCGACCTTCAGCGTGGGCGCCTGAACGGCAGGTCCTGGCTGGCCTCCTGGTCCGGGAGTGGCACAGCCTGCGAGAATGGCCAATGCACCGGCGCCGATGAAAAATCGAATTTTTCTCATGACGGTTATCTCCCAGTCGGATGGACAGGCAGGCTCCACGATTGCATCAACACTGCACGGCACGTGATTCATCCACGCCATTTCCCTATCGCGCCGATTTCCGCACTATGCGCGAATATCGGCCACCTGCCCGTTGGCGATGCGCGCTAGCTCCGCGGGCGCAACCGGAAACATCGCGTGCGGTGTTCCGCCGGCCGCGTAGATGACATCGTATTGCAAGAGGTCGCGATCGACCAGTGTCGTCATCGCCGTCGCGTGGCCGAGCGGGGGAATGCCGCCGATGGCGTAACCCGTCGCGGCACGCACGAAATCGGCGTCGGCGCGGCCGATCCGCTCGCCGATCAATGCCCCGACGCGTTTTTCGTCGACACGGTTCGCGCCACTTGCGATGACCAGCACCGGCGCACCCGAAAGCGTGCGAAACACCAGCGATTTGGCGATCTGGCCAACGGAGCAGCGAAGCACCGCTGCCGCTTCAGCCGATGTGCGGGCCGGGACGTCGTATTCGGTGATCGTGGTGTCGATCCCCGCGCCGCGAAGTGCCTCCTGCACGCGCTGCGCGGATGCGGATAGCGGCTTTTGCGACGTCACGATGCGGCGCCTGCGCGAAGGCCGATCACGCCGGCGATGATGAGCACGATGCTCGCGATCTGCACAACGGTCAGCGACTCGCGAAACCATCCTACGCCGATGAGCGCGATCGTTGCGGTGCCGACGCCCGACCAGATCGCATAGGACACGCTTACGTCGATCCGCTTGACGGCCACGGTCATCAGTCCGAACGATAGTCCATAGAAAACGAAGAGCAGCACCGACGGCAGCGCATGCGTGAAGCCGCGCGACATCTTCATCGATACCGTGCCCGCGATCTCGAGCGCGATCGCGCCGGCGAGCGCGAGCCAATAAAGCATGAATGCTCCGTGGCGGACTGAATGAGCGCGGAGTTTAACGCTCGGCCACGGCGAGCTCCACGTCGTCGAGCCATAACGAGCCCGGGCCCTGCAGCATGGCGCCGACTTCGAGCTGCTCGGCGTTCGCGGGAATGTCGAGCGTGATCTCCTGTCGCGCCCAATCGGTGGTCCCCTTCACCGGCGTCTTCGACATGTGGTTGTAGGCAAGCACGGCGCCCGCCTGCATCGCCTGCAGCGTGATGGCCGCGCCACCGCCGAGGGCGCTGCCGACCACGTCGCGCGTCCGCAGCCACGCCACGAGCCGCACGGTCTTTCCGCGCAGGTTCGTCGCCGGAACCTGCTGGAACAGCGCTCCAAAAGGCTCGGGCCCGATGTTGTCGATTCGCAGGCCGCGCAGGCCGCCATGGCGAATCTCGGTGTCCAGCGTGAAGGTGTAGGACACCGGGCCGGCGTGCTGGAGGGTCACCCAGCCCTCGGGATCGCCGCGCACACCGGGCTTCGTGGATTCGAAGCCAGGATTGACGAGGAGGAGCGGTGCGGCCATCGCAATGCCGATCGGAAAGGGCAGCAGGAACGCAAGGAGCAATCGGATCACGTCGGTCCCTCCTGGTTACCACGCTGCAGAGCGGATTGGCTTTGCCTGATGGTACTCACGCTCACCGTACACGCTCATCGGTCACGCGGCTTGTAGGCAATCGCCTCCATTTCGATCTTGGTGCTGATGACGGCCCGCGCCTCAACGGTGGTTCGCGCCAGCACGGCATCCTTGAAATGCTCCGCAAACACCTT
>Ga0207683_10003307_pt1 | contig 14054 bp, 10 predicted proteins | sample KBSM73metaG_FD_184333 | JGI IMG/M metagenome (GOLD analysis project Ga0207683, IMG submission 184333) | Miscanthus rhizosphere microbial communities from Kellogg Biological Station, Michigan, USA - KBS M7-3 metaG (SPAdes) (version 2) | ecosystem: Host-associated > Plants > Roots > Rhizosphere >...
GCCCAGCCCCGCGAGGAGGAGGCCTTCGACGCCGCCGGGCTGAACCAGGACAGCCCCGACGGCGAGACGTATCCGGCCGGCGCGCCGGACCTGAGCCAGTTCGGTGCAGAAGATCAAGACAGTGCAGGAGAACCCGGAGCAGGTCGCTTCGGAGGAGCGGAGGAACAAATGAGTTCAGAAAACGCCAGCGCAACCCCCGGCTTCGACCCGGACGCCTCGGAGAATTCCGAGGCGGCAGTGCCGTCGTCGGAAGCGGAGATGGACGGGGCCAACACGGAAGAGCCCGACGCCGGGCGGCCCTTCTCCTCTGAGTCCGGACAGGACGCGGCGGGGCTGCCGGACGGCTCCGGGACGGACCTGCCGGAGAACAAGTCGCCGAAGGACCGCGACGATGACAAGGACGCCTTCGACGCCGGCTAGTCCCAGGGCCGTCGCGCCCCGCCACTGCCGGCGCTGCCGGCCGTGACAGCGAAAAGGCCGGACTCCTGCCCGTGGGCGGAGTCCGGCCTTTCTCGTCGGCGGGGTTGCCCGCCCGCCGCGCACTTCCGGGCGGCGTTCTTTAGCGGCGCTTCTTGGGGGAGCGCTTGACCGCTGCCTTGACCGCGGCCGTCGAAGCTGCGGCCGGCGAGGGATCTTCGGTTTCCGGTTCGGCCACCGTGCCGCGCACCTTCGCGATCGCCTTCATGCCGTGGTAGATCACCAGGGCCGCGGCCGAGCCGAGCGCAATCCCGGTGAACTTCAAGTCGCCGATGGTCCAGGTGTAGTCGGCAATCCCGACAATAAGGGCGACGGCGGCCGTGGTCAGGTTGATCGAGTTGGAGAAGTTCACCTTGTTCTGGACCCAGATTTTCACGCCCAGCACGCCGATCATGCCGTACAGCATCGTGGCCGCGCCGCCCAGGACGCCGGCGGGGACCGTGGCGATAAGCTCGCCAAACTTCGGCGAGAAGCTCAGGATCACTGCGAAGCCGCCGGCCACCCAGTACGCCGCCGTCGAATACACCTTGGTGGCGGCCATGACGCCGATGTTCTCGGCGTAGGTGGTCGTCCCGGACCCGCCGCCAAGACCGGCAAGTACGGTGGCGGCGCCGTCGGCCAGCAGCGCGCGGCCGGAGACGCCGTCGAGGTTCTGCCCCGTCATGGCGGACACGGATTTCACGTGGCCGATGTTCTCTGCCACCAGCACCAGAACGACCGGCACGAAGAGGCCCACGACGCCGAGGTGGAATTCGGGGGTCTGGAAATGCGGCAGGCCCACCCACCCAGCACTGTCCACCTTGGAGAAGTCCACCTCGCCCCGGATCATCGCAACAAGGTAGCCCACCAGGACACCCACCAGGATGCTCAGCCGGCCCAGCATGCCGCGGAACAGCACGCTGACCACGATGATGACGGCCAGGGTGATGAAGGCGGTGACGGGGGCCTGGTCGAAGTTGGCCTTCGCCGCGGGTGCCAGGTTCAGGCCGATCAGCGCCACGATCGCGCCGGTCACGATCGGCGGCATGACCCGGTTGATCCAGCCGGCGCCGAACTTCTGCACCACGGCGCCGACGACGGCGAGGGTCGCGCCTGCCAGGACCACTCCGCCGAGTGCCCCGGGGACGCCGAACTGCTGCTGGGAAGCCATGATCGGCGCGATGAACGCGAAGCTGGAACCGAGGTAGCTGGGCACCCGTCCCTGCGTGATGACCAGGAACAGGAGCGTGCCAATGCCGGAGAAGAACAGGGTGGTGGCTGGCGGCATGCCCGTGATGATCGGGACCAGGAAGGTGGCACCGAACATGGCCACAACGTGCTGCATCCCGATCCCTACCGTCAGGGGCCAGGTGAGCCGCTCATCCGGCCTGACGACCTCACCGGGGCGGACGGACTTGCCGTTGCCGTGGAGCTTCCATTTGGTGCCGAGCATGCTCATGCCGGGAGCCTTTCAGAGAATGTGGGGCGGGCGGGAAGGAATCTTCCCGAGCAACTTTACCGCGCAGCATTTCCCGGCCGTCCCGTCGGGCCGGCGTGCTGCGTGCGGGGCCGATGTGCCCGAGGTCACAGGGCGTAGCGGGAAGCAGGCGTCGTCCGTTGAAGTTGCAACTATTGATAGCAGGAGACGCCGGCCGCCCAAGAGTGCGCCGGCCCAGCGAAAGGGATGCCCATGACACTCGCCCACGATGAAGCAGTAATCGAGGCAGCCGCCGTCGACGCCATCTTTGCCGAAGCCCGCACGGCGAACGCCTTCACCGGCGACGTCACCGACGAGCAGGCCCGCGCGATTTACGAACTGACGAAGTTCGGCCCCACGGCGTTCAACTCCCAGCCGCTGCGCGTTACGTACGTGCGCTCCGACGAAGCCCGCGCCACGCTTGTTGATGCGCTGGCCGCCGGAAACCGCGCCAAGACGGCATCAGCGCCGCTCGTCGCGGTCCTGAGCTACGACACCGCCTGGCAGGACCAGTGGGACGCGTTCCTTCCCGGCTACAACGCACCCAAGGCCATGTATGACGCCGCGCCGGAACTCGCAGCGGCCACGGGCAACAACAACGCCCACCTGCAGGCCGGCTACTTCATCCTCGCGGTCCGCACCCTGGGCCTCGCGGCAGGTCCCATGACCGGTGCCGACTTCGCCAAGATCGACGCCGCGTTCTTCCCCGACGGGAGCCAGAAGAGCTTCCTGGTGGTCAACATCGGCCAGCCCGGGGCAGACGCCTGGGGCGAAGCCAAGCCGAAATTCGCCTACGAGGACGTCGTCCGCACCGTCTAACAGCCCCCGGCGCCGTTCTCCGGCACTGTCCTCCCGCGGAGGTGCCTCCGGCACCATGGGGGACAGGCCGGAGGCACTCGGGATGCGATTCTGCGGTTCAGCGCAAGGCCCACATCCAGGGCCACTTCCCATTTTAGTCCGCGCCGTCGCCGCCGGCACTGTGAGTTTGCGGCGCCCGCCCGGCCCCGGAGGCGCCGCGGCGTGGCACACTTTTCCCATGCGGAACCTGATCGCGGTGGCCTTCGTGGAACCGGTAGCCGAGGGGCTCGAGTTTCCCCGGGATGACTGGCCGCTGCACCTCACCCTGGTCAAATTCGACGTGGTCAAGGCCGGCGTCGTGCAGTCCGACGTCGTCGAACCCGGCCAGGAAACCCGCGCGGAACCCGCGCCGGGCACGCCGCCGGCCGCGGGCGATCCGCTCGCCGGCCACATCGCCGCCCTCATGGCGGACCCGGTGGCCGCTGCCCTGGGCTGCCGGATCAGCGTGGGCGGCGAAGCCGGGTTCGGGCGCGCAGGGTCAATCCCGGTCAACCTGATTGAACCCAACGATGAGCTGCAGGTCCTCCACGACGAGCTGGTCCGGATCGTGGATCAGCTGCCCGGCCGGATCTCCACGCCTGCCTTCACCCTGGAGGGGTACCGGCCGCACGTCTCGCACCACGGCGACAAACGGCTCCGGCAGGGCGACACGTTCGCGCTTGACCGAATAGCGCTCGTGGACATGGCGCCCGACGGCGGGCACGCCACGCGCCGGATCCTGAAGTTGTGGACTGTCGGCCAGGCGTAGGCGCCAGAACGGCGTCTGGGGAGGGCACGACGTCATATCCGCGACGCCGGCGCTGGATTCCTGCGGACCGGGTGCCATACTTGGGTCAACTTCGGCAGCTATTCGACGGTAATTCGAAGACGAAGTGAGTATTTAGGGCAAGTCACAGCGGACCGGGGGGACCACTAAATGATGCTTGACGCCGCGACACTGCGGGTTGCCTTGGCGCTTGTCGACCTCACACTGCTCATGCTTTTCTACTTCATTACGTTCCGGCGCACCCGGTCGCACTACAGCGGCTGGTGGTGCATGGCGCTCCTGCTGTTCCTGGTCGGCAACGCCGCGTACCTGCTGGAGGGTACAACGCAGCAGGGGTGGGCCATCCCTGCCGGCAACGTCCTGCTGGTCGCCGGTGCCGCCAGCATCTGGGCCGGCGGTCGATCCCTCCGCGCCCCCTCACTCCGGCCTTGGCAGCTCGCGGCCGGTCCTGCCGCGACCGCCGCCGCTTCCTTCCTCGGCCACCCGGCCACCAACGTCTGGGCGGGAGGCCCGGTGTACCTGGGATTCATGGCCGTGTTGATCGGCCTGGCATCCCGGGAGCTGTTCCTGCTCGAGCGCGACTACTCGCGCGTCCACCGTCCCCTCGCGGTGGGCGCCGGCATCCTGGCCGTGTTCTACCTGGGCCGCCTCGTCGCTTTCCTGGCGAACGGACCGGACGGTGCCGTCTTCACGTCGGTGTTCGGCTCCGTCCCGATGACGGTCTTCTCGACGATCACGCTCGTGGTTGCTTCCTTCACCATGGCCGAGCTGAGCTACGAACAGCAGACCCAGGACCTCCGGGCACGGGCCACCGTGGACGGCCTCACGGGCCTGCTCAACCGTTCTGCGTTCCTGGACCTCGCCGAAAACGAACTGCGCCGTTTGCGCCGGACCGGCACCGCGGCATCGATCATCCTCGCGGACCTGGACCACTTCAAGGCCATCAACGATCAGTTCGGCCACTCGGCCGGGGACTCCGCGCTGCAGGCCTTTGCCAGGGCCTGCTCCGGCACCGTCCGCTCCACCGACCTCGTGGGCCGTTACGGCGGCGAGGAGTTCATCCTCCTGCTGCCTGGCGTCACGCCGGACCGGGCACGGGAGATCGCTGCCGACATCAGCGTCCGGCTCCATCAATCCGGGTCCGCAGTCATTCCCCGGCTGCCCACCGTGAGCTACGGCATCGCGTCCACCGGCGCCGGAGCGGGCAGCCTCGACGCCGCAGTGATCTCGGCCGACGCGGCCCTCTACCAGGCAAAGACGCTTGGCAGGGACCGCGCCGAGTTGGCCACCGGCGGCTGAACTACGAGATAACCCCGTCCACCAGCGCCTTCGCCTCGGCCTGGACCTGCTTGAGGTGCTCGGCACCCTTGAAGGACTCGGCGTAGATCTTGTAGACATCTTCCGTGCCGGAGGGCCGGGCTGCGAACCAGGCGTTTTCGGTAACGACCTTGAGGCCGCCAATCGCGGCCCCGTTGCCCGGCGCCTCGGTCAGTTTGGCCGTGATCGTTTCGCCGGCCAGTTCGGTCGCGGTAACGTCCGACGGCGAGAGCTTGCCCAGCGCCGCCTTCTGCTCCCGGGTGGCGGCCGCGTCGATCCGGGCGTAGACGGGGTCGCCGAACTGGTCGGTGAGGCCCTTGTACAGCTGCGACGGTGATTTGCCCGTCACCGCCGTGATCTCCGAGGCCAGCAGGGCCAGCAGGATGCCATCCTTGTCGGTGGTCCAGACGCTCCCGTCCATCTTGTTAAAGGAGGCGCCGGCGGATTCCTCGCCGCCGAAGGCGCCCTCTCCGGACAGCAGCCCGGGGACGAACCACTTGAAGCCCACGGGCACTTCGACAAGTTTGCGGCCCAGGCTCTCGGCCACGCGGTCGATGATGGATGAGGAAACCAGGGTCTTGCCGATCACGGACTGCGGGTTCCAGCCGGTCCGGTGCCGGTACAGATAATCGATGGCGACGGCGAGGTAGTGGTTCGGGTTCATCAGCCCGCCGTCGGGGGTGACGATCCCGTGGCGGTCGGCGTCGGCGTCGTTGCCGGTGGCGACGTCGAACTTGGCGCCGTCGGACATGCGGTTGATCAGGGACGCCATCGCCGACGGCGAGGAGCAATCCATCCGGATCTTCTCGTCCCAGTCCAGCGTCATGAAAGCCCACTGCGGGTCGACGGTGGGGTTGACCACGGTGAGGTTCAGGTGGTGGCGCTCACCGATCTCGCCCCAGTAGTCCACCGACGCTCCGCCCATCGGGTCGGCGCCGATCCGGACGCCCGCCTCGCGGATCGCGTTGAGATCCAGTACCGAGGGGAGGTCGTCGACGTAGCTGCTCAGGAAGTCGAACTTGCCGGTGGTCCCGGCGGCCAGGGCCTCGGCCACCGGAATCCGCTTGACGCCGCGCAGGCCGTTTTCCAGCAGCTCGTTGGCGCGGTTGGCGATCCAGCCGGTGGCGTCGGTGTCCGCGGGGCCGCCGTGCGGAGGGTTGTACTTGAATCCGCCGTCGCCCGGGGGGTTGTGGCTGGGGGTCACCACGATGCCGTCGGCCTGCGGCGCGCCAGGGGCGGCATTGCGGTTGTGCGTCAGGATGGCGTGGCTCAGGGCAGGGGTGGGCGTGTAGCCGTGGCGGGCGTCGATGAGGACGTGCACGCCGTTGGCGGCCAGCACCTCAAGGGCGGAGTTTTGTGCGGGCTCGCTCAGGCCATGGGTGTCCTTGGCCATGTAGAGGGGGCCGGTGATGCCCTGGCCTGCCCGGTATTCCACGATCGCCTGCGTGATGGCGAGGATGTGGGGTTCGTTAAAGGACGCCTTCAGGCTCGATCCACGATGCCCGGAGGTGCCGAAGGCCACCCGCTGGCCCGGGTCCGAGAGGTCCGGCGAAACGTCGTAGTACGCATCCAAAAGCGCAGTGAGGTCAACAAGGTCTTGGGGTTGGGCAACTGTGCCCGCGCGGCTAGCCATGGCACCAGCATGCCAGACGAGGGCGGGGTGCAACACGGTTTCGCGCCAAACCCGCTCCTGTGACGAAAGAAAACCCGCCAATAGGCCCGGTCCCAAGCCAACCGTGCGGCGGTACTCTGGATCCAGGGACTTCTTGAGGGGACAAGCCATGACTGAACAGCCAAAACAAGGCAAAGACGAGACCCCGGAGGGCTACCAGCCGACCCTGCGCCTCCCGGACCAGCAACCCGACGTTCCGCCGGGGCAGACACCACCCGCCGGCCAGGACCAGGGACCGTCGGCGACGCAGCAGTTCGCGCAACCCGAATCCCCGCAGCAGCCCTACCCGGGCCAGCAGCCTCACACAGGCCGGCAGCCCGACACGGGCGAGCAGCCCCACGTCGGACAGCAGCCCTACACCGGACAGCAGCCCTACACCGGCCAGGCGGCACCTGACCGCGGCCAGTACTCAAGCCCGTACCCCCCGATCTACAGCCAGCCGGCCGCCCCGTATGGCCAGCCGTCGCCGTATGCCCAGCCGGGCAGCCCCAACGCCTACGGCCAGCCCGCGTACTACGGTGCGCCGCCGTCGCCCAAGAGTCTGAGCATCGCCAGCATGTGCTGCGGCATCGCCGCGCTGGTGGGATTCGGATTCTTCCTGCTCCCGCAGCTGGCCGCCGTGATTCTGGGGCACCTGGCCCTGCGGCGCGAACCGGCCGGCCGGGGCATGGCGATCGCCGGCCTGGTGATGGGTTACGTGGGCATCGCCGTGACCATCCTGGTCCTGGTCATTTTCGGACTGGTCATCGGCACCGCGCGCAACAGCGGGTACGGAGCCTAGGTCTGCCCTGTGGCGCCGGAGCCGCGCCTGGTCAGGCTGTCAGAGCAGCCACCAGGGGCTTCGCGTTGGCCTCAAGCCAAGCGCGCCGGCGGTTGATCTGGCCGCCCACGCCGTCCTGCCACATCCGCGCCCAGCCGCCGCCCAGGGCCGCGGCGTTGTGCCGCATCCGCTCGTAGCTGAGCGCCGCGGCGTCGATCCCGGCGCCGGGAACCCGGCGTCGTTCATCCTCGCTCCAGCCGTAGGCGTCGGCGAAGATGCGCAGCCGGCGGAACGGATTCTGGTCTTCCCAGCCCGGCCACGCATCTGACGGGTCGCGGAGCGGCACCCAGTGCATGGCGGTGTTGAGCGAATCGTGAAGTGCCGTGGCGGGTCCGGCGAGGTCAAAATCCACCAGTCCCGCGGCCAGGCCGTCCCGGACCACCACGTTCTGGGGTGTCACGTCCAGGTGGCAGATGAGTCCGGCGGCGTCGGTGGGGTTAGGCCGGACCGGCCGGGGCGGGAACGCGTGGGCCCGCGGCACGAAGCCGGCGGACGCGGTGTGCAGGCGCCGCACCAGGCGGGCCACGGAGGCCAGCAGGTCCTCGGACTGCACCCAGGATTCCGGCGGCGACCCGGCGCAGTCTCCCGGCACGAAGGTCAGGACGTCCCGGCCCTGCGGGTCGCGGCCGAGGAAGCGGGGGGAGCCCTCAAAACCGGCGTCGTCCAGCCAGTCGAGGTACTCGGCGACGGCGAGGGATTGCGGCTGGTGCGGGCGGCGGATGGTTCCGCCAACCCGCACCACGCCGTCGGTGACATCGCCTGCCGGCATGAGTTCGGCGTCGGACGCCTCGCCGGGGGCGGGGGTGTAGACGCGCGAAGCAACCGGAACGCGGTGTGCGGTGCTCATCGGGTCAGCGTACGCCGCCCATGAGCTTCTTGATCGCCGGGGAGGCGACCGCCAGGCCCACAGCCAGCAGCATTGCGGTTCCGCCGATGCCGATGAAGTAGGGCAGCTCGTCCTGCGGGTTGTACAGACCGGACAGGATGCCGGCCAGGGTGGTGCCCAGGGACACGGACAGGAAGAACAGTGCCACCATCTGGGTGTGGAAGGCCTTCGGCGCCAGCTTGGTGGTCACAGACAGGCCGATGGGGGAGAGGAACAGCTCTGCAAGCGTGAACAGAAGCAGGATTCCGACCAGGGCCAGCAGAGGGGTCTTGCCACCGCCGGCCAGCGGAATGAAGGCCAGGAACGCAAGGCCCATCACGAACAGGCCGATCGAGAACTTCAGGGCCGAACCGGGCTGCTTGCGGCCGAGCCGGGTCCAGAGGGCGGCCATGATGCCGGCGAAAATGATGATGAACACCGGGTTGATGGACTGGACCCAGGCGGCAGGCATTTCCCAGCCGAACAGGTTCCGGTCCAGCTTCTCCTCCGAGTACACGGCGATGAAGGTGAACTGCTGCTGGAACAGGGCCCAGAACGCGGCGGAGGCGATGTACAGCGGGATGAATGCCGCGACCCGTCCGCGCTCGGTGGGGGTGACCTTCTTGCTGCTGAAGATCAGCGCGAAGTACAGCACCGACGCGCCGATTGCGGCGTAGGCCATGGACATGGCCAGGTTTTCGGCGTTGACCGTGCCGGTCACGAGCAGCACGGCGATGATCACGGCGATGCCGGCGAAGACCAGGCCGTAGCGGGTGCGCTGGGCGGCCGGGAGCGGGTTCGGTACCCGGTGTGCTTCTTCGGGCAGCTTCTTGCGGCCCAGCGAGTAGATGACAAGGCCAATGGCCATGCCGACGGCGGCGGCGCCGAAGCCCCAGTGGAAGCCCTGGCTTTCCTGCAGCCAGCCGGTGACCAGCGGGCCGATCAGCGCACCGGCGTTGATGCCCATGTAGAAGATGGAGAACCCGGCGTCGCGGCGTTCGTCCTTCTCCCCATACAGGCTGCCGACGAGGGCGGTGGCATTGGCCTTCAGGCCGCCGGAGCCGACGCCCACCAGCACCAGTCCGGCGATCAGGCCGGGTATGCCGGGCACGAGTGCCAGCCCGATGTGGCCGGCCATGATCAGGACGGCCGCGCCGAACAGCACCCGCTCGGACCCGAAGAGCCGGTCCGCGAGCCAGGCGCCGAGGATTGTGGAGAGGTAGACGCCGCCACCGTAGGCGCCGACGAGGCCGGCCGCCAAAGCTTGTGGGATCTCAAGGCCGCCCTGGGCAGCCGTGAAGTACATGTAGTAAAGGAGGATCCCCTGCATTCCGTAGAAGGAGAAGCGCTCCCACATCTCTACGGAGAAAAGGCTGGCCAGCATCTTTGGGTGGCCAAAAAACGAGGTGTCGCCCGGTGTTTTGGTGGGGGGACGTAACGAGGGATCGCCCGGCGTTATAGCGGGGGGATTGGATAAATGAGTTGTGCTCATTTACTTAATGGTGACATTGTGACGCGCGATTGTCACATTCGAGCAGGCCCGAGGCAAGCAGCCCGGATGGTGTTTTGCCTCTCTTTCGCCTCTCTTTCCGCCGGTTTCGCGGGCGTTCCGGGCTGGGCGGTCGTGTCCTAGACGGGCTTGCCGGCGGGCTCCTGGGCGGGCTCGCCGGCGTCGAACATAATGATCTGCCGGATGGCGTGGCCGTCTGCCAGCTGGTCCATGGCCCGGTTGATATCGGCCAGGGCGATGCGGTCCGAGATCAGCTCCTCGACGGGCAGTTTCCCGTCCCGCCACAACTGGGCGTATTTCGGGATGTCGCGCGACGGGACGGCGGAGCCCAGGTAGCTGCCCACGATCGTCCTGGCTTCGGCGGTGACGGTCAGCGGTGCCAGCTGGGCGCGGGCCTCGGGGGAGGGCAGTCCGGCCGTGACGGTGGTGCCGCCGGGGGAGGTGGCGGCAAAAGCGGTCTCGAACGCGCGGGGATTTCCCGCGCACTCGATCACGAACCTGGCTTTGACCCCGGCGTCGAGGACCTGCTGCGGGGTGTATGTCTCGTGGGCGCCGAGGCGGCGGGCGTGATCGAGTTTCTGCTCCAGCGTGTCCACGGCGATGATCCGCGAGATTCCTTGCGAGACGGCGGTGATGAGCGCCGCCATCCCCACCCCGCCGAGGCCGACGATCATGATGCTGTCCTGCGGGCGGGGCCGGGCCGCGTTGAGCACCGCGCCGCCGCCGGTCAGCACGGCGCAGCCCAGCACTGCCGCAATGTCCGCGGGGATGTCGTCGTCCACCGGCACGGCGGAAGCGCGGTCCACGACGGCGTGGGTGGCGAAGCCTGAGACGCCCAGGTGGTGGTGGACGGGCTCGCCGTCGCGGCTCAGGAGCCGGGATCCGTGCAGCAGGGTCCCGTCGTTGTTGCTCTTGGACCCTGCCGTGCAGGGCAGCCGGCCGTCCTCGGCGCAGTTCGCGCAGTGCTCGCAGCGGGGCAGGAAGGACATGACCACCCGCTGGCCGGGCTGCAGGTCCGTGACGCCGGAACCGACCGTCACGATGCGGCCCGCGGCCTCGTGGCCCAGCAGCATGGGAACGGGCCGGACCCGGTTGCCGTCGACGACGCTCAGGTCCGAGTGGCAGATTCCGGCGGCCTCCATCCGGACAAGGATCTCGGTGGGCCCGGGAGCCGCCAGTTCCAGCTCGGAGATGCTGATCGGCCTGGACTCCGCGAAGGGGCGGGGGCGGCCGATTTCCTCAAGTACTGCACCGGTGATCTTCATCGATCCTCTTTCGCGGCCTGGTCGGGTTTGAGTGAACGATAGCCGCCTGCCGCCGTCAGCGTCCATTTGGGGGAGGGGGAGGGGGAGTGGAGGTCCGACGGCGGCCGCGGGTACGCCGTCGGGGCAAGGAATTCCCAAGATGACCCGGCAAAACTGGTGACCATGGCTGGCCGGGGCAAACTTCGTCTCCCGAACTCGGTAGCGCCGCGAGCGACGGCAATGCCTTCCTCATCGGCGGCCTCTTTTGACCGGCGGCGCAGGTGGTCGAGGGCCTCAGCCGCGGCAGGCGCGCCAGGGAGGAAGTCCCAGAGCCGGCGGTTCCACAGGTTCCTGGTCGGCCTGGCGGTTTGTGCCCTGATGCTCGCAGGCGTTGTGCCTGCGCAAGGTGCAACGACCATCCAGACCCTTCACGTGTTTCTCGCTGTCGGGCAGTCGAACATGTCCGGGCGGGGGCTTCCTGTCGGTGGCACGGCAGACGCCGCGGAACCGCGCATATTTCAGTACGGAGCGAAGACCCGCACATTCCGGCCTGCCACGGTACCGCTGGACATGCACGACACTCCCAGTGGTCTTTCACCCGCGACAACCATGGCCCGGGAGTACTTGAAAACCCAGCCGGCCGACGTCGGAGTCCTCATCATCCCCGCGGCCCACGGCGACACGAGCTTCACCAGCGCGCCCGGGAAGCTGACCTGGTCCGTCGGTGCGGCCTCCGCCCCGGCGTACGACCTGCCGGCGCTCGCCGTGAAGCAGACGTTGAGCGGCATCGAAGCGGGGAAAGCGGCCGGCTACGCGGTGGTCCTCAAGGGGATCCTCTGGCACCAGGGCGAGGGCAACTCCGCCATGACCACCGCCATGTACAGCACGAGCCTGGACAACCTCATTGCCTACTTCCGCGGCCGGCTGTCCGCGCCGACACTGCCCTTTGTCGTGGGACGCATGACGCCGGAAAGCATTGCTGGTGTGCCGGGCCGGGCCAACGTGGACAAGAGCCACTACCAAACCCCAGACCGCGTAGCCTATACGGGCTTCGCGCCCTCCCTTCCCTGCGGCCTGAACCCGGGAGACTCCACCCATTTTTCCCGGGTCGGCATCGAATACCTGGGACGGACCTATTTTGCCGCGTATCGGCAGGCGATCGCGAACACCCAGGCGTCGCCAATCGCCACCCCGGCCCTCAGCGTGCCCAACTGTGCGGGCCGGGCCATTGCCATGGACCCAACACGATTCCTGGACACCAGGATTTGGCCGGGCCGGGTGGCAGCGGGCAAGTCGGTAACTTTCCGCGTCGCCGGTGTCCGCGGCGTACCGGCGAATGCATCCGCAGTCGCCGTGAACCTGACGGCGACCTCGGCGACGTCGTCCGGCGTCATCACCGCCTATGCCTCCGGGACATCCCAACCGGGCACCTCGAACTTGAACTATGTTGCGGGGCAGACTGTTTCCAGCCTCGCCATGGTCCCGCTTGGCACCGACGGCCGGCTGACCCTGACCAACACCTCGTCCGGGACCGTGCATCTGATCGCCGATGTGTCTGCGTACTTCCATGACGGCACACCGACAGCGCCGGGCGTTTTCAGTGCCGTCAAGCCCACCCGGCTGCTGGACACGGGTTCCTCCTCCGGGGCCGTCGCCGGCGGACGGACGGTGTCCTTCAAAGCCGGCGGCACGACGGGTATCCCGGCCAATGCGTCGGCGGTGGTCCTGAGAATCACGGCATTCGGGACGAAGTCGCTCGGCTACCTGACCGCCTACGCCACGGGGTCCCCGATGCCGAGCACTTCCAATTTGAACTACTCCGCGGGACAGACCCTGTCCAACGGTGTTGTGGTTCCCGTCGGGACCGACGGGAAAGTGACGGTGGCAAATACGTCGTCCGGATCGGCACAGATCATCGCAGACGTCACCGGGTACTTCCTACCCGGCAAACCTACACAGGTAGGGGCCCTGCGGGCATGGAGCCCCACGCGGTTCCTGGACACGCGGGTCACTTCCGGCCCCGTCGCGGCGGGCGGCTCAGTCACTGTCCACGTGCGCGGCGTCAAGGGGATTCCCACCACCGTGGCTGCCGTAGTAGTCAACCTGACCGTCACCGAGTCCAAGTCCATCGGATACCTCACTGCGTTCGCCTCGGGCACGTCCACGCCGAACGCCTCGAACCTCTCCTACCAGCGTGGTCAGGCGGTTGCTAACCTCGCAGTGGTCCCGGTGGGGCCGGACGGCAAGGTCAAGATCACGAACACCTCGAGCGGCTCGGTGCAGATCATCGCCGACGTTGCGGGCTATTTCCGAGGGTAGGGCTGCGGTCCGTCGAGGGCGTGGTGGCTGGTTTCCTGTCTCACCGGGGGACATGCCCATTTTTGGCGCCCGGGCGTGGACATGATGGCATTATGTCCACCCGCCTCGGCCGCGGGCGGAGATGTCCGTGATGAGCACTGGGCATGGCCATTGCGCGGCGTGAGGGGCGGGCGGATCCGATGCAGGGCGTGAGGAATGGGCATGTCCCGACTGGTGGAGGACGGACATGTCCGGTGCCCGATAAGAGTTCCGGGCATGTCCCCGGGTGAGTGCCGGGTCCGCGGCTAGAAGCCCAATTGGGCGGCCACCTGCAGCAGGAGCCCCTCGGAGCCCATCGGCCCGATCAGCTGGATGCCCATCGGCAGGCCGGAACCAGGGGCGCCGCCGGTCCAGTGCACCGGGATGCTGATGGCCGGCAGCCCGCAGACGTTGACCATGGATGACCACGGCGCGTACTCGCACTGTTTGCGGTAGTCGCCGTCGGCGTCGCCCGCCCATTCCGCGGCCGGCCAGTAGCCTCCGCCGTGGGTCGCGCCCGTGAACCAGCCCACCGGACGGGGTGTCTGCGCCAGGGCCGGCGTCACTATGAGGTCCCATTGGGCGTACTGGACAATCGTGTCCTGCTGGAACTGCCGGAGGAACCCGAGGGATTCGTTGAGTTTGGCTGCACTGCGCTGCTGTGCCCGCCGGCGGAAGGTCCTGGTGAGCGGCGTCAGGAGCGCCTCGCGCTGCGGCGATATGCGCGCGCTG
>Ga0207683_10003312_pt1 | contig 14042 bp, 13 predicted proteins | sample KBSM73metaG_FD_184333 | JGI IMG/M metagenome (GOLD analysis project Ga0207683, IMG submission 184333) | Miscanthus rhizosphere microbial communities from Kellogg Biological Station, Michigan, USA - KBS M7-3 metaG (SPAdes) (version 2) | ecosystem: Host-associated > Plants > Roots > Rhizosphere >...
GCTGCTTAAATTTTCTGAAATGCTGCGTTACCAGCTGTATGAATGTAACGGACAAAAGATCGCAGTTGAAAAGGAAATAAGTTATTTGAAGGATTATGTTGACCTGCAAAAGTTGCGTGGCTCAGACAATACAATTGTTGAATTTAGTTATTCACCCAATGTTAAAGGGTTTCTTATTGAGCCTTTGCTGCTTATTCCTTTTGTGGAAAATTCATTTAAACATCTGTCGCATTTTAGTAATGGCCATCCAAACCTGGTAAAAATTGAAATGAACAAATCTGAAACCGATTTTCATTTTCGCGTAATGAACACAACGGAAGGAAAGCAGATCAACAAACTGGACAAAGAAGGAGGTATTGGCCTCACAAATGTGAAAAGAAGATTGGAACTGCTTTACCCGGGCAGACATGAACTTTCTGTACACAATTCAGACAATAGTTTTGAAGTGGATTTGAAACTGTCAATTGAAAAATGACGATACTATTATTAATGATTTTGATTTAAAAAAAGCAATGAATATTAGTTGTATCATAATTGATGATGAACCGCTTGCCAGGAAGGGGATAAAAGAGTATGTCAACGATACGGAATTTCTTCACCTCGCTGGTGAGTTTGATACAGCCCTGAAAGCAGTGGAGCTTGTCAATACGGGAGCTATACAACTAATTTTCCTCGATATCCAGATGCCGAAGATAAACGGGCTTGAGTTTGTAAAATCATTACAACATGTTCCGCCGGTAATTTTTACGACTGCCTATCCGCAACATGCCCTTGAAGGATTTGAACTTAATGCACTGGATTATCTCGTAAAACCGATAGCTTTCGAACGGTTTTTAAAGGCAGCATTAAAGGCAAAAGAATACTACGAGGTCAGGCAAAAAAACAAAACGGATGTAAGCGATCTATCGGCAACACAACATTATTTTTTTGTAAAGGCAGATAACCGTCTTGTAAAAATTAATTTTGATGATATATTGTATGTCGAAGCATTGCAGAATTATGTTACTATTCATACAAAGGATAAAAAGTATATAACTTATCTCACCTTTAAATCAGTGGAAGAATACCTGCCGGCGGATAAATTCATTAAAACACATAAGTCATATATCGTTTCAGCCTCTAAAATTGACAGCATTGAAGGAAATGATTTGCGGATAGGAAATCAGCATATTCCCATCAGCCGCAATGAAAAAGAAGAAGTGATGGATAAATTATTGAAAGGAAAATTTTTGAAAAGATAAAAAGAGGCTGTCTCAATAAATTACCGCCGGGCCGGTTTACACTAAACAATCGGCACTTAGTTCACCAGCCTGGCGGATATCTTTCGTTGCTATACTTTTCCATAGAAGATGGTAAGACAGCCTCAAGAGTTGGTTTTTACAAAATATCCTCGTTCCTGAATTGATATTGTGCTTTTATTTTGCGCATTACTTCGTCCATACTTGCGCGGTGGTCTTTGGCGTTCCATTCACCGCGTTCCCATTTGTCCAGCTCCTCATCTATGTTTTTCTTCTGGAGCTTCGTCAGTTTATTCACCAGTTCGTCTGACATTTCTTTTTGTTTTTCGAAGAAGATTTTCTTCTTTTCGTACAATATTTCTTTGTCTTCACGAATCGTATTTTCATCTGCCGCCATTTGTAAAAGCTCTTCTTTTGCAAGTGCAATATCATAAGGCCCTATCGGCATGATCAGTTTGGAAAGCACAGGACCGATTTCGATCAATATGATTAGTAAAGAAATGGCGATACTGCTCCAGAATACACTGCTTTCTTCGTCTGAAAGATCAGATAAGGCTTTGTTTCTTTCAAGGAAACCCATGTTATTTTTTACAGAAGTTTCATACTGTTTTCGTTTATCTTCCAGCCCGGATTTCGCATTTGCAATAATGGTATCCTGCGAGTGAATGTTTGTGTTTAATTCCGATAGTTCCGGTGCAAATCGAATCAATGCCTGGTTATAAGCATCCATTTTTAACCGGGTAAGATTCTCAATGCCACGCTGCCCTGAACCACCGGTACCGTCTGCTTCCTGTACATAAGCCGCTTGCAGATTGTGCAATGTATCTTCTATTGCCAGTTTGCGGTTTGTAAATCGTTGCCGGTCCGCTTCTGCATTTTGTACGAGTGTTTTATTTTCTATTTGAAGAAGACTGTCATTCCGTTGAATTTTTTTGTGCATATTCTCCGTCATCTTCACATCGATCTCTTTTTCAAAAATTTTAAGCTCAAGCGGTCTTGCAATAGTTAACCCGATTAATAACGCGAGCGCCATTCGTGGAATGGCCATCCACAATTGTTTTCTTTTCGATACACCGTACTTACGCATGGTAGATACAAGAAAGCGATCGAAATTAAAAATGATCAACCCCCATATTATCGCAAAGCAAATTGTCCATAACCAATTGCCAAACACGCTATATATTGCGTATCCTGCGGAGAGACTGGCGAGCACAAAGGTCGCCAGTATTACTCCGCCTAATCCTGAGTATTTACTATGTTCCGATGGAAATTCTCTTAGCAATTTTTGATGTGCACCCGCACACCACCACAAAAAATTGTTATCATTTTTTTTCCGCGTACCGCCAAATGAATCGTAGGTGTAAAGGCCGTTATCCCCGTTGTTAACAGGACGGCTGTTTTCAGTTTCAGCCATAAGTTTTTATTTACTTAAAAAGTAGAGTTACTAAATAATGGTTGAAGTGGGGACGATATAATAACGATGAATTGAAACGGGAATTGTATGTGTAACGTTAATAAAAGGATAAAGCGAACTGAATTTTTTTGCCGGATGCTGTGCATGATAATCGCTTTACTATTTCATGACATCGCCTGGTTCAGTGTTCCGTTTTCCAGTCCTTTTTGATACCGGCACTACGTTCGATACGCAATCTCTTCTTTCTAATTCAATGAAAACCATCTTTCACGTTTCAGGAGAGAGACGTACGATCCTCAGCAATAGTGATGTAAACTTGTCTGACCAATTGGAGAATCTTGGCCAATGCACAATAAAGGACAGAACGCTGAAGAGTGCGACGCAACCGATGTTTAATAGTAGCGGATAAGCCTGGTACATAAAATATAAAACCGGATTCCATTCATTTCGCAACACTTTCTTTCAACGATACAATTACCTTTCTAACAGCATCCTCATCAACTTTACTTTTAAAACGACCGAGCTCATCCAGTTTGGAACGGATAAACGAAAGCAACAACGTTCTTTCAGGCGTTATATCAGCCGATAAAGCGGTAAACGTTTGCAAAAGTGCTGCCTGTGCTTTTTCGCCTGAAAGAGAAGCAGTGATTAATGCCAATGGTTTATTTACAAATTCACCGGATGATACCGTCCAATCCAACGCATTTTTAAGAGCACCGGGCACACCGAATGCATACTCCGGTGTACAGATAACAATCGCATCTGCACTTTTCAATTGCTGTCTGAATTTTTCAACGGCAACAGGTACGGGATCTGTATCCAATTCGGGATTGAAATGTGGCAGCTCACGAATACTATCTGATAAAATAAATTGTATATCCTGGGCGAAAAGCTGCGGTATATATTGAAGCACCTGTGCATTGGATGATCTTTTGCTAAGGCTGCCGGAGATAGCCAAAATTTTGACTTTATTCATCGATTAAAAATTACAGGCTAAAGAACTATAAAAAAATAATTAGCTTTAGCAATATACACTACACTTTCAAAACGATTGTATGCCAAAACTTATTCTGATCACATTCACCATTATTCTTTTTTCCTGCAATGCGCATAAAACAATCGGAAACATTGAACGATTGGATGCTTCGTTAGACGCAATTATTGATAATGATGCAAAACCCGAGATTATTGCTGAAGGTTATGAATGGAGTGAGGGACCTGTTTGGGTGGACAGTGAAAAAATGCTGTTGTTTTCTGATGTGCCAACCAATAAGGTATATAAATGGACTGAAGCGAAGGGTGCTGAATTATACCTTACGCCTTCAGGTTATACCGGCTCTGTTGCGAGGGGCGGAGAAATGGGATCGAACGGTTTAACGCTATCGAAAGACAATAAGCTTGCATTGTGCCAGCACGGTAACCGGCAATTGGCCATCATGGATGCGGCTTTATCCGATCCCAAACCGGTTTTTAAAACAATTGTTGGCAATTACCAGTCAAAAAAATTCAATAGTCCGAATGACCTGGTATTCCGAAGCAACGGCGATCTCTTTTTTACCGATCCTCCTTATGGACTGGAAAAGAACATGGACGATCCGTTGAAGGAAATAGGGTTCCAGGGAGTGTATTGCGTAAAACCCTCCGGCGAAATAAAATTGCTGACAGATTCGATTACAAGACCTAATGGCATTGCTATTACACCCGACCAAAAAACATTGATCGTTGCCAATTCCGATTCGACCAAAGCGACCTGGTATGCTTTTGACATTGCCGACAATGATTCGTTGATCAATCCCCGTATATTTTATAATGCAGAGGAGGCAATAAAAAAAGAAAAAGGTAATCCGGACGGATTGAAAATTGACAAAAATGGAAATGTATTCGCATCCGGCCCGGGCGGTATCTGGATATTTAACAGTAAAGGGAAGGTGCTTGGCAAAATAAAAATCGCGGCTGCTGTATCAAACTGTGCTTTTTCGCCGGATGAAAAGACATTGTACATAACCGCAGACATGTACGTTTTAAGAATGAAAATGAGAAAATGATTTGTTAATAATCTGATTATTTATATCTGGGCGCAAATTTCTGTCGTTGATAAAAATATTTTCGATAAAAGCGGTAATCAAAAAAGAAAAAACTTATTTTTCGCTTCTGTCCCTTGCATTATGAAAATCGCAGGTGAACCCTACTGATAAAATGACACGATATTTATTGACGCTGTTGATAATGCTGTTGAAACTGATTCCGTCCAAAGCCCAGGACTATCATGCCATACAGGGATCTCCCTATGCCGGAAGCCTGGGTGTACACAATAACCCGGCGTCAATCGTTATGGCACCTTACAAGTGGGATCTTACATTGTTCGGTTTGCAGGGAAAAAGCAGTTCCAATTTCATTACAATCTATAACTACTCTTTGTTTTCAAATCCATACAATTCGCGTTATTACCTTACCGGCGGAGATAATAAGCGGTTTTCATCTCTTCAATTTAATGTCAATCTTTTGAATGCGCGGATCGCATTAGGAAGAAAAGCTGCTATAGCCTTTGGCGCCAATCTGAAAAGCTATTCAAACGTTAATACCTCGTCTTATAATTTTATTGATACACTGCATGGCACAGGTGATTTTTTTAAAATGAACCGGGAAGATGCGGTTTATTCAGCAAAATTTAATAGCAGTAGTTGGGCAGAAATCTATGCTACCTATGCGCGGACAATAATTGATAACTATGCTGCCCGTATAAATGCCGGTATTACCGTTAAAGTAAATAAAAGTTTATCAGGTGCAGCGGGCCGATTGGATAATGCCAGCTATAGCCGCAGCAACGATGATCGTTATATTGTGTCAACCGGATTTCTCGAATATTTTTATTCGGATAACTATGACCGGTGGCAAAAAAATAATTCCACATCAACGAACATCGGCAATTTAGTAAGATATGCACAGGGAGGAATATCGTTTGATGCAGGGTTGGAGTACATTGTCAAACCGCAGGAACTTACTGATATTAATGATGGCGATAATTATTACGATTATGACTGGAAGATCGGTGTTTCCCTGCTTGATGCCGGGTTTACACAATATCGGGCCGGTAAAGAAAGCCGCGTGGTGAGCAGTATTAAATCCGGTATTTCCAATATTAATCTTGATAATAAGTTTGATTCAACCGTTACATCACTGAAAATATTTAATGACAGTCTTTCTACATTGGTTGACAACTTCGCTGTCATTTCCGGCGCGTATAGGATGGTTAACCCGATGCGGCTTGTGGTTAATGTCGATCATTTTATTATGAGGAATGTGTTTGTAAATGCTGAGCTATCAATAAACGTTGTCGGTTCATGGTTGAAGAACTGGAACACGGTAAAAAGCATGAATCTTCTAACGCTGACACCCAGGTGGGAAACAAGGCGTTTCGGAGTCTATCTGCCGATGCAGTTCACAAACACCAATCAATTCTGGATAGGAGGGGCATTTAAAGCGGGTCCCTTGTTAATTGGAATTCACAATTGGGCGAACGTGTTTACAAATAATTCGATGCAAAACGGCGGTGGTTATATTGCATTGATCATACGCAGCCCTGAAAGTGTTCTTAAGAAACATGATAAACGTTTGGATTGTCCTTCGTTTTAGTTGTTGAACAATATCAACATAACAGGAATACAAGTATTTTATTTCTTTTACACGGGACCACTTCGCGTTTACCTGTCACTATACTCTTTGCATATTATCCGGGAATGCCTGCTGCTTCCCGAACGGTTGCGTAAGCGGATATTCAGGATTTATAATCATCAAGATGTTCCGCAATCTCTGTATAATCCAGGAGTAGTTCGGAACCTGCAGGTATATCAATTATTGCTTCAAATTGTTCTCCCTCATTAATTGAAATAATATTGGGCGAAGAGGAGTGATTCAGGTAATTAACAATGTCCATTACCTTGAAGCCATGATCGGAGACATAATAGTGGTCGTGATCATAAAGGCAATAAGTTTCCACGAGCCACCGTGAATATTCAGGCAAATTATCAACTTCGTCTAAGGACAATTTTATCCAGCCTCCAATGCCTTTCGAAAAAATAGCACGGCAACCTTTGGGGATATCGCGTATTGCAAATACACCGATGCCGTGCACACCGGAAGGTTTCAATGCGACATAGGTATCCTCTGATAATTCTTTTAACAGTTCTTCTTTGGTCATATTTGTTTTGTGAAAAAGGAAAAAAGGCGATCAGCTTCCGCGTTGTGACCCGGTATTGGCCTGTTTACTTATAAAACCGGAGGATTTTGGTTTCTGGATAAACTTAGATCCCTGGTTATTTGCGGCATTACTATTTTTTTTATTGCCTTTCTTTTTGTTCTTGTCGTTTTGCTGATTGAGTAGTGACATAACGTGTCTGTTAATTTATACGCGAATTTACGCTAATGTTTTCTAAATAAAGCAGGTGCCTGGTAATGTACAGGTATGCACGCCAACGACAATTCTGTTTGCTATTGTTTCCTGTGATCACGGGTGACATCAGTTGAAAGATGCAAAGACAGTCACAATTATTTTACTGGCGCCCAAATACTTTAGTGAACCGCATCATTGCCACATCATCCATGAGGAGGGTTAAAGTATAACCAGCGGTTACATCATAACCATTTATCTTTTTCAATGCATGCAGAAAAGTCGTTTCTCCATCACCGTCACAAGCCATCCTGGTCATAACAAGGTTGTCGGCAAATTTGAGTTGTTTGCCATCTATTGTAAACGTACCAGAAAATGAGTTGCAGCTTGTATTGCCGGAAATTTTCTTTTTTGTTGTTTCAAACGTTAGAAAAGGTTTTTTGTCCGGGTATAAACCATCAAATGTAATCCGCGGACCGGAAATATAATTCAGTTGCCATTTGCCCCGTAACGCAGAAGCCTCCTGGCCGGAAGCTGTATTCTTTGATGGACCGCAACCAATAGTGCAAATAGAAAAAAGGCAGGTGACGAGCAGCATTTTCATGTGGATAGTTTTGGTGAGGAAGAAAAATTCCTTTCTAAAGTTAAACTGAATCGGTGAAATTAAACGTGGCGTTGTCAGGGCCTAAACCTTGTTTTTTTTATATAACCGGTAAAAAGTTGCTGAAACTATGAGTGACAGAGAGCCGGTCATCCACCACAGCCATTTAAATCCGAATACCTGTGCCACCTGGGCGCCCGCCATAGGACCTATTGTTTGTGCAGCCGACCAGGCCATTGTATACAGCGCCGCATATTGGCCACGGTTAGTATGCTGCGTGCGGCTTATCCAATAGCTGTTCATAAACGGCATTGAAAAAATTTCGCCAAACGTAATTAATACAATCATCAGCAACGCAAGGAATGGACCACCATACGGAATATTCAATGAAAGCCAGGCAATCCCTACCGTGCCAATACCAACCGTAATGAAGAAAACATTTTTTCCTTTTCGTTCGAGGTTGTAGATGACGGCCATTTCAACCAATGTGATCAGTAACCCATTCAGCGCCATCAACGCGCCGATAAACGGTTCTGTGAAATGCCACTCTTTTCTGAAATAGACCGGTAAGTTGGTGAATAACTGGAAAAAGCAACAACCAAATAACGTAACCAAAGAAATGAATAAAAGATAAGTTTTGTCTCTGTAAGCCGAATGTTGTTTTGCAGTGACAGTTTTTTTGTTTGTTTCCGGCAAGTTATTAGCTGGTTTTAAAAACAGCCACATTAAAATCGCTGCAGCAATATTTGTACAGCCATCTACCCAAAACAAAAGTCCATAGCTGTATTTTGCAAGTACACCGCCCAACGCGCTACCTACAGCCCAGCCAAGATTAACAGCCAGGCGATTCAATGAGTAGGATCTTGTCCGGCTGTCCTCGTTGCTAAAAGTGGCGATCGCTGTCGAATTAGCCGGCCGGAAAGCTTCATTCACAAAACTGAGCAAAAAAGTGAAAAGACAGATCAGTGGAAATGTTTTCATCAATCCAAGTACAATAAATAATACACCCCCGCCGGAAAGTGTAATCATTTGTACCGGGTAAAATCCGATCTTATCTGTTAATCGTCCGCCGAAATAAGCACCGAAAAAAGCGCCTGCGCCGAATAAACCAAATACAAATCCGGCCTGGCCTACACTATATCCCATTTGCGAACTCGTAAGATATAAGGTCATAAATGGAATGACCATCGTACCACTTCTGTTGATCAGCATTATAACAGAAAGCAGCCAGGTGGCACGTGATAATCCCGAGTAGGCATTACGGTATGTTTGCGCTGTATAACTAAGCATGCGGACACGCAAAGTTATCATGAAGGTTTGTGAATTGCCGAAGCAACTTTGCAAACGGTAAATAAAAGGGAGTGAACACGATTTATAAATTTCAGGCGTCCTTACTCCTTTTATTAACTATTCGCAGAACGTTACTCTATTGCCAGTACTGTCTCATCTTTTTTAGGCGCCTTTTGTTTCTGAAGATTTTTTCTTTTTATATACCTGTAAAGAAAATACATCATGAGGAGTGTTGCCGGCATCAAGATGATTACCAAAATTCCCGGTGAGTTGTAATGTACCATGCTCCGGTTTTTGTTATAGTGAAGGTTGATTGATTTTAATGCCACTGGTAAGGTTGGCCAGGTAATTCTCATCAAGCGCTTTTTCCAGGTATTTGAGATCCCGCAACAGCGCTTTTTTATTGAAATACAAAACCGGGTACAGAAAATGATACGGGAATTTTACAGTGAAATAAATATGGCAGGAAATATCTGTGCCGGAACCCGATGGCGCAAATTCAAAATGCCAGATTGCTTTTTTAAACATTTTGGAATTAAGTAAAAGGACCTTGACACTTCTTTCCGGCGTAATCTCAACCACTTCATAATTCATTTTTACTCCCGACGGGGAGATCGTATCAAATCTTGCTCTTGCCTCAATTGTGTCAACCGTAACGGGGATCATTTGTGCCACACTTCTGTCCCATTTTGCGAGACTGTCAGGAGCGTAGAAGAATTTGGTTACCTGCTCCACGTTTTGCCTTACCCATATTTTTGATTGTAAATGCATCATAGGTAAAAAGATTAGATTGAATGAAATAGTTATCAAAAGTCGAAAGGATAATGAACAGAATACAGGCGATTCAGGCAGATGCGTGTTTTTTACCGGCGAATGAAGGTTTATGGCGGGGAAAGATTATTTCCCGGTATGTAATGAAACAATAATTTTTTTTGATTGATTATCTACGGAAACGAAATATTTGCCGACGAACTACCCGTTAGAAAGAACGAATGGAGGATATGCGGGGTTTTTATTTTAACGACGGCTGAAAGGGAGCGAGAGATCACATTGGAAACGCGAAATGCAGATAGATTTTTGCCACAATCGTTTGCCTGGGTAATAGCAGGTATCAATAAGTATATTACAACTATAAAGCGCTTTTCATGATAACGTTTTCTAAATTCATACTGATTTTTGGATTGTTTCTGAATGTTGTTTGTTGCGCAAACGCACAACGTGCGGATGTTACTTACGAAGAGAGTGATGAAGACTTCCCCAATCCGGAAAGAGGATTTTATATACCGCTTGATACACATGGAGGAAATTTTGTTCCGCTCAATTCAGAAAAACTCATCAGCGATCGTATTGAATTAAAAAAACACGGAAGTGCACGGTATGCTGTTTATTCCACGTTATTATACAGAGGATATGTGCTAGATTCTTTTGTAAACAAACCGTTAAGCGAATCCTTTCTGACTAATCTTGACAACGATTTCAAGGCTGTTCGGGATGCAGGTATTAAAATGATCTTACGGTTTGCCTATACTAATAAAACACATTCGGGTAATTGCCGGGACAAAGAAAAAATATGTCCGCCTTATGGTGATGCATCGAAACAGGTTATGCTGAATCATATCGCACAATTAAAACCAATCTTTCGAAAAAATGCCGATGTTATCGCTGTATTACAGGAAGGATTTATTGGCATATGGGGCGAAAATTATTATACGGATTATTTTGGTGATCCTTCAGACAATGGCGCAGGTAAAATAAACGATGAAAACTGGCATGACCGGAACGATATTTTGAAAGCATTGCTCGATGCGCTGCCCAAAGAAAGAATGGTGCAGGTTCGTACGCCGCAGATCAAACAGAAATTTGTATATGGTCCACAAGCCGCTGTTGATTCAAAACCTGCAACTGATAAAATTGCTTTTGATTTCTCTGATCGTTCGCGGATCAGTTTTCATAATGATTGTTTTTTAGCAAGCATTGATGATTATGGAACTTATTTTGATTATGGCAGTTCTGCAACACCAAAGCAGTCAGCCAATGAGGTGTTGCGAAAATATGTGGAAGCCGATAGCCGGTTTGGTCCGGTAGGTGGCGAAACCTGTGATGATGCATTCAGTCCGGCGAATGATTGTGCACCGGCAGGGCATGCAGAAGAAGAAATGCGGGCCATGCATTATAGTTTTTTAAACACGGCCTATAACAACACCGTAAATAATGATTGGGATTCGTTGGGATGTATGAACAGTATTAAAAAGAATCTCGGTTATCGCTTTGTTTTGCGAAAAGGAAATTTTCCAAAAGAAATAAAAGCTGGAAAACAATTTATGTTTTCAATCGACCTGGAAAACAAAGGTTACGCTTCACCATTTAATCCACGTCCGCTGATATTTGTGCTGCGAAATCAGCAAACCGGAAAAGAATATTTTATTTCCTGCAAAACAGATGTACGCCGGTGGTTCAGCGGGAAAATAAACTGGCGGGAAACTTTGCGATTACCGTCTGACATTATCCCCGGTCAATACAAACTTTTACTGCATTTTGCTGATGCATCTGCCTCCGTCTCCAAAAGACCTGAATATGCCATCCGGCTTGCCAACAAGAATGTCTGGGAAGAAAAAACCGGGTTTAACTATCTTAACTTCATCATTAAGGTGAGCCGATAGACAAATCATTTCCTGTATATTAGGAAATACAGCCGGTAAATTCTGTTGGGGAAAAGGTACACGTCTGCAAAGTTTGGCACGTTTTTTTTAACTATACATTTAAGCACGGCTTTGTTACTTTTTCCAACATGTTGCGTCTAAATAAGCAGAGCGTTAACACAAAGGTTATGAAAACGAAATCTACACAACAGGAAGTACTGCTATTGACAGGAACAAATTTCAGTAACCGGCAATGGAGTACAAAAGATGATAGTTCATCCAGGAATCTTTCCGAAGAAGAAAAATTGGAACAGGCGTGCTGGAATGGTTTACTACCGGAAATGCTTCCCGAAATATTTGATCACAGTGAAGGAGCGAAAAAATTATTTCTCTGGGAAATAAAAGAAGCTGCTTCTTTCATTGAGCTCGAAATGGGTGAATATCCCGAAGCAAAAGATAATTATTTTTCAATCGACCCTTATTCTTTTCTTGCGCATAGATGTGCTAATTAAGCTGTTTGTGCAGCAAGTATCCGGATAATGGGTCGCGAAAATAATTGTTCGTAAAGTTTTATCCGTCTATTGATAACAGGTGAGTGTCTTTTCTTCGGCAAAGGCATTGTAAAACTATCTTTCAGCAATGTAGATAGTTTTATTTATTTTCAGGTACAAATAGTTTATGCATGCCTGTTTCCCGCAGATCATTTGCAAAAAGTACTGCATCTCTTGTCGCTTCGCTTAGTTTAGGTTCCCTTGTTGCAGCGCAACCGGAAAATCCCAAAGTAAAAATTGTTTGTGTAGGTGGTCACCCCGATGACCCGGAAAGCGGATGTGGTGGTACGTTAGCCAAACTCAGGAATGCAGGCCACGATGTAACCATTATTTATCTTACGCGCGGTGAAGCTGGTATTGCCGGCGTTTCCCACAGCGATGCGGCTGCAACAAGAACAAAAGAAGCAGAAGCTGCCTGTAAGATTTTAAATGCAAAACCGGTATTTGCCGGCCAGATAGATGGCGATACCATTGTAAATAATGATTGGGTAAAAAAAATCCACGAATTTATTACGGCTGAAAAACCGGATATCGTTTTCACACATTGGCCTGTTGATTCGCATAAAGACCACCAGGCGGCGAGCCTGCTTTCTATACAAAGCTGGATACATTCGGGGAGATCGTTTGATCTATATTTCTTTGAAGTGTGTACGGGTTCGCAGACTTCCGGTTTCCGGCCGGATACTTATATTGATATTACTTCCACAACTGATCAAAAAAGAAAAGCCGTTTATTGTCATACAAGCCAGGACCCGGATGGGATATATAAATCGCCGGATTGTGGTCATGGGTTAATGGAACAGTTCAGGGGAAAAGAGATAAATGTAAAAGCTGCAGAAGCATTTGTTAAGATGCCGGGATCGAAAAATTTCTTATCCGTAGGCTGATCACTTATTCAATTTGCCTGGCAATATATACATGCAATCAAATTTATAAAATCAAACCTGACGTTATCCGAAACAACTGCACATGAGTGGAAATGAGTCTTCGAAAAATAAATTAGGTTTCTGGACAAGTACATCATTAGTGATCGGCAACATGATTGGTGGTGGCATTTTTTTGATGCCATCGGCTTTGGCATCGTATGGTGGCATCAGTTTATTGGGATGGATATTCTCCGCCTTCGGTGCGTTTTTAATGGCGAGAGTATTCAGTAATCTCAGCAAGTTATTACCAAATATCAATGGCGGGCCTTATGCCTATACACGAAGAGGTTTCGGCGATTTTATGGGGTTTCTTGTGGCGTGGGGATATTGGATATCTATCTGGTGTACCAATGCAGCCATTACCGTTTCTATAGTGAGTGCGTTAAGTACTTTTTTCCCTTCGTTAAATGGAAACCCGGTTATATCCACGGCCACAGGCCTGTGTTTAATCTGGCTGCTTACATGGGTAAACACAAGAGGTATTGTTACTTCTGGAAAAATGCAATTGGTCACAACGGTTTTGAAAATTATTCCTTTGTTACTGGTATCATTTGCGGGAGTTTTCTTTATTAAATACAGTCACTTTGTTCCGTTTAATATCAGCGGTCAATCTAACTTTTCGGCAATAACAGCAACGGCGGCAATGACGCTGTTCGCTTACCTCGGCCTGGAATGTGCGACGATTCCCGCAGCCAGTGTTGAAAATCCCGAAAAGACTATTCCCCGTGCAACGATAGCAGGTACATTAATTACCACATTTATTTACATGCTCGGTACCGTTAGTGTAATCGGTATGATACCTGCAAAAGAATTGCAACAATCCGTAACGCCGTTTGCAGACGCGGCCGCCGTGATCTGGGGTGAGCATGCCCGTTACTGGGTTAGTGCCGGTGTTGCCATAGCTGGTTTCGGGGCATTGAACGGCTGGATTCTTGTACAGGGACAAATTCCTTATGCGATTGCAAAAGACAAATTATTCCCGGGTTTGTTCGGAAG
>Ga0207683_10003313_pt1 | contig 14038 bp, 12 predicted proteins | sample KBSM73metaG_FD_184333 | JGI IMG/M metagenome (GOLD analysis project Ga0207683, IMG submission 184333) | Miscanthus rhizosphere microbial communities from Kellogg Biological Station, Michigan, USA - KBS M7-3 metaG (SPAdes) (version 2) | ecosystem: Host-associated > Plants > Roots > Rhizosphere >...
AAGAAGGCCACCAAGCGCAAGGCCAAGAAGGCCACGAAGCGCAAGGCCAAGAAGGCCACCAAGCGCAAGGCCAAGAAGGCCACGAAGCGCAAGGCCAAGAAGGGCAAGCGCAAGGCCAAGGCCAAGAAGTAATCCTTCTGGCCATGAAGTCCGCCGCAGGACTGCAGCGGACGTAGCAGATAGACGGGCGACGCCGACGGCGTCGCCCGTTTCCATTTGGGATTCCGCTAGCGCGGCCGCGCCAGGGTCGCGGGCTTGCCGGCCGGCGTGGCGTTGATCGACGCGCCGCGTGGCGGGATCGTGCCCGAGACGCGCCCGGCCGGCGTGGCGGCGGCGCGCTTGGGCGCCTTGCCCCCGGTCACGACGTCCGTCGTCACGCGGAGTCGCTGGCCCGAATGCACGGCGTTCTGCGAGAGGCCGTTCCAGCGCCGGAGGTCGTCCGCGGAGACGCCGTAGCGCCGCGCGATCGTGGCCATCGACTCGCCGTGCCGCACCGTGTGGTAGAACGTGCGCCCCGACGGCACTGTCGTGAACACCGTGTTGACGACGGACTCGACGGTGGCGTCCGAGGGCCGCTGCGCCGGCACGAGCAGCGCGTGGCCGACGGGCAGCGTGTTGCGCGTCCCGAGGCCGTTGACCGACCGCAGCGTCTCGACCGAGAGCGCGAACTTCGCGGCGATCTGCGGGACCGTCTCGCCCTGGCGCACGCGGTACGCCTGCCAGGTGACGAGCGGCTGCTGCGTGAGCTCGAGCTTCGCGGCGAACACCTCGGCGCGGTCGATCGGCAGCAGGATCGAGTGCTGGTCGCTGCCCGCGATCACCGGGCGGTTGTGCTGCGGATTGAGCGTCAGGAACTCGTCGACGGACATCTCGGCCAGGCCGGCCGCGACCTTGACGTCCATCTCGCGCGTCGTCTTGACGACCGTGAAGTACGGCGAGTCCGGGACCTCGGCGAGCACGATCCCGAAGCGCTCGGGGTCGGCGATGATGTTCTTCACGGCCTGCAGCTTGGGCAGGTAATTGCGCGTCTCGGCGGGCATGTCGAGCGACGCGTAGTCGCCGGGCCTGCCTTTCGACCGGTTCTTCGCCAGCGCTTTCCCGACGTTGCCTTCGCCCCAGTTGTAGCCGGCCAGCGCGAGCTGCCAGTCGTTGAAGTCGCCGTGCAGCTTGCCGAGGTAGTCGAGCGCGGAGTCGGTCGCGGCGACGACGTCGCGGCGCGAGTCGTGCCAGAAGTTCTGCTCGAGGCCGTAGTGCTTGCCGGTCGACGGCATGAACTGCCAGATGCCCGCGGCGCGCGCGCGCGACAGCGCGTTGGGGTTCATCGCGCTCTCGATCATCGGCAACAGCGCGAGGTCGAGCGGCATCTTGCGCTCCTCGATCTCGCTGACGATGTGGTACAGGTAGCGGCGCCCGCGGTCGATCATGCGTGCGAAATAGTCGGGACGCTCCGAGTAGTACTGCTCCCATTTCGCGACGAGCGGATCGTCGACGAGGTCGGGGATCGCGTAGCCCTTGACGATGCGTTCCCACAGGTTCGTCGCCGACGGCGGAAGCGGCTCGAGCTCGGCGCCCGCCGCAGCGGGGAACGGGTCAGGCGCCCGGACGACGACCGGCGGCAGCGGCGGGACCTCGGCGATCGGCGGCGCGGCGACGGGCGGCGGAAGGGGCGCGGGCAGCGGCTCGCCCGCACGCTCGGGCGCGGCCGCACAGCCGGCCAACGCGAGCGTCAGGCAGATCGCGGCCCCTCGTCGTCGCAAACGCAATCTCGTCTCCAGTCTGCCGTGGCCCAAGGTCGAAAGGCCGGCGGTTAGGGCCTGCTAGCGCTACGGCCCGCACGCACGTCGCGTGCCCGGGATGGTAGGGGGTCCGGCCCGGCCGGCGCAACCGCCGGGGGGCTAGGGCTAGAACGCGTTCTTCCACTCGCGCAGGGCGGCGAACACGGCGACCGCATCGCCCAGCTTCCGCCCCGCCCGCGCCTCCGCGACGCCGCGGACCCCCGGGTCCCCGGCGCGCAGGAACGGATTGGTCGCCCGCTCCTCGGCCAGCGTCGACGGAAGGGTCGGCACGCCGCGGTCCCGCTTCGCCTGCTCGCGCACCGTGCGCGACGCGATCGCGGGATTGCCCGGTTCGACCGCGGCGGCGAACCGAAGGTTCGCGAGCGTGTACTCGTGGCCGCAATACACGCGCGTGTCCCCGGGCAGCGCCGCGAGCGCGGAAAGCGATCGCCACATCTCAGCCGGCGTGCCCTCGAACAGGCGGCCGCACCCGGCCGCGAACAGCGTGTCGCCGCAGAACAGCGCCGGCGCGCCCCATGCGCCGCCGTGCCCGAAGAACGCGACGTGGCCCGCCGTGTGGCCCGGAATGTCGAGCACGTCCAGGTCGAGGTCCAGGCCGGGAATCGTGAAGCGATCGCCTTGCGCGACCGCGAGCGTGCGCGCCGGGATCGCCTCGCGCGCGGGGCCGACCACGGGCACCGCGCGATCGCTCACGAGCTCGACGATGCCGCCGGTGTGATCGCGATGGTGGTGAGTGACGAGGATCGCCGTCAGCGAAACGCCTGCGTCGTCGAGCCACGCGCGCACGGGCGCCGCGTCGCCGGGATCGACGACGGCCGCGCGGTCGCCCTCGCGGATCGCCCACACGTAGTTGTCGGTGAAGGCGGCCAACGGGATAATCGCCGGCATGGACGCATCTTCGGAGGGCGTGGGCGGCGTGTCAACGACGCTCGCCGAATGGTTCGCGACGCCGCTCGGACACTACCTCCGCGAGCGCGAGCAGGCGTATTTCGACCAGACGGTCGCGGACATCTTCGGCTACTACGCGATCCAGGTCGGCCTGCCCGAGCAGCCCGCGCTCGCGCAGTGCCGCATCCCGTCCCGCTGGACGCTCGACTACGACCCGCCCGCCGAGCTGGTCGCGGATCCGCACGCGCTGCCGTTCGCCGAGAACACGTTCGATCTCGTCGTGATGCCGCACGCGCTCGAGTTCACCGACGATCCGCACCTGATGCTGCGCGAGGCGTACCGCGTGATGCGGCCCGAGGGCCAGATCGTCATCGCCGGCTTCAACCCGTTCTCGCTCTACGGCATCAAGCGCTATTTCGGCCGCGAGCAGACACCGCCGTGGAACGGCAACTTCATCGGCCTGTGGCGGCTCAAAGACTGGCTCACGCTGCTCGGCTTCGACGTGATCGGCGGGCGCCTGGACGGCTACGCGCCGCCGTTCGCGAACGAGCGGTGGCTCAAGCGGTTCGCGTTCTTCGAGAAGGCGGGCGACCGCTGGTGGCCGATCGCCGGCGGCGTGTACTTCCTGCGCGCGACCAAGAAGGTCGCCGGCATGCGCGTGATCGCGCCCGCATGGGAGCGGCGCGAGCGCCGCAAGAAGGCGCTCGCGCCCGCCGCGCGCGCCAAGGAAAGCCTGACGGCCGCGAGCCGGCACGAATGACGGCCGCCGCGCGGTCGTCCGTGCACGTCTACACCGACGGCGCATGCAAGGGCAACCCGGGACCGGGCGGATGGGGCGCGCTGCTCGTCGCGGACGGCCGCGAGCAGGAAATCTACGGCGGCGAGCGCGACACGACCAACAACCGCATGGAGCTGACCGCGGTGATCCGCGCGCTCGAGTCGCTCGACGCGCCGTCCGAGGTCGACCTCCACACCGATTCGCAGTACGTGAAGCAGGGCATCGAGACCTGGATCCACAACTGGAAGCGAAACGGGTGGAAGACCAGCGACAAGAAGGCCGTCAAGAACGCCGAGCTGTGGCGCGAGCTCGAGGCGCAGGCCGCGCGGCACCGCGTGCGCTGGCACTGGGTCAAGGGCCACGCCGACAACCCGGGCAACCTGCGCGCCGACGAGCTCGCGAACCGCGGCGTGCCGCCGCGCTGACGCCTGCGGTCGACTATTTGCGGATGAACTCGCCGGTCTCGCAGGAGACGCGGCGGAACGGGTAGATCACCTTCTGGTCCTTGCCGTTCTGCTTGCCGGCGACCTCGACGTAGAGCCAGCCGCCGGTCGCGCGCCGGTAGACGATCACCTGCGGGAACGGGTTCGCGCCGTTGGTGAACGCGAAGAGCTCGTCCGGCCCTTCCTTCGTCGTGTCCGTCAGCTTGAACGGCACTTCCTTCTGTCCCACCGTCGTGGCGACGTAGAACACGCCGTCCGGCTTCGACTCGAGCCGGAGATGCTCGTAGCTCACCGTGCGCTCCCGCCACGCGTTGTGGCTCACGCCGACCATCATGCCGCCGCGCAGCGGATGCCAGTACTCGCGGTAGTCGCGCTGGTTGACGCTGCCGGCCCAGCAGCCGTTGAGCCACGCGAGCGGCGCGAGCGGACCGGTGGCGGGCGGCGTGACGACGCCGGACGGCCCCTCCTTGCCGGCGTCCTTCGACGCATCCTTCGTCGTCTCTTTCGGCGTGTCCTTGGCGGCGTCTTTCGGCTCGCTCTTCGGTTCGTCCTTCGCCGCGGGGGCCGCGGGTTCGGGCGCCTTCGCATCCGGCGCCGCGGGAGCTTGCGCCAGCGCGAGCGCGGGAAGGATCAACGCAAACGCAAGAGCGGAGAGTCGTGTCGTCATGGTCATTGCGGCCGCGCGAGCGGCAGGTTCAGGAGGAGGTTCTGCGGCTTGAGCCGCAGGCGACGGTGCTCGTCGATCGCCATCGCGAGGTAGACGGGCCGGCCGGCGATGGCGGGCCGCATGTCCGTCGGTTGCGCGAACGTCAGCCGGAACAGGGCCACCAGCCGCCCCATGCGCGCATCGTCGACGTCAACGCGATTGTACAGGTCGTTCAGGATGCCCGACGCCTCGGCGTCGAGGCCCACGTGCCATACCCATCGTTCGTCCTCGATGCGCCGCTCCGGCACGATCGCGACCTCGACGTCGAGGAAATGGCGGATCCAGCGCTCGAGCACGCGCGCGAGCGCGTCGAGCGCGGGCTGGCCGCGGTTGAGGCTCACCGACAGGTCGTGGCGCTCGTCGCGCTGCCAGTATTCGTCGGCGTTCTCGCGCGACAGCACGTCCATGTCGACCGTGCGCATCGGCGTCTTGTTCGACGCGAGGAGCTCGCCCAGGTTGCCGAACCCGCCGGTCGTGGCGTAGAGCTCGACGGCCGATTCGTCGGCGGCCATCACGGCGCCGTCCTCGAGCACGGCGACGGTCTGCGGCCGGAAGAGCATCTCCGCGGCGCGCGCCTCGAGCGCGTCGGGCGCGTTCCCGAGCACGTGGCGCAGCAGCACGCGCGTGGTCTCGTGCACGAACAGCGGCGGCACGTCGATGCCGTCGCCCTGGAACAGCCGCACGTACGCGGCCTCGAGCGACGGCGCGGCGACGAGGCGGTCGCGGAAGCGCAGCCACACGCGGTAGTTCTCGCGCGCGTCGTCGTCGCGGATCGCGTCGAGCTCGGCGGGCGCGACCGCGCGTCGCGGGCTCTGCACGAGCGCGTCGTGCAGCGCGAGCTCCGCGTCGCACGACTCGGCGATCGGCGCGAGCTCGGGGCGCAGGAGCTGCGCGCGCAAATACGCGTCGGTGACCGTCAGCCGTCCGTCGGTCCCGACGGTCAGGTGGCGGTAACCGGACGTGCTCCAGTAATCGCGTTGGGACAAGGCCGGTTATCCGCCGAGCAGCGCCTTCTTGAGGTCGGCCTGCACGGGCTTGTCGCCGAGCCAGATCCGCGTGAGCGCGGCGTTGAACGCATCGCCCGGGATCGTCGCCTTGACCTGGCCGTTGAGCAGGATGCGCGTCGCACCGTCGACGTAGTCGAGCGCCACGACGTCCTTCTCCTTGACGTCGCCGAAGCCCTTCATCACGGTGACCATCTGCTCCTGCTGGGCCTTGACGGCCGCGAGCTCGGCCTCGCCGTTGTTGTCCTTGAGGCCGTCGACGAGCGCGTCGACGAGCTGGTCGGCCGAGAGGTTGCGCAACAGCGTCATCTGGATGCGGCGCGGGCCCTTCGCGAGCACGCCGGCAGGCGTCGTCGCCTTCGCCGGCACGTACAGGCTCGCGACGTACACCTTGAAGATCGCGCGCGTGCGCACGCCCGCGCCGTTCAGCACGAGCTCCTGTCCTCCCACGCTCGCCTGGTCGGCGATGCCGACGCCGCCGACCTCGACCGCGTGCCCCGCCGCGCTCCACGCCAGCGCGACCGCCGCGACTATCGTCCATGCGCGCATCTCACCCTCCTCGTCTAGAGCTTCTCGAAAATCCCGGCGGCGCCCATGCCGGTGCCGACGCACATCGTCACCATCCCGTACTTGCCGCCGCGCCGGTGCAGCCCGTGCACGATCGTCGCCGAGCGGATCGCGCCGGTCGCGCCGAGCGGATGGCCGAGCGCGATCGCGCCGCCGAGCGGATTGACCTTCGCCGGGTCGAGGCCGAGATCGGCGATCACTGCCAGGCTTTGAGCCGCGAAGGCCTCGTTGAGTTCGATCCAGTCGAGCTGGTCGAGCTTGACACCGGTGAGCGCGAGGGCCTTCGGGATCGCCGCGATCGGGCCCACGCCCATGATCTCGGGCGGCACGCCGGCGACCGCGAAGCCCAGGAAGCGCGCGAGCGGCGTGAGGCCGTGCTTCCGGCACGCGTCCTCGGATGCGACGATCACGGCGCCCGCGCCGTCGGACGTCTGCGAGCTGTTGCCGGCCGTCACCGAGCCCTTCGCCGCGAACACCGGCCGCAGCTTCGCGAGGCCTTCGGGACTCGTGTCCGCGCGCGGGCCCTCGTCGCGCGCGACGACCTTGTCGCGCGCCTCGGTGCGCCCACCGTCGACCGGCATGCGCACGGGTACGGTCACCGGCGCGATCTCGGCATCGAACTCGCCCGCGGATTGCGCCGCGAGCGCGCGCCGGTGCGACTCGAGCGCGAAGGCGTCCTGCTGCTCGCGCGTGACCTTCCAGCGTTCGGCGACCTTCTCGGCGGTGAGCCCCATGCCGTACGCTATGCCGACGTTGTCGTCGCGCAGGAAGACGTCGAGGTTGAGCGCGAGACGGCCGAGCATCGGGATCATGCTCATGCTCTCGGTGCCCGCGGCGATCACGACCTCGGCCTCGCCGGTGCGAATGCGATCGGCGGCGATCGACACCGCGTTGAGGCCCGACGAGCAGAAGCGGTTGATCGTCATGCCGGGCACCGACTTCGGCAGTCCGGCGAGCAGGAGGCCGATGCGCGCGACGTTCATGCCCTGCTCGTACTCGGGCATCGCGCAGCCGCACACGACGTCGTCGACGGCCGCCGGGTCGAGCGAGGGCGCGCGCTTCAACGCGTGCGTGATCACGTGCGCGAGCATCGTGTCGGGACGCGTCGTGCGGAACTGGCCGCGCGGCGCCTTGCCGACCGGTGTGCGCACGGTCGAAACGATGAATGCATCGCGCAGGGACCGGGCCATGTCAGTTGCGTAACGGCTTGCCGGTCGACAGCGTATGCGCTATGCGCGCCTGCGTGCGCGGATCCTGCGCGAGCTTCATGAACTCGGCGCGCTCGAGATCGATCAGCCAGTCCTCGCTCACCGTCGTCCCCGCGTCGAGGTCGCCGCCGCACAGCACGCGCGCGATCGCGAGCCCGACGACGAAGTCGTAGGCGCTGATGAAGCCGCCGTCGCGCAGGTTCACGAGCATCATCTCGAACGTCGCGATGCCGGTGCGCCCGGCGACCGGCACCGCCACGGGCTTGCGTGGCGGCCGGTAGCCGGCGTCCGCGAGCGCACGGGCCTGCCCGAGCGCGACGTGCAGGATCTCGTTCGGATGCATGACGACGACGTCGGACGCGCGGAGGTACCCGAGCGCCTTCGCATCCAGCGCGCTCTTCGCCACCGTCGCCTTCGCCAGCGTCTCGAAACCGGCGCGCAGGAACGGGAAATGATCGGCCTGCCCGCCGGTCGGTGCGTTCCTCACGGCATCCGCCGCGCGCAGCGCATATTCCTTGGTGCCGCCTCCGCCCGGCAGCAGGCCCACGCCCGCCTCGACGAGCCCGGTGTACGACTCGAGCGCGGCGACCGCGCGGTCGCAATGCAGGATGAACTCGCACGAGCCGCCGAGCGCCATGCCGCGCACCGCGGCGACCGTCGGCACGAGGCTGTAGCGCAGGCGCAGCGACGTCTGCTGGAAGCGCGCGACGACCGCCTCGACGTCGCTCCAGCGCCCGGCCTGCGCGGCGGGGCCGAGCTCGGCGAGGTTCGCGCCGAACGAGAACGGCTCGCTCGTCTGCCAGATGACGAGCCCCGCGAAGCCGCGCTCGGCTTCGTCGAGGGCGCGATGCATGCCATCGATCACTTCGCCGCCGATCGTATGCTGCTTGGTCTTGAACGAGACGATCGCGACGTCGCCTTCCAGGTGCCAGCAGCGCACGGCGTCGGTCTCGAACACCGTGGTCCCGCGGTCGAAACGCTCGTGGAGCACCGCATCGGGGAAGCGCTGGCGCTTGTAGACGGGCAGCGACGAACGCGGCACGAACCGGTCGGCCGCCGCCGAATACGACCCCTCGCGCGCATGCACGCCTCGCGCCGTGCTCACCTTGTCGCCGCGCACCCACGCGGGCAGCGGGACGCCGGCGAGCGTTTTTCCTGCCGCGATGTCGGCATCGATCGCGTCGGCGACCTCGCGCCAGCCCGCCGCCTGCCACGTCTCGAACGGCCCCATCTGCCACCCGAAGCCCCAGCGGATCGCGAGGTCGACGTCGCGCGCGTTGTCCGCGATCGACGCGAGGTGGAAGGCCGCGTAGTGGAACGTGTCGCGGAAGATCGACCACAGGAGCTGCGCCTGCGGATGCGTCGACGCGCGCAGCTTCGCGAATTTCTCCGCCGGCGATTCGATCGCCAGGATCGCGGCGACGTCCGGGTCGACGGCGCCCGCGCTCGGCCGGTAGTCGGCCTTCGCCGGGTCGAGCACCAGGATGTCCTTGCCGACCCTGCGGTAGAAGCCGCTTCCCGTCTTTGCGCCGAGCGCACCCTTCGCGACCAGCGCGGCGACGACCGGCGGCACCGCGAAATGCGCGTGCCACGGATCGTCGGGCAAGGTGTCGCGCATCGTGCCGATCACGTGCGCGAGCGTGTCGAGGCCGACGACGTCGGCGGTGCGGTAGGTCGCGCTCTTCGCGCGTCCGATCGCCGGGCCGGTCAGCGCGTCGACCGCGTCGAAGCCGAGGCCGAGCCGCGCGGTGTGCGCCATCGTCGCGACAATGGAGAACACGCCGATCCGGTTCGCGATGAAGTTGGGCGTGTCCTTCGCGCGGATGACGCCCTTGCCGAGCGCCGTGGTCAGGAACGCCTCGAGCGCGTCCAGCATCGCGGCGTCAGTCGACGGCGCGGGCACGAGCTCGACCAGGTGCATGTAGCGCGGCGGGTTGAAGAAATGGATGCCGCAGAAGCGCGCGCGGTGCTGCGGCGGCACCGTGTCGTCGAGCGCCGCGAGCGACAGTCCCGACGTGTTGGTCGCGAGGACCGCGTGCGGCGCGAGGTGCTGACCGACCCGTGAATAGAGCTCCCGCTTCACAGCGAGCTTCTCGGCGATCGCCTCGATCACGAGGTCGCAGTCGCGAAGGCGCGCGAGGTCCGCACCGTAATGCGCCGGCTCGATGTGCGCGGCGAGGTCCTTCGCCGCCAGCGGCGCGGGTTCGATCCGGGCCAGGCCGTCGATCGCCTTGCGGACGATCCCGTAGGGGTCGCCTTCCTTCGCCGGCAGGTCGAACAGGACCACCGGAATGCCGGCGTCGACGAGGTGCGCGGCGATCTGCGCGCCCATGACGCCGGCGCCGAGCACGGCGGCACGGCGAACGAGGAGCGGGGGCGCGGACGACACAGGAGGGGCGGGAAAGCGCTGGGAAGCCCGACAGCGTACCGCGAAAACGCGCGGGCCGGCTTTAAGGGCCGGCCCGCGGTTCAGAGGGAACGAAGGGCGTCTAGAACGTGTACGTGCCCTGCAGCGAGAAGATCGTGACCGACGCGTCGTAGTTGCCCTGCAGGAGCCCGAACGACGCCTGGCTCCCCGCGGTCTGGCTGATCGACGCGTCCCGATTGGTGATGTAGGTGAAGCCCGCGTCGAACTTGAGGTTCGGGTTCCACTTGTACTGCGCGCCGAACGAGAACCACCAGCGGTCGGCGTCCGGCAGGCGCGGCGTGCGGTCGTGCGTGTTGACCGGCGACTGGTCGAACGCGAGGCCGCCGCGCAGCGTCCAGCGGTCGTCGGGCCGGTAGTTCGCGCCGACGGCGAAGCGCCACGAGTCGTCGAAATTCTCGGGTGTGCTGCTCAGCACGCCGGTGCCGTCGGTGCGCACGAACGTCAGGTCCTTGATCGACGACCAGCCGGTCCACTGCAGGTCGGCCATCACGTCCCAGCGGTCGTTGAGGCGGCTGAAGAACGAGACGTTGACGATCGCGGGGAACGTGATGTCCGCCGAGATGCCTCCGTTGTACAGGCGCGTCGTGTTGATCGCGTTGGTCAGGACGCCGACGACCGGCGCCAGCGGCGGCGGCACCGTGACGGTCGGGTTGTCGAAGCTCGCGTTGCCGCGCACGTCGTACTTGATCTCGGAGCGGTAGCTCGCGCCGACGCGCGTGTTCGGGTTGAGGTCCCACAGCACGCCGATGTTCCAGCCCCACGCGCTGTCGTCGCCGTCGACCTTCGCCTTCGAGTCGAGGCCCGGCGTCGACGCGATGATGCCCGGCACCGCTGCCGGCGGGATCAGGCCGCCCGCGGCCGCCTGCTGCGCGGCCTGCGCGATCGCGCCCGAGTAGTTGACGTGGTTCGTGAACTCCGCGTCGACCCGCTGCCAGTTGACGCCGACGCCGATCGCGAAGTTCGGCGTCGCCTGCCACGAGATCGCCGGATTGACGTTGATCGTCTTGACCTCCGACTTGACCGCCTGGTAGCGGCCGATCCAGTCGCTGTCGTACTCGGTCTTGAGCCCGAACGGCGCGTTGATGCCGATGCCGAACACCCACTGGCGGTTGATCGGCACCGCGAAGTACAGGTTCGGCACCGCTGCCGTGCTGCCCGCGTCGCCGCCGTTGCCGCCGAGCGGCTGCCCGAACGCGGGGCCCGAGCCGCTGTCGTTGAACTTGATCGACGGCGTGATGATGTGCAGCGCGCCGGCGGCTTCCATCGACATGCGCTTGGACAGCGACGCCGGATTCGACCACATGCCGCTCACGTCCTCGGTGAACGCGGCGCCGCCGGCGAACGCGTTGCCGAGTCCGCTGCCGCTGTTCTCCTGCAGCGCGAACGCCGCGCCATGCGCCTGGCTGGCGCCGAGCGCGAACAGCGCCGCGACGGCCGCGGCGATGCGCGCGGGACGGAAGATCGGGGTCGTCATGATCGGGGGTCTCCTCTTTTGCATCGCGACGTGGCGTCGCTTGTCGGTGTTGGTCTCAGGCGAGATCGAAACGGCGGGATGACTATACACGCGGGTTCGCGACGCGCGCCATGGTGCGGCGCATCATTCGGCGGGGATCGGGCGCGGCTTCCGGTCGTCCCCCACCGCGACGTAGGTGAGCGACGCCTCGGTCACCTTGACGGTCACGATGTCGGTCGGGTTTCGCTGCGCGTACACCTCGACGTCGACGGTCACCGACGTGCGCCCGACGCGCACGACCTCGGCGTAGAACGTCACGAGGTCGCCGACCAGCACCGGCTGCTTGAACGTGAACGAGTTGACCGCGACCGTCGCGACGCGCCCGCGCGCGCGCCGCGCGGCGAGCACGCCGCCGGCGATGTCGACCTGCGACATGATCCAGCCGCCGAAGATGTCGCCGTGCTGGTTGACGTCGGCCGGCATCGGCACGACGCGCAGCACCGGCTCGCGGTTGGGCAACACCTTAGATGAGTTCCTTGCGCGCGATCTCGCGCAGTTCGCGCCTCAGGATCTTGCCGACGTTCGACTTCGGCAGCTCGTCGCGGAACATCACGTCGCGCGGGCACTTGTAGCCGGTCAGGTGCTCGCGGCAGTACTTCATGACGTCGCCGGCGGCGAGCGCGGGATCCTTCTTGACGATGTACAGGCGCACCGCCTCGCCCGACTTCTTGTCCGGCACGCCGACCGCCGCGCACTCGAGCACGCCCGAATGCGTCGCGACGACCGCCTCGATCTCGTTCGGGTACACGTTGAAGCCCGACACCAGGATCATGTCCTTCTTGCGGTCGACGATGCGGATGAAGCCGCGCTCGTCCATGACGCCGATGTCGCCGCTCATGAAATAGCCGTCGGGCGTCATCACCTTCGCCGTCTCGTCGGGGCGGTTCCAGTAGCCGGCCATCACCTGCGGGCCCTTGATGCAGATCTCGCCGGCCGAGCCGAGCGGCACGTCCTTGCCGGCGTCGTCGCGAAGCACGATGTCGGTCGACGGGATCGGCAGCCCGATCGCGCCGTTGTACTCGGTAAGGTTCAGCGGGTTGATCGTCGCGGCAGGCGAGGTCTCGGTGAGCCCGTAGGCCTCGATGAGCGGCACGCCGGTGATCTGCTTCCATTTCCTGGCGACCGCTTCCTGCACCGCCATCCCGCCGCCCAGCACGAGGCGCAGCGGCTTGAACGAGAGCTGCGCGAACGAGGGGTTGTTGACCAGCGCGTTGAACAGCGTGTTGACGCCGGTGAACGCGGTGAACGGCACCTTGCGCAGCGTCTTGATGAAGCCCGGGATGTCGCGCGGATTCGGGATCAGCACGTTCTCCGCGCCGAGCGTCATGAACACGAGGCAGTTCGCCGTCAGCGAGAAGATGTGATACAGCGGCAGCGGCGTGATGATGATCTCGCGGTGCGCCGGATCGAGCACCGGCGCCAGCCACGCGCGCGCCTGCAGCAGGTTCGCGACGATGTTCCGGTGCAGCAGCATCGCTCCCTTCGCGACGCCCGTCGTGCCGCCCGTGTACTGCAGGAACGCGATGTCGTCGTGCGCGATTGGAACGCGCTGCAACGTGCGCTGCCGGCCTTCCGCGAGCGCGTCGGACAGGTGGATGGATTTCGGGATCGACCACGGCTTGACCATCTTCTTGACGCGCCGCACGACGAAGTTGACGAGCACGCCCTTGAGGCCCATCAGCTCGCCCATCGACGTGACGATCACGTGCTTGATGCGCGTCTTGCGCACGACCTCGGCGAGCGTCGACGCGAAGTTCTCGAGGACGACGATCACCTCGGCGCCCGAGTCGACGAGCTGGTGCTCGAGCTCGCGCGCGGTGTAGAGCGGGTTGACGTTGACGATGGTGGCGCCGGCGCGCAGCGCGCCGAACAGCGCGACCGGGTATTGCAGGACGTTGGGCATCATCAGCGCGACGCGCGTGCCCTTGCCGCCGCCGATGCCCTGCAGCCACGCGCCGAACGCCGACGACAGCGTGTCGAGCTCGGCGAACGTGATCGACTTGCCCATGCAGGTGAACGCGGGCCGCGACGCGAAGCGCGCGACCGATTCGTCGAAGACGTCGCGGATCGACGCGTACTCGCCGACGTCGATCTCGGCCGGCACGCCCGGCGGGTAGTGCTTGAGCCAGATCCTGTCCACGTCGCTCCTCCGTGCCGGGGGGTGCCCGGTCTCGCCGCCGAGTCGATTTCCGACGCGATGCTACACCGGAACTTCGCGGGTCCCGGTGTCTGCCCTAGGGGGCGTCAATTGCCTTGCTGCGCGTAGTGCAGCGGCCCGCCGCGAAACGGCGCGAAACCGGTGCCGAAGATCGCGCCCGCATCGACCAGGTCGGCATCGCCGACCACGCCTTCCGCCAGCGCCTTGCGGGCTTCCGCGACGTACGGGTCGATCAGGCGCTCCGCCAGGCCCGCGGGCACCGGCCCGGGCGCCGCCTTCACCGGCTTGCCGTCCTCCCAGCGGTAGAAGCCCCGGCCGGCTTTCTTGCCTAGCTCGGCCGCGTCGACGTGCTTCATCAGTGCGCGCGGCGCCGCCGCGCCGTCGCCGAGCAGCTTGCCGACCGCGACGCAGATGTCGAGGCCGACCGTGTCGGCGAGCTCGATCGGCCCCATCGGCATGCCGAACGCGAGCGCCGCCTCGTCGACGGTCTCAGGAGAAAGTCCCTCGTCGACCGCCCGGAACGCGGCCATCAGGTAGGGCGCGAGAATG
>Ga0207683_10003316_pt1 | contig 14033 bp, 13 predicted proteins | sample KBSM73metaG_FD_184333 | JGI IMG/M metagenome (GOLD analysis project Ga0207683, IMG submission 184333) | Miscanthus rhizosphere microbial communities from Kellogg Biological Station, Michigan, USA - KBS M7-3 metaG (SPAdes) (version 2) | ecosystem: Host-associated > Plants > Roots > Rhizosphere >...
GGGCGTTTGCGCCCTCCCGGCCCAAGCCGCTAAGCCGTCGCTTGCGACGCCGTTTAGAAGCCCGGCCGGCTCTGCCGGTCGGGCGTTTGCGCCCTCCGGCCCGCCAAAAGCGGCGGGCCGGAGGGGAAGCTCCGAGGACGACCTCCCCCTCCGCATTGTCGCGCTCCGGACCTTGGCGACGGACGGGGTCTGAATCCATCGCCGGACGAGCGCGAACCCGCCGGTGAAGAGTATTACTCACTGCGCCGCAGAAAAACCACGACGTTTGCAATCCAGAAAGTCGAGATTCTTCTACCGGCGAGCGAGGCGCACGAGCGCCTGCAGGCGGCGGTGCGCTGCCGACTTGCTCGCAGGCGGCTCGCACTTCGCGCCGAGCTCGCGCAGCGAGACGGACGGGTGCTTCAGCCGGAGGAAGGCGATCTCCCTGAGCGGCGGCGAGAGCTGCTCGACCCGGCCGTCCCGCTGGAGCCGGCGGACGGCTTCGAGCTGAGCGTGGGCCGCACGGCCCGTGCGGACGAGGTTCGCGTGGTCGGCGTTCGCGAGCCGGTTCGCGCGTGCGCGCGTGGACCCGACCACGGCCCGCTCCTGGAGTGCGAGCGCCGCCTCGCTCGCGCCGGCCGCCGCGAGGACGCCGGCAATCCGGTCGATCCCCTTCGCGTAGGCGACCGCGTGGTCTGCCCGTTGGGTCACCTTCAGCTCGCCGCCCTCCGCCGCGGCTGCGGCCGCCACGGCCTCCGCCCCTTCCCGCGTCTCGCTGCGCACCTCGAGGTGTGGCGAGGGCGGCGGGCTCACCGAGCCGGATCCGAGCAGCGCGCCCCGCACGTACGCGGCCCGGCAGCACGAGCGCGCCACCACGCGTCGCGGCGGCCGGTCACGCGGGCGAAAACGAGCGTCGACGACGCCGGCCCGTTCCAGCACCGGCCCCGCCGCGCTCTCGACGTGGAGCTGGTAGCGCGTCTCGCGCCCGAACGCGTGCCGCTGGTAGGTGCGGATCTCCGAGCGGACGCCGAAGTCGCGCAGCAGCGAGAAGGCGCGCCGAGCCGCAGCCGGGCTCGAGAGGTCGAGGTGGAGGCTGACCTCTCCGCGGCCGAGCAGGTGCAGCCGCCCGGCGAAGTGGAACAGCGCCGAGAGCTCGGCGAGGCGGTCGCACTCGCGCGCCGGCGCAATCCCGGCGAGCTCGGCGCGCACGTCCTCAGAGAACGACACCCTCGAGCTCCAACAGTCGGCGCTTGTAGTCGGGCCCGAGCGACCCGTACGAGCCGAGCCCGTCCGCCGCGACCACGCGATGGCAGGGGACGAACAGGGAGAAGCGGTTGGCAGCGCAGACCGAGCCGACGGCGCGCTGCGCATTCGGGTGTCCGGCGAGCGCCGCGACCTCACCGTAGCTCGCGACCTCGCCGTATGGGATCGCCCGCATCACCGCAAGCGCTGCCCGCTGGAATGTCGTGCACCACTCGAGGTCGAGCTCGACGTCCTCGAACGTGTCCCGCGAGCCGGCGAGAAAGCCGCGTACCCGGTCGACGAGCACGTGCTTCCGGCGAGGGCTCGACGTCGTCGCGGGCAGCTCGTGCCAGGCGACGACCCCGTCTGCCAGCAGAAGCTCGCCGAGCCCCCAGCCGCGAACCGTGTAGGCGAACTGCTCGACCATCCCGGCATCGTAGAATCCGGGCGATGAGCCGCCCCGGGATCTTTCGACCGCCGCCTCCGCGCAACGAGCCGGTGCTCGAGTACGCGCCCGGCTCGCGCGAGCGCGAGGAGCTGCGCGTGCGGCTCGAGCAGATGAAGGGCGAACGGATCGACATCCCGGTCGTGATCGCCGGCGAGGAGATCCGCACCGGGGATACGTTCGAGGCCGTCATGCCGCACGACAAGGACCACGTGCTCGCGGACGTGCACATGGCCGGGCCCGGCGAGGTCGACAAGGCGATCGAGGCGTCGGCCGAGGCGTGGGAGGACTGGCACCGGCTGCCGTGGGAGGAGCGCGCGGCGATCTACCTGCGCGCCGCCGAGCTGCTCGCCGGCCCCTGGCGCGCGACGCTCGTCGCCGCGACGATGCTCAACCAGTCGAAGACGGCGCACCAGGCCGAGATCGACGCGGCGTGCGAGGTGATCGACTTCTGGCGCTTCAACGTCGAGTTCATGGTCCGGATCTACGAGGAGCAGCCCGTCTCCTCGCCCGGCGTCTGGAACCGGCTCGAGTACCGGCCGCTCGAGGGCTTCGTCTTCGCGATCAGCCCGTTCAACTTCACGGCGATCGGCGCGAACCTGACCTCGAGCCCGGCGCTGATGGGCGACGTCGTCCTCTGGAAGCCCGCCTCGACGGCCGCCTACTCGAGCTACTGGACGCTGAAGCTGCTCGAGGAGGCCGGCCTCCCGCCGGGCGTCGTCAACTTCATCCCCGGCAGCGGCGCGGCCGTCGGCGATCCCGTGCTGGCGAGCGAGCACCTCGCGGGCGTCCACTTCACCGGCTCGACGCCGGTCTTCCACTCGATCTGGAAGACGATCGGCGGGAACATCGACCGCTACCGGAACTACCCGCGCATCGTCGGCGAGACCGGCGGCAAGGACTTCATCGTCGCCCACCCGAGCGCCGACGTGGACGCAGTCGCGACGGCGATCCTGCGCGGCTCGTTCGAGTACCAGGGCCAGAAATGCTCCGCCGCGTCGCGCGTCTACGCGCCGTCGAACCTCTGGCCCGAGCTGCGTGAGCGCCTGGTCGAGGAGGTCGGAACGATCACGATGGGCGATGTCAGCGACTTCTCGAACTTCATGGGCGCTGTGATCGATGCGAAGTCGTTCGCCCGCCAGCGCGAGGCGATCGAGCACGCGAAGGCCAACAACGCCGAGGTGTTGGTCGGCGGCGGCACTAACGACAGCGAGGGTTACTTCGTCGAACCCACCGTGATCGAGACCAAGGACCCGCGCGACCGGCTGATGTCGGAGGAGTTCTTCGGCCCGATCGTCACGACCTACGTCTACCCCGAGGACGAGTGGGAGCAGACGCTCGAGCTCGTCGACGACACCGCGGCCTACGGCCTCACCGGCGCGATCTTCTCGCAGGAGCGCGCGCCGATCGACGAGGCGCAGGAGGCGCTGCGCTACACGGCCGGCAACTTCTACGTCAACGACAAGCCGACCGGCGCCGTCGTCGGCCAGCAGCCGTTCGGCGGCTCCCGCGCGTCCGGCACGAACGACAAGGCCGGCTCGATGTGGAACCTGATCCGCTGGGTCAGCCCGCGCACGATCAAAGAGACGTTCGTCCCGCCCCGGGACTACCGCTACTCGTTCCTCGACGCCAGCGACACCGACGGCCGGCCGGGCGGTCCCGGCGGTTCCGCCTGAAGCGGACACTCCTCGTCTGCATAACGCTCGTGCTCGTCGCTGCCTCGGTGGCAACGGCGGCGCGGATCCGCGGCACGCGCGGGCCGGACAAGCTGCAGACCGTCAACGGCGTGCGCGACACGGTCGCCTGCGGCGGCGGCTACGACCTCGCGACGGTCGACGCCTTCGACCGCGTCGGGCGCGACTGCGAGGTCGTCACCCGCGAGACCTCACGCGACCCGTACACCAACACGCAGAGCGAGCACCAGACGGAGGTCGAGCCCGATTCCGCCGCCTTCGGCAAGAAGGTCGTCGCCGTCTTCCAGGTCGGGCGCGTCTTCGACGGCGGCGCGCGCAACATCGGCTTCGCGGTGTCGCGTGACGCGGGCCGGACGTGGACGCGCGGCTTCCTCAGCGGCCTGACCCCGCGCGCGAGCGACCCGTCGGTCGCCTTCGACCGCCGCCACGGCGTCTGGCTCGCGGTCTCGCTCGTCTTCTCGAGCACCAGCTCGTCGATCTCGGTCAACCGCTCGAGCGACGGCCGCCGCTGGGGCGGGCCGATCAAGGCCGTCAGCACGAGCCCGGGCCTCGGGCAGGACAAGGAGTGGGTCGCCTGCGACGACTGGCCGCAGAGCCCGCACTTCGGCACCTGCTACCTGAGCTACAGCGACGTGCTCACGAATCAGGTCGTGGCGCAGGTCTCGGTGGACGGCGGCAGCACCTGGTCGACGGCGACCACGGCACCCGGCTTTCCCGGCCGCGCAGCGGTGGAAGGCTCGTTCGCTCCGGGTGTGCAGCCGCTCGTGCTGCCGAGCGGGCGCGCGCTGATCCCGTACTACGACGAGGGCAAGCTCTCGACGCTGATCTCGGACGACGGCGGCGCCACCTGGAGCGTGCAGGTGGGAATCGCGGTCTCGTCCTACCGCTCGCACCGGGGCCTGCGGGCCGCGCCGCTGCCGACGTCGGCCGTGAGCTCGGACGGCCGCGCGTACGTCGCCTGGTCCGACTGCTCCTTCCGGGCAGCCTGCCCGTCCAACGACATCGTCTACACGTCGACGACGGACGGCATCGCGTGGACGCCGGTAGCGCGGATCCCGACCGGCGCCGGCGACGCCGAGCTACCCGGGCTCGACGCAGACCCGACCCGCGCCGGCCGGCTCGCGCTGACCTACTACGTCTTCCACGGCTCCTCGCTCGACGTTCGCTTCGTCTCGTCGTCGAACGCCGGTGCGAGCTGGACGAAGCCGCAGCTGCTCAACTCGCGCCGCGTGCCGATGAGCGGCATCGCCCGGACCTCGCTCGGCTCGATGGTCGGCGACTACATCTCGACGTCGTTCGCCGGCGGTCGCGCGGTCCCGGTGTTCGTGCTGGCGAGCGCGCCGACCGCGCAGCTGCACGAGGCCGCCTTCGCGACCTCGCTTGCGGTGCGCTAGGCCTCCGGCGGCAGTTCCACGACAGCAGGCCCCCAGCCGCGCGTGCGAGCTCGGAGCGCCATCCAGCCCGCGCAGGCGAGTGCCGGCAGCGCGAGGATCACGCCGGCGTAGCGGACACCGAACGAGTTCGCGATCAGCCCGTCGAGCAGGCTCGCGAACGGCCGCAGCCCGAGGAAGGCGACGCTCCAGAGCGCCATGATCCGGCCGCGCTGCCACGGCTCGACGCCGAGCTGCAGACGCGAGGTCGCGTGCGTGTTCGAGGCGAGGTAGCCGAAGCCGGCGACGAACAACAGCGGCAGGCCGAGCCAGAGCCACGGCGAGAGGGAGAACGCGACCATGCCGCCGCCGAGCAGGAGTAGCGTCGTGAACATCCGCCGGCGGCTCCCTCCCACCCGGCCCGCGACGACGAGCCCCGCCGTGACCGCCCCTGCGCCGAACGCGCCGATGATGTACCCGGCGACGGTGTCCTTGTGCCCGAACGCGTGCGCCCAGGCCGGCGCGAGCGTGTTCACCGGGTCCGAGGCGAAGCCGACCGCGGCGACGATCACCAGGTAGACGACGAGCTGCGGCCGCTGCTGGAGCAGCTCGATGCTCGCGCGCAGCTGGCTCTTCGGGCGCTCGACGAAGCGTTGCGCCCGGGGGCCGATCACGAGCAGCGCGGCGATGAAGATCAGGTACGAGACGGCGTTCAGCCCGAACGCGGCCGGGATGCCGAGGTACTCGACGGCAAGCGCCGCGGAGGCGGGCCCGATCGCGCGCGCGAGGTTGAACGTCATCGAGTTGAGCGCGACGGCGGTCGGCACCTCGGGCTCCTCGACGAGCTGCGTGATCAGCGCCTGCTGCGCCGGAGCCGAGAAGGCGCTGACTACCCCGAGCGCGAGCGCGTCGGCGATCACCACAGGCGTCGGCGCGAGATCGAGTGCCGCCAGCAGTCCGAGGCCGCCCGAGAGCACGATCGCCGTGCTCTGGGTCACGAACAGCAGGCTCCGGCGGTTCCAGCGGTCGGAAGCCCCGCCGGCCCACGGCGCGAGGACGAGGATCGGGATGAACTGCGCGAAGTTGAGGACCCCGAGCAGCAGCGGCGAGTGCGTCTGCCGGAAGATCAGCAGCGCCGCGGCGAGGTTCTGGAACCACGTGCCGCTCGCGGAGAGCGCGTTGCCGACGAAGTACGGGCCGAACGTGCGCCGCCGGAGCAGCGCGAACGCGGCGGCCGGCCCGACCTGAGCCGCTACGCCCGGCCTGCCTTGTGCAGCTGCCACGGCATCGCTTGCGATGCCGCTGGAGGTCGTGGTGGCTTTGCCGCCGCGGCCGTCTCACGCACCCTGGGCTCGCCAGTCAGGCGCGGCCTGCCTTGTGGAGCTGCCACGGCATCGCTTGCGATGCGGCTAGAGGCCGTGGTGGCGTTGCCGCCGCGGCCGTCTCACGCACCGTGGGCTCGCCAGTCAGGCGCGGCCTGCCTTGTGGAGCTGGGCGTAGATCGAGCGGGCGGTGCGCTCCGGGATGCCGGGCACGCCCTCCAGTTCCTCCTGCGAGGCGGCGAGAAACCGCTCCGCCGAGCCGAAGTGCCGCAGCAGCGCCCGCCGCCGCGCCGGCCCGACGCCCTGGAGCGTGTCGAAGATCGACTCGCGCGCCCTCGCGTCGCGGCGCTGGCGGTGGAAGCCGAGCGCGAAGCGATGCGCCTCGTCCCGGATTCGCTGCAGCAGGTGCAGCCCGGGCGAGTCGCGGTCGAGCCGGATCGGATCGGGCTGGCCCGGCACGAACACCTCTTCCTCCCGCTTGGCGAGCGAGATCACCGCGACGCGCGGCAGGTCGTATGCCTGCATCGCCTGCAGCGCCGCCGCGAGCTGCCCCTTGCCGCCGTCGATCACGACCAGGTTCGGCATGGCCGCGAAGGACTCGTCGTATTCCTCGGCCGTCGCGCCTTGCTCGAGGCGCGCGAAGCGGCGGGAGACGACCTCCTCGAGCGCCGCGTAGTCGTCCTGCCCGTCGAGCGTCTTCACGCCGAACTTGCGGTAGTGCGCCTTCTTCGCCAGCGCGTCCTGGAAGACGACCATCGAGCCCACGACGTCGGAGCCCTGGATGTTCGAGATGTCGTAGCACTCGATCCGCAGCGGCAGGCTCTCGAGGTTGAGCGCCTCTCGCAGCTCCTCGAGCGCCTCGACCCGCCGCAGCCGCTTCCGCTCGGCCTGGACCGCCTCCGACTCGAGCGCGAGGCCGGCGTTCTCGGTCGCGAGCTCCTGCAGCCGCCGCTTCTCGCCGCGCCGCGGCGCCCGCACCTCGACGTGCGAGCCGCGCCGGTCGGTCAGGAACTGCTCGAGCGCACCGGTGTCGCCGGCGTCGGCCGGCACGACGATCTGCGGCGGCACGCTCGGCGACGAGCCGTAGTACTCGATCGCGAACGCCTCCAGCAGCGTCGCGGTGTCCTGGCCGTCGACGTTTTCCAGGTGGAAGCCGTAGCGGTCGATCAGCTTGCCGTCGCGGAGCGGGAAGATCTGCACGGCCGCGCGGTCGCCGTCCACGGCGATGCCGATCACGTCCACCGAGCCGACCGAGCGTCGGTCCGCGGCCTGTCGCTCGACCAGGTGCCGCACCGCGAACAGCCGGTTGCGGTAGCGCGCCGCCTCCTCGAAGCGCTCGCCGTCGGCGGCCTCCTTCATCTTCCGCTCGAGCTCACGCTGGATCGGCCGCGTCTCGCCGGAGAGGAACTCGATCACGTTCTCGACGATCTGCCGGTAGTCGTCCTGCGTGATGTAGCCGACGCAGGGCGCCAGGCAGCGCTCGATGTGGTAGTCGAGGCACGGGATCCCGCTGTGGCGGCCGGGTTTCGGGCCCTCGCAGGGCCGGTACGGGAACACGCGGTTCAGCACGTCGAGCGTCTCGCGCACCTTCTTCGCGTTCGCGTACGGGCCGAAGTAGACGACGCCGCGGCGGTGCCGCTCTCGCGTGAACATGACCCGCGGGTAGTCGTCCTCGACGGTCACGGCGATGTACGGGAACGACTTGTCGTCGCGAAGGCGCACGTTGAACGGCGGGCGGTGGCGCTTGACCAGGTTCTGCTCGAGGTGCAGCGCCTCGACCTCGGTGTTCGTGACGATCACCTCGACGTCGGTGACGCGGTCCGGAAGCCGCTGGATCGTCGAGCGTGAGTCCGGCGTCTTCTGGAAGTAGCTGCGTACGCGCGGCCGCAGCGACTTCGCCTTGCCGATGTAGAGCACCTGGCCGCGCTCGTCGCGGAAGAGGTAGACGCCCGGCTTGGCCGGGAGCCGTTTCAGCTGCTCTTCGAGAGGTGTAGGCATGGCCGGGCAAGGGTAGCCTCCGGCCCCGTGAGAAAGGCCGTGCTCGCAGGGGTGATCGCGGTGGCCGCGATCGCCGGTGTCGTGGCCGCCATGGTGCTCTCCTCCAGGGGTGGAGGCGAGAGCCAGGCATCGCCGGCGACGGCCTCGACGAAGGCCGGCACGGACACGACCACGCAGGTCTCCACAGGCACGACGGCGACCACCACGAGCCCGTCGACCACGCGGAGCACGACGACCGCCCCGCCGATCCCGACGCGGCCGGTGAAGCTTCCGCCGCCGCCGTCGCCGCACTCCTCCAAGACGCACTCGTTCGTCGTCGGCACCGTCGACGACTCGCTGGCCCAGCAGAGCCCGCAGTTCGCCCAGTCGCAGGTCGACCTCTCCCGCGATGCCGGTTTCGACGCCGCGATCGTCTCCTCGGCCTGGCAGCGTGGACAGCGCCGCCCGACGCCGGCCGCGCTGGCGGTCTTCCGGACCCTCGCCCGCGCCACCTCGCGCGACCACATGCAGCTGACGCTCGTCGTCTGGCACGGGCTCGCCCGCGAGACGCCTGCCTCGCCCTCCGACCGCGCCGACTTCGCCGCGTTCGCGGCCGCCCTCGTCAAGGCCCTGCCGCAGGTGAAGTCCGTGATCATCGGCAACGAGCCGAACTTGAGCACCTTCTGGAAGCCGCAGTTCGGGGCGGGCGGTAGCGATGCGGCGGCGCACGCGTACGAGGACCTGCTGGCGCGCAGCTACGACGCCGTCAAGGCCGTGCGGCCCGACGTGCTCGTGATCGGCGGCGCGCTGTCACCGCGCGGAGCCGACCGCCCGAACGGGTCGCGTCCCACCCACTCTCCCACGCGCTTCCTCTACGACCTCGGCGTCGCCTACCGGACGAGCGGCCGGACGAAGCCGCTGATGGACGCCTTCGCGATCCACCCGTACATGCAGGCCTCGCGCATCCCGCCCACGGCCGCGCACCCCGACAACACGTCGATCACGCTGGCCGACTACCCGAAGCTCGTGCGCCTGCTCGACGCCGCGTTCCGCGACAGCCACCAGGAGGCCGCACACCTGCCGATCTACTACACGGAGTTCGGCGTCCAGACGTCCGTGCCCGGCTCGAAGCGGCAGTTCTACTCCGACCTCGCCTCGCCGACGCGCTCCGACTCGGTCTCGTTCGCGACGCAGGCCGCCTACTACCGCCGCGCGCTCGAGCTGGCCTATTGCCAGCCGACCGTGCGCGGCCTCTTCATCTTCCACACGTTCGACGAGCCGAGCCTGTTCGGGTGGCAGTCGGGGCTCTACTTCGCCGACCGCACGCCGAAGCCGAGCCTACCGGCGTTCAAGCGCGCCGTGAGCGACCTCCGCAACGGGCACTTCCCCGCCTGCGGCGGCGGCTAGGGTTCAGGCGTGGCCGGCCAGTACGTCGCCTACACCTTCTTCAAGGTCGACCCCGCCTGGCGGCGCCTTCCGATCGACGAGCGCGCGGCGGGCAAGGACGCATTCGCGGAGGTCGTCGAGGACTTCGCCGGCCGCATGGCCGCGCTGCGCACCTACTCGACCACGGGCGTGCGGCCCGAGACGGACTTCTTCCTCTGGAAGATCACCGAGCGCTACGAGGACCTCGGCGAGCTCGGCGCGGCGCTGAACGCGACGCCGCTCGCAGGCTGGCTGACGACGCCGTACTCGTACCTCGCCACGACGAAGGCCTCCGAGTACACGAAGGCGCGCAAGCCGCGGCAGGTAACGCCGAAAGGCTCGCCGTACCTCGTCGTCTACCCGTTCGTGAAGCTGCGCTCCTGGTACTCGCTCCCCAAGGAGGATCGTCAGCGCGCGATGGACGAGCACATGCGCGTCGGGCACGAGTTCTCGACGATCCACAACCACACGACGTACTCGTTCGGGATCGACGACCAGGAGTTCATGACCGTGTTCGAGTGCGACGAGCCGTCCGACTTCATGCACCTGATGCAGACCCTGCGCGAGTCGGAGGCGAGCCGCTACACGGAGCGAGACACTCCGATCTTCGTCGGTAAGCACGTCCCCGTCCGGGAAGCGCTGGACGAGCTCGACGGCGCGGCGGCTCGGGTCGCTCAGTAGCCGTACGAGTGCTCGTCGCGCCAGACGCGCCACATCGCGAAGCCGGCGAGCACGAAGACCGCCACGAAGACGATCAGGTTGAGGCCGTTCCCGACTCGCACGAACCACCGTGACGCGACGTTCACGACGATCAGCGCGGCGGCGCCGTAGAAGACCACGCGCGAGCGCCTCGACCACATCGAGATCTCCTCGCGGTGGTCGCGCCAGAACAGGTAGACGAAGAAGGCGATCGCGAGGAAGAACGCGATCTGCGCGAGCAGGAAGAGCGCGGTGAGCGTCCTCTCGAGCTGGAGCACGACGATCACCACCGCGATCAGCGCGATGATCAGGAACCCGCGCAGCGTCGGGTTCATGTCGCGAAACGCGCGCCTCATGCGACCAGGGTAGCCCGCGGCGGAGCGTTACCAGCCGACGTCGCGGGGCGCCGTGACCATGGTCGCCTCGTCCGGCTCCGACGCGGCGCGGACCCGCTGCGCTTCGCGGGCGGCCTGACGCAGGTTGCCGAGCACCTCCTTGAGGTGCACTTCCATCGCGCGCCGCTCCCGCTCGGACTGCTCGACCTCGTGCCGGAGCACCTTCTTCGCCTGCTCCGCGTCGTCGAGGCGAGCCCTGAGCTCGCGCTCGTGTGCCTCCACGTGGTGCGAGGTCGCGTCGACGCTGGCGCTCAGCTTGGCGAGCTCACGCTCGGCGGCCTTCGCCCGGCGCCGGGCCTGGTCGAGCTCCGCGCGCAGGTCGCGCGCCTCGGTCTCGGCCTTCGTGCGCCGCTTCGCCTCGCGGTCGCGCTCGGCCTGAGCGAGGACGCGTGCCTTCTCGAGCGAGTCCACCTCCGTCGCGAGGAGCGACAGCTCTCGTGCGAGGTTGCGTACTTCCATGCGGGCGTCTTCGACCCGGGCGCGGATCTCCCTCCCGCCCCGCTCTCGGTAATCTGCGGCCCGACGTGATCGAAGAGGGCAAGCCAGCACCGGACTTCGAGCTCGAGAGCGACAGCGGCGAGACCGTCAAGCTCTCCGACCTGCGCGGGAAGCCGGTCGTCCTCTACTTCTATCCCAAGGACGACACGCCCGGCTGCACACGCCAGGCCTGCGGGATCCGGGACGCCTGGGGCGAGTTCGAACGCGCCGGCGCCGCGGTCTACGGGATCAGCGCCGACACCGCTGCCTCGCACGAGAAGTTCAAGGCGAAGTATTCGCTGCCGTTCCCGCTCCTCGCCGACCCGGAGCACACGCTCGGCGAGCCGTACGGCGTCGCGCAGGAGGGGAAGAACTCCTACCAGCGCTCGACCTTCGTGATCGACGCCGACGGCAACGTCGCGAAGATCATGCGGCGCGTGAACCCCGACCAGCACGCCGACCAGGTGCTCGAGGCGCTCGCATGATGCGGTCGAGGCGCGATCCTGACCTGGCTCTCGTCGAGTCGATGCTCGCGCCGCCCCCGCTCGAGGACGCCCGCAGCTCGCTCGCCTACTGGCAGGAGCGGCGCAGGCGCTTGCCGGTCTACCAACGAAACGCCCGTCGGGAGGCGCGCGAGATGGCGGCGCGCTGGGAAGGCCGGGTGCGCGAGGCCGAGCTGCTGCGATTCGAGTCGACCGTGGCCGGCAGGATCCTCAGGGCCGTCGGGCTCTCGGGCCTCTACGGCAGGGTGCTGCCGCTGAGCAAAGGGCGGCTCCTGTGGTTCGCCTGGGCCGTCACGCCGCGGAGGCTGAAGCTCGTCGCCGGCGTGCTCGTGGCAGCCTGGGTGGTCGTCTCGGTCGTCGCCGTCACCGCGCTCGCAGCGGTCGCCCTCCGGCTCGGCTAAGCCACTCGGCTAGGTGTCGCCCTGGCGGTCGGCGGAGAACGACTGCTCCCAGCCGACGTTCACGAGCATCGCCCCCACCTCGCGGATGGCAAGGGCGATCTCGAGGCCGATTTCCCTGATCGCCTCCGTCTCGCGGGCCGTCGAGGCACTCGCGCGCAGCTGGACGAGCAGCCCCTCGAGACGCTCGATCTCGGCGTAGTTCTTTTGCTCCGGGTTGTCGGATGCCATCAGTGCTCGACCAACTCCCGCGCCCTCTTCGACGTCTATGACGAAGCTATGCGGATGAGAGGACTTGAACCTCCACGGGGTTGCCCCCACACGGACCTGAACCGTGCGCGTCTACCAATTCCGCCACATCCGCGCGGACGGACAGTGTAGCGGGGCACCGATCGGCCTTTTCACCGTGAGAAGGGGTCTTCTCGTCGCGCTGGCGGCTGCGCTCGCGCTGTCACTGGTCGGTGCGTTCGCCGACCGGACGACGCACTCGGCGTCCGCTCCCGTCGAGCTCGTCGCGCTGCTCGACGGCAAGCCGCTGGCCGAGCGCCCGCAGGCGCGGACCGCGATCGAGCGCGAGCAGGCGGACGTCGCACGCCGCATCCACGAGGCCGTCCCGAGCGCCCACATCCGCTGGCGCTACCAGCTCGTGCTCAACGGGCTCGCGGTCATCGCGCCCGCCGACAGCGCCAAGCGCATCGCGGCGATCCCGCACGTGAAGGCGGTGCAGGCGAGCGTCACCTACCGCCGCACGCTCTACCAGAGCCCGCAGGTGATCGGGGCGCCGCAGGTCTGGGGGCCAACCCTCGCCACCGCGGGCCAGGGGATCAAGATCGGGATCATCGACGACGGCGTCGACCAGGCGCACCCGTTCTTCTCGCCCGCCGGCTTCACCATGCCCGCCGGCTTTCCGAAGGGGAACACGGCGTACACGACGGCGAAGGTGATCGTGGCCCGGGTGTTCCCGCCCCCAGGTGCGAACTGGAAGTACGCGCACGTGCCCTTCGACCCGCAGCAGTCCGAGCACGGGACGCACGTCGCCGGGATCGCGGCCGGGGACAACGGCGTGACCGCGAACGACGGCACCGCCCCGGTGAAGGTTTCGGGAATCGCCCCGCGCGCGTACATCGGCAACTACCGGATCGGGACGATCCCGACGAACGGGCTCGGCCTGGACGGCAACTCGCCGGAGATCGTGGCCGCGATCGAGCAGGCCGTGAAAGACGGCATGAACGTGATCAACCTCTCCTACGGCGAGCCGGAGATCACGCCCTCGCGCGACATCGTCGTCCAGGCGATGAACGCCGCCGCCGACGCGGGCGTCGTCCCCGTGATCGCGGCCGGCAACGAATTCGACGCCCTCGGGGCCGGCTCGGTCGGGTCGCCGGCGACTGCCTCGAAGGCGATCGCGGTCGCGGCCGCGACCAAGGGCGGCGTGATCGCGCCCTTCTCGTCGGGCGGCCCGTCGCCCGTCTCGCTCGAGCTCAAGCCGGATGTCACCGCGCCGGGAGTCAACATCCTCTCGTCCGTGCCGGCGCACGACGGCACGTGGCAGTTCCTCGACGGGACGAGCATGGCGGCGCCGCACGTCGCCGGCGGCGCGGCGGTGCTGCTCCAGCGCCATCCCGGCTGGACCGTTGCCCAGGTCAAGTCGGCGCTCGTCTCGACGGGGGACGCGGTCCACGGCAACGGCGGCCGTGAGGTGCCGCCGACGCGTGAGGGCGGCGGGATGATCTGGCTGCCGCGCGCCGACCAGCCGCTCGTCTTCGCCCAGCCGTCGGAGTTCTCGTTTGGGCTGCTGCGCCGCAGCAACGGGCTGAACGTCTACTGGCGCGGAATCGACGTGACCGACGCCGGCGGCGGCGCGGGCGCCTGGCGCGCGACGGTCAGCCAGAGCACCTCCGTCCGCGGCGCACGCGTCGGCGTCACCCCGACGCTGAACGTGCCGGGCAAGCTGACCCTGGGCGTGAACGTCTCGCGAACGGCCGGCCCGGGCGACGGCAGCGGCTTCGTCGTCCTCACCCGCGGCTCCGACACGCGCCGCTTCCCCTACTGGTTCCGCGTCACCGTGCCGCGGCTCGGCAGCGAGCGCAGCGTCCTGCTGCGCAAG
>Ga0207683_10003318_pt1 | contig 14030 bp, 14 predicted proteins | sample KBSM73metaG_FD_184333 | JGI IMG/M metagenome (GOLD analysis project Ga0207683, IMG submission 184333) | Miscanthus rhizosphere microbial communities from Kellogg Biological Station, Michigan, USA - KBS M7-3 metaG (SPAdes) (version 2) | ecosystem: Host-associated > Plants > Roots > Rhizosphere >...
GTCGGCGCGACGACGCTGGCGCGCACGGACTACGGCGGGGCGTTCAGCGCGATCGTGCGCAGGGACAACGTCTGCGGCATGCAGTTCCACCCCGAACGTTCCGCGGCGCTCGGTGCGCGCCTGTTGCGCAACTTCCTCGACCTCTGACCATGCTGATCATTCCGGCGATCGATCTGCGTGACGGCGGTGTCGTGCGCCTGGCGCAGGGCGACTACGCGCGCGAGACCCGCTATCCGGCCGACCCGTTGCAGCTGGCGCGGCGCTATGCGAGCGGCGGCGCCCGCTGGCTGCATGTCGTCGACCTCGACGGCGCGCGCTCCGGTTCGTTCGAAAACCTGCGCGTGATCGAGTCGCTCGCCACGACACGCCTGCAGGTCCAGGCCGGCGGCGGCGTGCGCAACGAGGACGACCTGCGCCGCCTGTTCGACGTCGGCGTCGCGCGCGTCGTCGTCGGCAGCGTCGCCGTGCGCGAGCCCGATCTCGCCGAGCAATGGATCGGCACGTACGGAGCCGAGCGCGTGTGCATCGCGCTCGATGCGCGGAGGGATGACGACGGCCGCTGGACGCTGCCGGTCCGCGGCTGGACCGAGGCGTCGGCATTCGCGCTCGACGAACTCCTGCCGCGCTACGCCCGTGCCGGCGCGCGCCACCTGCTCTGCACGGACATTGCGCGCGACGGCATGCTGTCCGGTCCGAACCTGGACCTGTATGCATCGCTGCAGGCCAGCGTTCCCGAACTCGCCGTGCAGGCCTCCGGCGGCGTTCGCGACTCGAACGACCTGCGTGCGCTGCGCAAGCTCGGTGTCGCGGCAGCGATCCTGGGCCGCAGCCTCCTCGAAGGCGGCCTGACTTTGGAGGACGCGCTGCAATGTTGACGTACGAACGAGAGAGACGCCGATGCTGACCCGGCGCATCATCCCGTGCCTGGACGTGCGCGATGGCGTCGTCGTCAAGGGCGTCCGCTTCCGCGACCATGTCGTCATGGGCGCGATCTGCGACCTCGCGCAGCGCTATCGCGACGCGGGCGCCGACGAACTCGTGTTCTACGACATCACGGCCAGTCCCGAGGGACGCGTGGTCGATCGCGTCTGGATCGAACGCGTCGCGCGCATCATCGACATCCCGTTCTGCGTCGCCGGCGGCATCGCCAGCGTCGACGATGCACGCGCCGTGCTGAATGCCGGCGCCGACAAGATCTCGGTAAACTCGCCGGCGCTGGAGCGGCCGCAGCTGATCGACGAACTCGCCGCCGCGTTCGGCGTGCAGTGCGTCGTCGTCGGAATCGACAGCATGCGCGACGCCGACGGGCAGTGGCGCGTGCGCCAGTTCAGCGGCGACCCTGAACAGACGCGCGCGTTGCCGCGCGGCACGCTCGACTGGGTCCTTGAGGCGCAGCAGCGTGGCGCGGGCGAGATCGTCCTGAACTGCATGGCGTCTGACGGCGTTCGCAGCGGGTACGATATCGAGCAGCTTGCCGCGGTACGCGCCGTCTGCGGCGTGCCGCTGATCGCATCCGGCGGCGCCGGGACGCCTGCGCATTTTCGCGATGTCTTCGCCCGTGCGGACGTCGACGGAGCGCTCGCGGCCAGCGTGTTCCACTCGGGTGCGCTGACGATTGCCGATCTCAAGCGCGAGCTGCGCGAAGCAGGAGTGGCGGTGCGGCCATGAACGAATCCGACAAGCCCGACAGTGGCGAGCCACGTATGGACGAATTCGCTAGCGACCGACTCGACTGGGCGAAGGGCGACGGCTTGCTGCCGGCCGTGGTCCAGCATTGGAGCAGTGGCGCAGTGCTGATGCTCGGCTACATGAGTGCGGAAGCGCTGCAACAAACGCAACGAAGTGGAAAAGTGACATTCTGGAGCCGCAGCAAGCAGCGCCTGTGGACCAAGGGCGAGAGTTCCGGCAACCACCTGCTGCTGCGTTCGATTCACGCCGATTGCGACAGGGACACGCTTCTCGTCCAGGCCGAGCCGCAGGGCCCGACTTGTCACCTCGGCACGGCGACGTGTTTCGGTGACGGGGCAGCGCCGGCCGTTTCGGTTCTGGCCGAGCTCGACGCGCTGATCGGGCGGCGCGAACGCGAGCGCCCGCCAGGCAGCTACACGACGAAGCTGTTCGAAGCCGGCGTGCAGCGGATCGCGCAGAAGGTCGGTGAAGAGGGCGTCGAAATTGCGCTGGCCGCCGTTGCGCAGGACGGGCAGGCCGTCATCGGCGAGGCGGCCGATCTTGTCTATCATCTGCTGATCCTGCTGCGCGCCCGCGGCCACAACCTCGAGGATGTCTGCGCCGAATTGCGTGGACGACAGCGGGCGCCTTGATGGGCCGATGGAACACGCTCGACGGGTTGCGCCCGCGCATCATTGCCCATCGCGGCGCGAGCGGTTACCGGCCCGAGCACACGGTCGACGGCTACGCGCTCGCGGCAACGCAGGGCGCCGACGCGATCGAGCCGGATGTCGTCGCCAGCCGCGACGGCATTCTTTATGCGCGCCATGACCTCGGACTGCGTCGCAGCACCGACATCGCCCAGCGTCCGGAATATGCCGCGCGTGCGCGCGCGATTGCCGGGCAGAGCGACTGGTGGATCGGCGATTTCGACAGCGCCGAGATCGACACGCTGCGCGCGATCCAGCCGATGGCCGAGCGCGGCAGCCAGTTCGACGGGCATTTCATCGTTCCGCGTCTCGCCCACGTGCTCGATTTCGCGCAACGGGCCGGCGCGCAACGCGGCCGGACGCTCATCGTCGATGCGGAGTTCAAGCAGCCGGAGTTTTTCGCCGCGCTCGGCATCGACGTACTCGCGGCGCTTGCCGTCGAACTCGAAACGCGCCAGCTGACCGGTCCTACCGCACCGGTCTGGCTGGAGTCGTTCGATCACGACTTCCTGCGCCGCGCATTCGAGCGCTGCGGCAACCCGTGCTTTGCGCTCGTTGAAACACTGCCGGCAGACGCGGACGATCGCGACACACTGTTGCGGGCGCTGTCCGGTTGGGCGCACGGGATCGCTCCGGCCAAATACCTGCTGTGGGACCACGCCGGCGGCGACAGCGGATTGGTCGCCGCCGCACACGCGTACGGCCTGCAGGTGCACGCGTGGACGTTTCGCGACGATCGGCCGCCGGCGCCGTTCGCGCGCGCGCGCGACGAGCTGTTCGCCGCGTTCTCTGTCGGTGCCGACGCGCTGTTCTGCGATTTTCCGGACACTGCCGTGGCGGCGCGCAGCGAGTGGAGCTCTCTGGACGAATTGGAGAAGACCTGAGCTTTCGGCCAGGAATGCGGACGATACGACGTGCTGAGCTTGGCGACCGAATACCTTACCGCCGTCATTCCGGACGCGGCGCCAGCAGCGATCCGGAATCCAGTTTGTCGATTTCAGAAGAGCTGATTCCGGGTTCCACCAGCGCTGGCCCCCGAATGCGTAATTACTGCCCGATTATTTTTCCGCGGTCAGCGTGCGTATACCGCCCGGCTTGCGTCCTCGGGCCGGCGATGCGAATGGCACGGGCGGCCCCAGATGGATGCTGTCGCGCCACGCCTTGAGCCTGCCTTCGATCTGCGGCGCCGTGGCGATCTGCGGCTCGGAATGCACCTCGCCGGCCTTGGTTTCCCACTCGGTGATGAGCTGGCGCGCCTCGGCAAACGCAGCCGGAAACGTGTCATGGTCGTTGAGGCCGTTGGCGAAAAACGCGCGGCCGAAGTCCGTGATCGCGGACTTGACCCCGCAGCCGAACGACGTGCGATCGCTGCGGGCAGCCGTGATCACCATCGTCGTCGGTCCTTTCAGCGGTTCGATGAAGCCGCCGGAATAACACGCGGAAATGACGAAAACCTTGTTGCGGATCTTCGTGTCGGCGAACGCGTCGACGAGATCTTCCGGCGCGATCTGATCCAGCGGCAATGGATCGAGCGCCACCGACAACTCGTGTTCGCGCGACCCGTGACTGGTCATGAACAGCACGAGCACGTCGTTTTCGGGATCGATGCGCTCGTTGATCGCATCGACGGCCGCCTGCAGGTTGCTCAGGCTCGCGAGCGGATATTGCGTCAGCGTTGCCGGATTGTTGATCAGCAGGATCGTGTGGCCGATCGCCGCGAAACGTTCCTGGAAGAGCTTGCCGACGAATTCGGCCTCGTTGCGGAATACGTTCTCGCTGCCGTCGCCTGCAAACGCTATGAGGTACAGGTTCGGCTTGTCCGGCGTGCGCGCGGCGAGCCCGCCGACGGCGTCCTGCATCAGCCGGGCCTGCCGGTACAGGACCTGCTCGGGCGTACCGGCCTCGTCGGGCCATGCGTCATGGCCACCTTCGTCATCGGGTTCGTCGGCGTCGTCCGGGGCAGCCGCATCGTCCGCGGGCGCCGCGGTCTGCGCAGGTGCATCACCGATCGGCGTCCCGACGATCTGTTGCGAGCTGTTGGTCGCCCCGCGCAGCAGATAGACCGCGGCGAGAATGCCGAGCGAGAACGCCAGCGCGAACGTCAACAGGAGCCGGCGCGAATTCACGGCGACGCCCGCGCTGCGGACCGGAACCTGCGCGGCCTCGACGCCGGAACGCCGCGTGGCAACGCTGCTATCCCATTGGCCGGACGAGGAACCATGTGTTCGCCTTATGTCAGGGCGACCGCGCCGAAGTCGGCAACGCACGGGTGGCTGCCGACCGCGGGGCAGGTCGAAGGCGGCCGCGCGAGCAAGGTCGTGTGCATGCCGGCCGTACGGGCCGCGTCGAGTTCTTCGACGACGTCCGAGAGGAACAACACCTCGTCGCCGCGCCTTCCGATCGCCGCGAGGATCGCCCGGTACGATTGCGGATCGCGCTTCGCGCCGATCTCGGTGTCGAAATAGCCGCTGAACAAAGGCGTCAGGTCGCCGGCCTCGCTGAAGCCGAACAACAGTTTCTGCGCGGGAACGGAGCCGGACGAGTAGACGTAAAGATCGACGTCGCGCGACATCCATTCGCGCAGCTTTGCCGCGACGTCCGGATACATGTGCGAGCGATACTCGCCGCTGCGATAGCCCTCGTCCCAGATCATGCCCTGCAGTGCCTTGAGCGGCGTGGCCTTGCGGTCCTCGTCGATCCAGCGCTGCAACAGCTCGACGATTTCGGCTTGCGAGGCGGATACGAGTCCGGCTTCCCGCGCGGCCTCGTGCAGCCAGTGCTGGACCTCGGGACGATCGCGATGCGTGGCGACGAACGCCGGCAGGCGCTCGCGTGCGTACGGAAACAGGACGTCCTTGACGAAGCTGATCGAACTCGTGGTGCCTTCGATGTCGGTGACGATGGCCCGGATCACTTCTCTGAACCTGCCTTCCCCTGTTCGACGCTGGCCGAGTAGGCGGTCTCGATCGCGCGTTTCACAGCGACCGGATCGGAGACGCGGCTGAGCAGCATGCTGCTCTCGCCACGACCGGTGACCTGCACGTCGCCGAAGCCGAGCAGGCGGCCCCACGTGCTCTGGTGCAGGTCGACCGTCTCGATCGCGGTCAGGCGGATCTCTTCCGTTTCGCGCCCGATGATGCCGGTCTTGCGCACGACGCGGTGCGTCGTGACGCCGAGCTCGATCGCGCGCAGGCGCAGCCATTCGTAGATCGTCAGGAAGATGCCGACGATCACGGGAATGAGCACGATGCCGAGGATCAGTCGGCCCTTGGCAGTCCAGTGCAAAGCGAAGCGCGCGACGACGGTCTCGCCCGGTGCCAGTGACTCGTCGAGGTAGCTCATGCGGCGACCGGCTCGGTCGTCAGGCGCGGGAACCGCTGCGCGATTTCGTCGCCGGTAAAGTTGGCGACCCAGCCTTCCTTGTTCGTGAACAGCCGGATCGCAACGAAGTACGGTTGCTCGCTCATGTCGAACCAGTGGCGCGTGTTGTCGGGGACACCGATCAGGTCGCCGCTCTCGCACAATACCTCGTAGATGTTCTGGCCGATGTGCAGCGTGAACAATCCGCGCCCGGCGACGAAGAAACGCACCTCGTCCTCGGAATGCGTGTGTTCGTTGAGGAACTTCTGACGCAGCGCGGCGCGATCGGGGTGGTCCGGAGTCAGGCTGATGACATCGACTGCCTGGTAACCTTTTTCGCTCTTCAGGCGCTCGATGTCGCTGTAATAGGCGGCGATTACCTCGTCCTGGCTCGCACCGGGGACGACCGGCTTGCTCGCGTCCCAGCGCTCGAAGCGCACACCGACGCTGCCGAGTTCACGCGCGATGTCGGCGTGGCGCGTCACGACCTTCGTCGGGACGGAACCGTCTGTTTCGGCAAAGATGCGCAATTGGCTCATGCCTGCAGTCTCCTCAATTCCAGTTCGCAGCCGATCAGGAACTCGAACGCCTCGATATGGCGCTCGGCTTCGGCCATGTCGCGGCCCCACGCGTAGATGCCGTGGCCATCGATCAGGTAGCCATATAGGGGCTTATCCGCCTGAATCCAGGTCTCGATCCGCTCGACCAGCTCCGGCATGTGCTGGGTATTGGCGAAGACCGGGATGTCGATGTGGGTCGCATGCGTGTTATGACCGGCAATCGCCTTCAACAGTTCATAGCCCTCGATGCGCATGACGCCGGCCGGCGCGTACAGGCGCGACGCCACGGTCTGCGCGCGCGAATGCGTGTGCAGCACGGCGTTGACATCGGCGAAGCGCCGGTAGACATGCGTGTGCAGCAGCGTCTCCGCCGACGGTCGGGCGCTGGTTCCGACGGCATTGCCGTCCATGTCGACGACCATGATGTCGGCCGGCGTGAGCAGTCCCTTGTCGCCCCCGGAAATCGTGACGGCGACGTGCCCGGGGTCCAGGCGCATCGAGAAGTTGCTGCTGGTCGCGGGCGTCAGGCCCTGCGCGCCGAGCTTGCGCCCGGCGGCGGCGATGGCCTGTGCGCAGGCAGCGAAGCGGGTGGGATCGTAGCTCAAGCGTCGTGTTCCACTTTTTTTGCTGCTGATGGCTGCATGATAACCCAAGCCAATCCGCTGCTCGTGCATGCAAGGTCCCGCGGCTACCCGGGATCGTGTTGCCGTCCAATCTCGCCATCTGCGACGGCAGGCGCGACAATGCCGGCGGATACGGGTCACGCAGGCAGTCCGATGCTGGTCAATGTGAACGAAGTATTGCCGTGGGTCGCAACCGCAGTCGCGGCGCTCGTACTCGGCGCCGCGGGCGCGTGGCTGCTGGCGCGACGGCGGATGCTGGACGGCCAGGCCGCCGGGCGCAGCAGTCGCGACGCCGAGGTTGCGCAGCTGCGCACCGAGCGCGACACGCTGCTCGACGCACGCCAGCGGCTGCAGCGTGAACACGATGCGGCGCAGCGCGAGTTGGGCGAACAGCGCGCGCGCATCGTCGCGCTGTCGAGCGAGAGCGCGACGCTGTCGGGCCGGCTCGAACGGCTCGGCCAGATCGAGGCGGATCTCGCGACCGCCCGCGCGGATGTCAAGCACTGGAACGAGGCCTGCCAACGCGCCGAACAACGCCTGACCGAGTCCGCGACGCGTCTGCAGGAACATTCCCGCGCCGCCGAAGAACGCCAGGCGATGCTCGAGCGCGTGCGCGAGGAATTCGCCGACCGTTTCAAGGCGCTCGCCGGCGAGCTGCTCGAGGACAAGAGCCGCCGGTTCGCCGAGCAGAATCAGGCGAATCTCGGCGTGCTGCTCAATCCCCTGCGCGAGCAACTCGGCGATTTTCGCAAGACCGTCGCCGAGGTCTACGACAAGGAAAGCCGCGAGCGCCAGCTGCTGAAGGTCGAAATCGAATCGCTGAAGACGCTCAACCAGCGCATCAGCGAGGACGCGTTGAACCTCACGCGCGCACTGAAAGGAGAATCCAGGACGCAGGGCGCGTGGGGCGAACTCGTGCTCGAGCGGTTGCTCGAGGCGTCCGGTCTGCAGAAAGGCCGCGAATACGAGACCCAGGTCGTGCTGCAGGACGAAGACGGCGGCCGGCCGAGGCCGGACGTCATCATTCACCTGCCCGAAGGCCGCGACCTCGTCATCGACGCGAAGGTCTCGCTCACCGCCTACGAGCGCTACTGCGCGGCCGTCGACGACCGCGAGCGCGCGGCACAACTCGGCGCGCACGTGGCCTCGATGCGCACGCACGTGCGCCAGCTGGCCGAACGCGCGTACAGCAACCTGCCGGGCGTCAACAGCCTCGAATTCGTCCTGATGTTCGTGCCGGTCGAAGCCGCGTTCATCGAGGCCGTGCACCACGACGACGCGCTGCACACGTTCGCGCTGGAGAAGCAGGTCGTGATCGTGACGACATCGACGCTGCTCGCGACGCTGCGCACGGTATCGAGCCTGTGGCGTTTCGACGACCGCAACCGCAACGCGTTCGAGATCGCCGAGCGCGCCGGACGCCTGTACGACAAGTTCGTCGGTTTCATCGGCGACCTCGAGGAGGCCCGAATCCGCCTCGATGCGGCGCGCGAAGCCCTGGCCAGCGCCGGAACGAAGCTGGCCAGCGGGCGCGGCAACCTGGTGGGACAGGTGGAAAAGCTGCGCGAACTCGGCGCCCGCGCGGGCAAGCAGCTGGCGGGCGACGTCGTCGAGCGAGCGCAGACCGAGGAATTCCAGCTGCGCCTGGACGCAGCGCCGACGGACGATCGGGATCGTTGAAAACGCTCCTCGAAAGCCTAGTAACTCTTGCCATATAACTGATCAGATTCAGTGGGTTGACGCTATGAGCTCAACCCGATTGGATTGACCGGATACGCTCAGCTTCATATGCCGTCATTCCGGGGCTGCGCGCAGCGCAGAACCCGGAATCCATCTTGTGGAACAAGACACTGGATTACTCGCACCATCCTTGGTGCTCGCCCTCCGGGCCATCGGCTTCGCCGATGTTCGCTTCGGCTTCCAGCCTCCGCAGTCCGGATCGCCGCTTCGCGGCGTCCGGAATGACGGATCCGGAGTTCAGTTCGCTTCGATCAGCACGATCCGATTCGATCAGGGAGCGACCTTCGCGCTGCGCAGCTTGCTATGGCGGAAGCCGTAGCCGAAGTAGATCGCGATGCCGAGAACGGTCCAGACGCCCATCATCGTCCAGTTGTACCAGTTCTCGCCGAAGATCAGCAGGAACAGGCAGCTGAGCACGCCGAGCGTGCAGACCAGCGGCGCGGCCGGAACGCGGAACGTGCGCGGCGCGTTGGGTTGCGTGCGGCGCAGGATCAGCACGCCGATGCAGACCGCGCAGAACGCGATCAACGTGCCCATCGAGACCAGATCACCGAGGATGTCGAGCGGAAAAATCGCTGCCAGCGCCGCGATGCCGACGCCGGTGATCACCGTGTTGATGTGCGGCGTGCAGTACTTCGGATGGATCTTCGCGAACACCGGCGGCAGCATGCCGTCGCGGCCCATGATCATGAAGATGCGCGGCTGCGCGATGACCATGACGAGGATCACGGACGACAGGCCGATCAGCGCGCCAACTTCGACGACCCAGCGCAACCAGTTCAATTCCGCATGCGCCTTGACGGCGGTCACGACGGGCTCACTCGTGCCAAGCTGATCGAACGGCAGCAAGCCGGTCAGCACCACGGCCATGCCGATGTACAGGATCGTGCATATCGCGAGCGACGCGAGCGTTCCGATCGGCAGGTCGCGTTGCGGATTCTTCGCTTCCTGCGCGGCGGTCGAAGTCGCCTCGAAGCCGATGTAGGCGAAGAACACCAGCGCCGCGCCGCGGATGATGCCCGACCATCCGTACTTGTCGCCGCCCTGGTTCTCGGGAATGAACGGGTGCCAGTAGTCCGGGTTTACATACTGCCAGCCTACCGCGATGACGATGATGATCAGCGCGACCTTGAGCACGACCATCAACGTATTGACGGTGCTCGATTCGCGGATGCCGACATAGCACAACCACGTGAGCGCGAGCACGATCGCGACGGCAGGGAGATTGAACAACGCGCCGGTCACTACCAGATGATTGTCGGTGAATGCGAGCGGGGCGTTGGTCAGGGCTGGTGGCAAATGGATGCCGACGTGATCGAGCAGGCTGACGAAATAACCGGTCCAGCTCACAGCGACGGCCGACGCGGACACGCCGTATTCGAGCACCATGTTCCAGCCGATGAACCAGGCCACGCCTTCGCCAAGCGTGGCGTAGGCGTACGAGTACGAGCTGCCGGCCATCGGAATCAGCGTCGCGAACTCGGCGTAGCACAAGGCGGTGAAGCTGCAGCAAACCGCCGCCATGATGAATGCGAGGACGATCGCAGGTCCCGCGTGCTCGGCGGCAGCCTGTCCGGTGATGACGAAAATTCCTCCGCCGATCACCGCGCCGATGCCGAGCGCAGTCAGGCCCCATGGGCCCAACGTTCGCTTGAGGCGCGGGCCTTCGCTGGCATCGGCGTCGGAGAAGTCGGTCTTCTTGGCGAGCAGTTGGTCGAAGTTCATGGCTGAATTCTTCTTGAATTTCCGGCGCGTATCACAGGCCTTCCGATCGCGTGGCGAGTCGGTCGAAAAACAACGGCCGGCGATGGTGCGCCGGCCGCTTGGAGTCTACGTCGCTTGCATGTCTTCTAGTTCGGACTCTCGGTGCCGTTCGCCAGGTGACTGCGCCTGTAACCGTACAGCGAGTAGATGATCAGTCCGAACACGGCCCAGCCGACGAAGAAGTACTTCGCGAACGGGCTCAGGTTCCAGAACAGCAGCAGACAGCCGACGACTGCCAGCGGGCAGACGAACCAGGCGATCGGCGTGCGGAACGGACGGTGACGGTTCGGCTGTGTCCTGCGCAGGATCAGCACGCCGACCGCGACCATCGCGAACGCGAGCAGCGTGCCCGAGTTCGACGTGTCGGCGAGTTTTCCGACGGGCAGAATCGCGGCGCTGATCGCAACGACGATGCCGGTCAGGATCGTGATCTTGTACGGAGTAAAGAAGCGCGGGTGCACGGCCGACAGCGCATCGGGCAACAGGCCGTCGCGCGACATCGTGAAGAAGATGCGCGTCTGGCCGAACATCATCATCAGGATGACCGACGGCAGAGCCAGGATCGCGGCGATGCCGATCCAGTTGCCGAGTTCCGGGTGCCCGAGCAGGCGCAGGACGTGCGCGAGGGGTTCCTTGCTGCAGACCAGCGCCTGCGAGTTCGCACACGCGGCCGCCATGGCGGGGCTGCCCGGATCGATCACGGCACCGGCCGCGTCCATCATCGGCTGCACGCCAACGGAGCCGCCCGCGCTGTAACCGACGAGCAGGTAGTAGATCGTGCAGATCAGGAGCGATCCGATCAGGCCGATCGGGATGTTGCGCTGCGGATTCTTCGTTTCCTCGGCCGCGGTCGAAACCGCGTCGAAGCCGACATAGGCGAAGAAGATAGATGCCGCTGCGCCGAGCACGCCGACGCCGCCGGTGGGGCTGCCCCATCCGCCCGGGAAGTACGGCTCGAAGTTCGCCTGGTTGACGGCGGGGAACGCGACGACGATGAACATCGTCAGGGCCACGATCTTGATCGCAACGAGCACCGCGTTGACGCGAGCGCTCTTCGACGTGCCGACGTACAGGAGGATCGTCACGACGAGTCCGATCAGGAATGCGAGAAGGTTGAACGATCCTCCCGACATCGGACCGGAGCGCAGCGCTTCGGGCAGGGCGAGTGCCCCCGGCGCCACCAGGCCGAACAGATCAGCATTCATCAACAGTCCATTCATGTACCCCGACCAGCCGACGCAGACCGTCGCGGCGCCGATGCCGTATTCGAGGCCCAGCGCCCAGCCGACGATCCACGCGACGAACTCGCCGAGCACGCCGTAGGTATACGTGTAAGCCGATCCGGAGACCGGGACCATCGACGCGAGTTCGGAGTAGGCGAGGGCGGCGAGACCGCAGACGACCGCGGCGATGATGAATGCGATCATCATGCCTGGGCCGGCCTTCTGGCCCGCCTCGGCAGTCAACACGAAGATGCCGGTACCGATGACGGCGCCGATGCCGAGCAAAGTCAGCTGGATCGGGCCCAATTGGCGTTTGAGCGATTTCTTTTCCGCGGTTTCAAGAATCTTGTCGAGCGGCTTGACTCGCCAGAAGATCATCGGTTGACTCCCCGTGTTCGTGATAGCTGTCGAACGCCAGCTTTTCTTGATTGCCGGCGGTTCGGAAAAATGCCGCGCGGGCGAAGGAGCCCGCGCGGGTGCGGCTAAAATACGCGACCGTTCGGCGGCGAGCAACCGCTATCGAGCCAAACCGCCACCTGGAGCGCTTTGCTGCAATGCCGCTTGCTTTGTCCGCCACCGATCCTCGCCGCGCGTTGTTGCGATTGCTCGATGCCTTCCCGGCGCAGGAACCGGGCGCCGAGGCGCGCGTCGTTCAGTTCCGCGACTTCGCGCTGGCGCACGAGGACTGCTTCGAGCGCACGTGCGTTCCGGGTCATTTCACCGCATCAGCCTGGCTCGTCGATGGCACGGGTCAGCGCATCCTGCTGACGCATCACCGCAAGCTGGGGCGCTGGCTGCAGCTCGGCGGCCACGCCGACGGCGACAACGATCTCGCCCGCGTCGCGCTGCGCGAGGCCGAGGAGGAATCCGGATTGCGCGACCTGCAGGTCGAGCGGGCGATCTTCGATCTCGATCGCCACATGATTCCGGCGCGCGGCGCGGACCCGGATCACTGGCACTACGACGTGCGCTTCATCGTCCATGCGACCGGAAGCAGCGATTTCAGCGTCAGCGACGAGTCGCACGCGTTGGCCTGGCGCTCGATCGCGGACGTCGCTGAAGACGCAACGCTGGACTCTTCGCTGCGGCGCATGGCGCGGTGTTGGCTGGCTTCGAAATGCAACACCATCCCCACCCAACCCTCCCCTTGAAGGGGAGGGCTAGCGGAGCGCGCACACTACTGGCGATTCGCCAGTGTTAGAAGCAGCCCGAACACCACCGGGGTTCGCGTGCATCTGCTCTGAAGCCCTCCCCTTCAAGGGGAGGGTTGGGTGGGGATGGTGTTGACTAGAGGTTTTAGGCTCTGCCGCCGAACTCACCCGTCGTCGTGCTAACGAGAATCTTTTCGCCGACCGTCACGTACTCGGGCACCTGGATCTCGATGCCGGTACTGAGCCGCGCCGGCTTTGGCCGCTTCGTTGCCGTCGCTCCCTTGAGTTCGGGCGCGGTGTCTATCACCTCGAGCGTCACCGTCGGCGGCAGTTGCACTGCGACCGGCTGGCCTTCGATCAACTGCATGTAGCAGCCTTCGAGTCCGTCGGTGATATACCCCGCCGCGTCGGCGACGCTGTCGCGTCCGAGCAGGTACTGAGTGTAATCCTCGACGTCCATGAACACGAAGTTGTCGCCATCCATGTACGAATAGCTCACCGCGCGCCGCGTCACCTCGGTCTCCTTGAGGTCATCGTCGGCGCGCAGCGACAGGTCGAACTTCTGTCCGCCCGGCACGCTGTACATCGTGAAGCGGAATGTCACGTTGCCGCCGCGCGCCGTCGGCGAGCTGCGTTCGATGTCGCGGATCTGCCAGACCTTGCCGTTGTATTCGACGACGTTGCCACGTTTGATGTCTGCTGCTTTCATTTGTTCTCGTCATTCCGGCGAAAGCCGGAAGCCATTTTGATCTGGATGGATCCCGTGTCGTCGCACCTCCCTGTGCTGCACGGGATGAGTTCATCCTGAACTCATTTCGGTGCCAGCCGTATCGCCCCATCCACGCGAATCACGCTGCCATTGAGGTAGCGGTTTTCCAGGATGAAAGCGACGGTGCTGGCGAATTCGTCCGGCGTGCCGAGGCGCGACGGGTAGGGGACTTGTGCACAAAGAGAATCGTATACATTCTGCGGCATGCCGTCGACCATTGGCGTGTGGAAAACGCCGGGCGCGACAGTCATCACGCGCACGCCGATTCGGGCGAATTCGCGCGCCATCGGCAACGTCATCGCGATCACGCCGCCCTTCGAGGCCGAGTACGCCGCTTGGCCGATCTGGCCTTCATAGGCCGCGATGGACGCCGTGTTGACTATGACGCCGCGCTCGCCGTCGGGACCGGGCGCGTTGTTCTGCATGAGGCTCGCGGCCGCCTTGGCGACGTTGAAGCTGCCG
>Ga0207683_10003321_pt1 | contig 14026 bp, 16 predicted proteins | sample KBSM73metaG_FD_184333 | JGI IMG/M metagenome (GOLD analysis project Ga0207683, IMG submission 184333) | Miscanthus rhizosphere microbial communities from Kellogg Biological Station, Michigan, USA - KBS M7-3 metaG (SPAdes) (version 2) | ecosystem: Host-associated > Plants > Roots > Rhizosphere >...
ACTATTTGCGGCAAATCCGATCTATATAACCGACTACAGGAGGGTCGTCGACCACATCGACCATATCAAAAAGGTGGCTGGTATAGATCACGTCGGGATCGGATCGGATTTCGACGGCGTCCCCTACCTTCCTACCGGCATGAAAGGAATGGAGGACCTAGCCCTAGTGACTTATGAGATGCATCGACGAGGTTATACCGAAGAGGAGATCCGCAAAGTTCTCGGTGAAAACTTCCTGCGTGCATTCGAACAGGCCGAACGCGTCGCTGGCAACCGTCAGATCAGCGGGCAAGGAAGTTTGAAGAAGATCAAATAAAGAGTGGGCTTTGAGCAGAGCTTACCTACTCTATTTCGCCTTTCCAATGAAGATCAGGACGACGGAATCTCCGTTTTTCAAGAACAGTTTTCCGTCCCTGATCTCAAACGCGTTAAATGCCTGAAGCGCATCAAGGAACTGACGCTCGACGTCCATGCGGTTGTCCTCGATGCAAGCGCGCATCGTGGAAAACGTGTCTTTGATGGTTACCTTGTTGCCCTCGGCGGAATAGCTTCCACCGAAGAGGTTGCAGCCTGTGTTTCCTCCGGCGCTCTGTTTAGCCGAGTCGAAATTGACAAAAGGCGCTTCGCCTTTCACCTCCACCGCGTTTCCCCTTATCGACTCAAGAAACCATTTCTTGTCTTCTAGCTTCACCGCATGCTCCTGTTTCTCCGCTGGCTTGAATTTCAACGCGACGCGTTGACCGTCGAGCAATTCGAGACCATCGTCGTCCTGGCGTAGGCCGTTGACGCGGCCAAGTTCGGTGAGGAAGTTGCCCTCGATGGTACTGATCTCTTCGTCGGCACATGCCATTCTTGTTGTGCCGATCCCCTTGATGGTTAGCTTCCCATCCAAAGATTCCATACCTCCGAACATACGGTTGCAGCCGGCGTGGCCGGTAAAACGTGTTTTCTCGTTATTGATCTCTAGAAATGCTTTCGATGCAGAGATCGCCTTGCCGTCGATATGTGTCAACAACCACTTGGTCCCCGAAGCCTCAGACTTTTGCCCGAACGCTGCAAAAGCCGTGAATATTACTAATATTGATGCGACCGCAAAAAGAAGTGCAGATCTGTATATTTTGCTCATAATTCCTAATTTAACCTTCCCCCCAAAACTCTAGGCGTTGGCCGTAATGGCGCACGCTTACATTCCTAAGAACGGACGAGGTCAAAATTTCTTGCAATTCTGTCTTGCGTGCGGTTGTATAATAAGAAATACCGTGCCGCAAAAAACGCGGCGAACGTAGAAGGCCCACGATGCATCCTTTCGGGAGACGTACACCCTGTACACTTTATAATTTGCTAAACTTTTGAGGTACTGCCATGACCACACGTCGTTTTTTCGCCCGCAGCTTTGTATCGTTGTCAGTCGTTGTCTTGCTTTGTGTTTCAGTCTTTGCTGATACGATCAGGTTAAAGGACGGCAGTGTCATCAAAGGCCGCATCACCGCGTTCACAGGCGGGAAATTTACTATCGCGATCGGTGAAGGCACCAGCCGTCGCAGGGAACTTTCCTTTGAAGCGGAGGAGGTCGAATCGATAGCGTTCGATCGGAACGACTTTTCCAATCGTTCGGGAGATGTCGTCACCAAGCCCATTCCGACCAACAACCCACCAGTTGTGGAAGAACCGGTCGCTACACAACCTAAAAAGAATGAGACGGAGACTTCGAGGCCGGTCACTATTCCTGCGTCGATCAAACCTATCGTGCTAAACGTCAACGTCCTTGCAGATAACACTGCGAATGGCTGGACCAACTCCGGCTGGGTCGTAAAAAAGGGCCAGCGGATCAGGATCACCGGCTCGGGCGAAGTTTCACTCGGAAAGGGTCAAAAGGCAAGCCCTTCCGGGCTTGCTGCTCTCGACGACGGATCAAAGCTGTTGAAAAGTGTTCCGACCGGGGCCTTGATCGCGGTGATCGGCGACGATAACAACGATTTCATCTATGTCGGGGCCGACCGCGAATTCACAGCGGTCCGCGATGGCACGCTTTTTCTAGGTCTCAATGAGGGAAATCTCAATGACAACTCCGGAACCTTTAAGGTAAAGATCGAAATCTCCCCCGAATCTTAAAATAAGATCGAGCAATATTCACGAAGGCCCCGTTAAACAGTGGGGCCTTTTTTTGGTTTTCCTACCGCGTTGACTCAACTCGCCGCTAAAGATACTCTTTTGGAAGTTCGCCCGAGTGCCGTCCCCGTGCCTGATCTATGGATGAGCTTTCGCATATAATCGCTCAATATGGCATTTATGCTGTATTTGTTCTTTGCATGGTCGAAGGCGATATTACATTGCTCGTCTCTGGAGCAATGGCGAATAGCAGTATTTTTGGACCGTATAGTTTTCTTTGGGTCTTTGTTTTCGGCACGTTGGGCGGAATGGCGGGGGATTGCATAGCATATGGAATTGGACGGGGTTTTCATGAGAATGCAAAGGATTACCGCTTTTATCAGATAGCCCAGCCCAGGGTTGAAAGACTGATCGATAAATTTGGCAGCTATGCTCTTGTGATCTCAAAGTACATTTACGGTATCAGGGCAGCGGTATGCGTTTTCTACGGCATCGGTAGAATGCCTTTTGGAAGGTTCCTTTTTCTTGATTTTATCAGTTGTTCGCTTTGGGTGTTGATCCTTGCGGGAACCGGATACTTCTTCAGCAGTGCGGTTACATCGATCATCGGCGACTATCAACAGATCGGTATTGCGGCGTTCTTTGTGGTCCTTTTTGTGGTGAGCATTCTCTATGCCGCCGAAAGGTACTGGCTTTCGGAGCGCGTAGAAGAGGCAGACCCGAAAACTATTCAGAAGATCGAGGAAAAGTTACACGCCGTCGAAGAAGTTGCACAGGTAAAACTTCATGATCTTGGCGAACGGTTGCACTTGACCCGCGATCAGGACCGCGATGAGATGGACGGCGACGTGACCGAGCAGCCACCGAAACACGTATCCAACGCAATAGAGCCTCCCAAACAGGTCTCGAACGCCGCAAAGAAATAGACTCCCTATTAAACTTTCGCTCGAGATTACGCTAATATCTTCTTCGACCTGACATCTGATCCGCTCTTACATTTTCAAGAATGATCATCGAATCCACAGCACCTACACGTGTCGATCTGGCGGGCGGCACAATTGATATTCCGCCGCTATTCCTTTTCCACGAGGGAGCCGCCACCGTAAACTTCGCGATCGATCTTTTGGCCCGATGCCGTATAGAAACGCGAGATAATGGCCGGGTCCATTTGGAATCGATCGATCGTGGACTGCAATTTGAAATAGGGTTGGACGAGATCCATACGCTGAGAAATGAGCCCCGTCTAGAACTTCTTTCAAAGCTCGTATATTTTTTCCGTCCGACCGTCGGATTTAATATGGTGACCGAATCCGAAGTCCCGGCAGGCGCCGGGCTCGCGGGCTCTTCAACATTAAATATCGCCTGTATTGGAGCGTTGAATGAGCTTGTCGGACATCGCTACTCGCCGGACAGATTTATACAGATCGCGGCAAATGTCGAAACCACTGTGATCAAGGTGCCAGCCGGTTTTCAGGATTATCACTCCGCCCAGTACGGAGGGATCTCCTGCATTCATTTTGCCGCGGACGGTATTCGTCGCGAGCCTCTCGAAATAGATAGTGCCGCCCTTCAGGAAAGGATCGTTGTCGTTTACACAGGCGAGCCGCGAAATTCCGGCACGAACAATTGGGAGATCACCAAGCGACACATCGACGGAGACAGCGAATTATTCGATATTTTTGAGGGAATTCGGGATACGTCTCTGAAGCTCCGCGCGGCCCTGCTTGCATCGGAGTGGGACAATGTTGGTGACATCCTTCGCGAGGCACACCCACAGCGAAGGCGGCTTTCTCCAAACATAACGACGCCACACATGGATGAACTCATTGATATAGCTCTCTCCAATGGCGCTATCGCTGCAAAAGTTTGTGGAGCAGGCGGCGGCGGTTGCATCGCCTTCTATTGTGAGGACGGAAAAAAATCCGACGTAGAAACCGCCCTTTCAAATGCCAAAGGCTCCGAAGTCCTGAAGTTCAACATCCAATCCGAGGGCCTTCAAGTTAAAACCCAATAAAAGCTGTCACAAGCGGCCGGCCTCCGGTGTTTTGGTTCTAGAAAAGCGATTTTCGAATCCAAACAACCGGAGGAATTTCAGGCGATGCGTAAACGTTTAAGCGGCGGTTTGCCCTTGGTCGCACTGACACTGGCATTATTCGTTATCATGCCTATGACTCAGGCGAGCGGTCAGAATGAGGTCATTTCTAAGGAAACGAAGGAAAAGATCAAAGAAGTTACAAAGGATAAAGAATATAAAGAGTTTAAGGAGATTGCGAGGAATAAAGAATTCTGTTCGCAAAACAACTGGAATAACGGCGATAGAGTTTCATTCAATGAACTTCGGGAGATCAACCTTCCCGCTTCAGGGAAGGTCGACGTTGACGGAGCAAGGAATGGCGGCATCAGCGTAAAGGGCGAAAATCGCTCCGATGTGCTGGTGCGTGCTTGTGTTCAGGCATGGGGATCGACTGACGAAGCAGCCAGATCCCTTGCTTCGTCAATCAGAATTAACACCTCCGGCGTGATCAAGGCCGACGGATCGGATGAGAATTTTTCTGTTTCGTACGACATTCGCGTTCCGCGTAACACAAATCTGGGTTTGAAGGCCAACAATGGCGGCATATCGGTCAAGTCTGTCGAAGGCACAATGGATGTGAGTACATCAAATGGTGGCATCAGCATTCACGACGCAGCAGGCGATGTTCGCGGCCGCACGACAAATGGCGGTGTCAGCGTAGCCCTTGTCGGGAACGGATGGAAAGGATCCGGCCTTGATCTTCAAACCACGAATGGTGGCGTCAACCTTTCGATTCCTTCGAATTTCGCGGCGAACGTCGAAGCAGGAACTGTCAACGGCGGATTTAGCAGCGATATTCCAGAGCTAAATGTGACGACTGAGGACCAAAAGGGAGCCTACGGCCATTCGAGAGCGAAAAAGATCAACACGGCGCTGAACGGCGGCGGTCCAATGATCCGCCTGGTGACAACAAACGGCGGCATCCGTATCAGCTCAAGTGACAAAGTCAGGGCTTATTGATTTGATTTGAACCCGAAGTAGGTGCACGCGAATGAAACGTTCGCGTGCATTTTTATTGATTCAGCGAAAGTCTAGCTATCGTGCCCGTAAGGGAGCTAAACATCGCCCGTCCGTCGTTCGAGCCCAGAAGCTCTTCGCACGCTCGCTCAGGATGCGGCATCATGCCGAGGACGTTGCGGTCTTGATTACAAATCCCGGCGATATTGGAACGGGCGCCGTTGGGGTTGGCCACATCCGTAGCTTCGCCGTTCTCATCGCAGTATCGAAAAACGATCTGTCCGTTCTCTTCGAGCGAGCTATACGTCGCATCGTCGCAAGCGAAATTCCCCTCCGCGTGGGCGACAGGGATCGAAAGCACGCGACCGGCTTCATACTCGCTCGTAAAAGGCGTGTTTTCGTTTTCGACCCGGATGTTAACGTGACGGCATACGAAATGCAGACCGGCATTTCGCATCAGTGCCCCAGGCAATAGTCCAGCCTCGCACAAGATCTGAAAACCGTTACAGATGCCGAAAACGTATTTCCCTTGGGCTGCAAAAGTTTTGATCGCACTCATCACCGGCGAGAACCGTGCTAACGCTCCGGCACGTAGATAATCACCGTAAGAAAAACCGCCTGGAACGATGACGGCGTCAAATCCGTTCAAATCGGTTTCTTTATGCCAGACAAAGTCGACAGGCTGGCCAACGTGCTTCGAAAACACGTGGTACGCGTCGTGATCGCAATTTGAACCTGGAAAAACAACTACGCCGAATTTCATATTGGGAAGCGGTCCCCACGTCTGCAAGCGGTTCAGATGCGGATTAATTAACCCGCGTTCCTTCAATCATCTAGCTCAACCCTGTAATCTTCGATCACAGGATTCGCTAACACGTCCTTTGCGATACGCTCAATTTCAGTTCGCACAGCATCCTTGTCGAGAGCGCCGTCCAAAGCGATCTCAAAATACTTCCCCTGGCGAACGTCACTTATGTTCGCAAAACCGATACCTTCGATAGAGTGATGTATGGCCTTTCCCTGAGGGTCGAGCACGCTCGGTTTTAACGTTACGAATACTTTTGCCTTCATTTAATGCCCCGAAATAAATTACAGATTGTGCCGTAATTTCTTGTCTTAATCAATGTCTTGTGTTATTTTTCCGTGTAACTTTATCCCAGAGCTTTTGTATCTCATCCTAATCCCTGAAATAAGGAGAAATTTGAACAAATGCAAAATCAGAAATCCGCTCTAGGTATGGACGGAAACGTAACTGCGCTAATCGGCTATATCGTCGGCATTCTGGCCTTGGTCTTGATATTCATCGAAAAGGACAATAAGTTCGTGCGTTTTCACGCCCTTCAGTCGCTGCTCTGGTGGGTCGGATACTGGGTGATACTTATTGCCGTTTGTATCGTACTTGCGATCGTGGGAGCGGTCCTTTCGTCGATAAGTTCGACACTTGGCAGCCTCGTATGGGGATTGATCGGGCTTATCGCCATGATCGCCTGGTTACCGCTGCTTGGCGGTGTTATCTACGCTGCGTACAAAGCATACAGTGGCGAAATGACTAAGCTGCCGATCGTTGGCAATCTAGCCGAGAAGTGGGCGTAGGGCTAACGAAAAACTCTTGCGAAAACGGCATCAACGTTTCGCAGATAGTGTTTTAGATCAAAGACGCGGGCGATCTCCTCTGTCGATAAATGAGAGGAAATGTCCGCGTCTTTCATTACAAGATCCTCGTAATCACCGCCTTCGTCCCACACTTTCATCGCATTTCGTTGCGTGTACACGTACGCATCCTCACGTGAAACGCCTTTCTGCGTCAGTGCCAGCATCAACTGCCCGCTGAAGACCAAGCCCCGGGTCAGGCCCAGGTTCTTGAGCATATTTTCCGGATAGATTACCAGCGTATCGAGAAGGGAAGTCGTCTTGGCCAGCATGTAATCAAGCGTCGCTGAAGAATCCGGCAAGACAATGCGTTCGGCGGACGAATGCGAGATATCGCGCTCATGCCAAAGTGCAACGTTTTCGTATCCGACGATCGCATTGGCCCTCACCGTTCGGGCCATCCCGCAGATCCGTTCCGACAGGATCGGATTACGCTTGTGCGGCATTGCCGACGAACCTTTTTGTCCTTTTTTGAAAGCTTCCTGAGCCTCGCGAACTTCGGTGCGCTGCCAATGCCGCACTTGCAGTGCGATCTTTTCAAGTGTCGATGCAATGATCGCCAACGTCGAAAGATACTCCGCATACCGGTCCCGCTGGATCACCTGGGTCGATACATCGGCTGCCTTCAAGCCTAAACGTGTGCAAACACGTTCTTCAACGCTCGGGTCAAGATGCGCAAAGGCGCCTACAGCGCCGCTGATCTTGCCGACGGAAACAGCCGCACGCGCTCTGTCAAGACGTTCGCGGTTCCTATGCATTTCGGAATACCAGAGCGCCCATACGAGGCCAAAAGACGTCGGCTCGGCGTGGATCCCGTGTGTTCGCCCGATCTGAGGCGTGTCCTTGAATTCATATGCACGCCGTTTGAAAACCGGCAGGATCGTATCGATCTTCGCAAGCAGAATGTCGCAAGACTCCTTCAACAGCAACGCATTCGCCGTGTCGACGACGTCGCTAGAGGTGAGGCCGAAATGAACAAATCTCGCCGACTCGCCGATGTTCTCAGCCAAATTCGTTGTAAACGCGATCACGTCATGATCGGTCGTCTTTTCGATCTCCTCGATGCGTTCAACAGTAAAAGCGGCTTTCGCTTTGATTTCGTCAAGAGCCTCAGGCGGGATGATTCCATCTTCTGCGTGCACTTCGCACACAGCTATCTCGACATCCAGCCACTTTTGGAATTTGTTTTGAAGCGACCAGATCGCGCCCATTTCGGGCAGTGTATAACGTTCTATCATCTGATCTTATGCTTCGCTCGCCGTTTCATCCGGCTGTACGTCCAACGGCATGTCCTTCTCACTAGGAATTATTTCGCTCCTGTCACCAAGGATATCTTCCACATAAACCATCTGGACTAGAACGACGATCACTGCAAGGATAGGTGTCGCCACAACCAATCCAACGGTGCCGACGAGAAGAGCCATAACAAGCTGGAACATCATCGTGAGACCGGGTTCCAGTTCAACGGTCCGCTTCTCTATGAAGGGGGTGACGACCCACGATTCCACAAACTGGACAAAGATATAAACTCCAATTACCCAGACCGCCAGCCACGGATCTTTAACGAACGCGATCAGAACGGCTGGAATTGCGGCAATGATGGGGCCGAAGTTTGGTATGAAGGAAAGGAGTCCAGCTATCAAGCCTAGGACCAGAGCTAGGGGGACGCCAAGAAGCCATAAAAGAACAAAGGTAAGGATTCCAATAAAGATCATTGAAGCCGTTTTTCCCATCAGCCAGAAAAAGAGTGAGTTGTAGATGGTCTCGAGGATCTCTCGGACGCGCTCACGTTTGGCGATCGGAAAAAGGCGCTGGATGCCCTGTGAATAGTACCCGGGCGTCCCCGCAAAATAGCCGGCCAGCATTAAGATAACAAAGAGGTTGCCAACCGCCCCGAGGGTTGACGAAAACATACCGGCTACTCTCTTCAAAGCGCCTGATGCAACGACTCGTTCCCAGATCGCGGCCGGATCGGGGATCTTCGAAAGGATAGCGATTCCCTGTGGGTACGCTTCGATCGACGCCTTTAACTTGGCTATCGACGTGGGAATACCTTCGCCTAACTCATCCAGCTGGCGGAACACATCCGGCGCTAAGAAGATCAATCCTATGATACCGACGATCAGGAGCACCAGGACTATTAGACCTACCTGCAGCCCCTCGCTCATCTTTGTGTATTTAGCCAAAAAGGTTGCCGAACCACGAAGAAACACTGCCACCAACACCGCCATAAAGATGATCAGCAAAATGTCGAAGACGTAATAGAAGAGGGTGAGCAACAGAATCGCGGTTATCGCGAGCACCACTACGATAAGCGCACGTTGTGCGAAGCTTTTTTCGTCTGCCATTAGATGATCCCCCGTTGTATGAGAAGTTCTGCGTTTAAGATCGCAGAGCCGGCGGCTCCGCGCACTGTGTTATGGCTTAGGCTGACGAAACGATAATCGAAGACGTTGTCGGGAAAAACGCGTCCAACCGTGATCGTCATGCCATCGCCTCGGTCACGATCCAGCCGGGGTTGCGGTCGGCTTGGTTCGTCCAGGACCTCCATGAAAAGTTTTGGAGACGAATGTAGATCAAGGGACGGAAAGTTCCGCATTGCGGCGACCACGTCCTCCATCGTTGCTGTTTGTTTCAAGTCGACGCGAACTGATGCTGTGTGCCCGTCGATCACGTCCACGCGAAAGCATTGAGCCGAGACGGCAAAGTCCGCCTTTTCTATTCCACTATTCGCGAACGTTCCGAGGATCTTTTGCGCCTCGATCTCGACCTTTGGCTCCTCACCAGCGATGTACGGCAGTACATTGTCCGTGATGTCCATCGACGAAACACCCGGATAACCGGCACCTGAGATAGCCTGCAGTGTTGTGACAACCGCTGATTCGATGCCGAACTTGCGGTCTAGTGCCGCGAGCGGTGGAGCAATGCTGGCAACCGCACAATTTGGATTCGTCACGATGAAACCCTTGCCGTATCCTCGCTTTTTCCGTTGGACCTCGATCAACCCAAGATGCTCTGCGTTTATCTCAGGGATCAGAAGCGGTACATCTTCGTCCATTCGAAAACTGGATGAATTGCTGATAACAGGGTAACCGGCCCGTGCAAATGCTTCCTCAGTTTCGCGAGCGACATTGGAAGGTAAACTCGAGAAAACGATATCGCAATCAATGGGCGGCTCGATCGACCCGACGACGATGTCCCGGACGTTCTCCGGGATCTCGCCAGTAAGTTTCCAGGCACAAGCTTCTGAATAAGGCTTGCCGGCCGACCTGTCTGACGCAGCAAGAGCCGTTATCTCAAATTGCGGATGATTTTGAAGTAATTGAGTGAACCGTTGGCCCACGGTGCCCGTAGCACCGAGGATGCCTACGCTATATCGTTTTGCCATAAGAAAAACGCGGAAAACATTATTTTCTCACGATTTACAGGCAGAGCAAAACACTTTCTAGGCCAAGGCGCCTTTCATTCGCCCGACACCCTCAACCATCTTTTCTTCAGTGTTGCAGAAAGATATCCGAAGGAAGCCCTTCGCCTCCGACCCAAAGGCGATCCCTGGAACAGTTATCAGGCGATTTTGAAGACATTTTTCAGCAATTTCGATATCGTCGCCCAACCCGCGTACGTCAAGCATCGAATAAAACGCGCCCTCAGGAGATGTTGCACGGAGCCCGAGTTCTTCCCGGAAAAGGCCGACTAGAAAATCACCGCGTTTCTTGTAGACTTCGCGTGCGTGGTGCTTCGCGGCTTCGGCTTCTTCGGTCCATCCAAGTAGTGCTGCCTTTTGCGTGATTGCCGAGGTGCAGACGGTCAGGAAACCATGGAGCACTTGAATCCCGCGCATCACCTCAACCTGCCTGCTTGCTGCCCATCCGAGCCGCCACCCAGTCATGCTCAGGCTTTTCGATAAACCACTGACGATAATGGTGTTATCGTAATATTCCGACGCCGACCGGGGGCGTTCTGTGAAGAAAAGATCGGCGTAGATCTCATCGGAGATCAGGAAGATTCCAGTGTCTTTCAGAACGTATGCGATCTGCTCGAGGTCGTCTCGCGTCAGTATCTTTCCGGTCGGATTGGACGGTGAAATAACAACTGCTGCTTTGGTTCTGGGAGTGATCTTCGAACGAAATTCCTCAATGTCAAAAGCAAAATCCTTCTCGGCCGGCAATCGATAATAAACCGGGGTGCCCTCCGCAATACGCACGCAGGCGTCGTAGGCCGGGAAGCTTGGATTTGGGACAAGAACCTCATCGCCCGCATCAACGATCGAGAGAAAGGCGGCGGTCATCGCCTCCTGTGAGCCGCAGGTTACGACCACGTCCGTCAGGCTAAGGGCTAAGTGCGGATATTGTTCGCCGATAAGCTTGCGAAGTGCCGGAAGACCCGGGTGGGAGGTATATCCGTTCTGTTCTTCAACTGTTACCCGTGCCGCCTCGCGCCGCAAGAATTCGGGCGTAGGCAGATCGGGCTCGCCTAAGCCGAAGTTGATGCTGTCGGGCAGGGCTCGTTCGAAAAACTGCCGAATAAGAGTGGGTTGAAGGCCGCGAAGTCGCTTGGGCAATTCAAACGTCGTTGGTTCTGGAACCGGTCTCATCGCTTTCTGCTTCCTCGTTTTCTTCCGAAGTTTCTTCCAATTCGCTTAGCACGGTTCCGACCTCAACATTGAATTCGCCTTCGGCCGCTGTATTTGGATCGCCGGTAAGGATCCCGCCAATGGACTCGATCTCGCCGATCACCTTTTGTCCAAAGCCCGAGACCCTATCTCGTAATTTGTGTTCGTCCTCTTTAGGGGTTTCGTTTTCTTCTGGTTCCTGCATATTCATATTCTAGGTTAAACCGGCTTGTTTGAAAAAAACGACGACACACCTGGATCACTACACAACCGACCAACCGCGTTCCGATTGTATGTATTGTTCGTCATCCGCAAGATGAAATCCCTGAGACGCCATCGAACATTCGTAGCGCTTGATCGTGAGCATTGGTCTCACGTATTCCAATAGGTTGAACGAGTTTTCCTGGCCGCGTTCACGGGTTGAAGTAGCTGTGCCCGCTTGTATCACAAGTGCGGATCGTCCGTTTTCGAGGTGGTAACGATGAGCTGAATTAGTGATAGCACTGACGTGCAAATGCCCGGCAAGGAAAAGATCCGCGCCGCAATTTGCCAACGCCGGCATGAACTTCTTGGCACGTCCCACAATGTCCGCGTCGTCGAAACTTTCCGGGAGGTCGAACGGATGATGGGAGACAACTATCTTTAGTACGTTATTGTCGATCTCGTTTAAGCGGGCTCGAAGTCTCTCGACCTGTTCCTCATTGATTCTCCCGCCCTTGACCGTTAGCGAGCGTGCTGTATTGACGCCGGCGACAGCGAGTTCTCCGTCGAAAAACCATGGCTCGTGATCTTCGCCAAAGAACTCGTCGTATTTCTTTAAGGGCCGCGCAAACCTATCTAATATGTTGTAAAGCGGAATATCGTGATTACCAGGCACGATGACCTTTGGCATGGTAAACCGATCAAGGAACGCCCGAGCTTGCCGAAACTGCTCGCGTCTTGCCCGCTGGGTGAGGTCGCCGGATACTATCATCAGATCGGGCGATAATTCGGTTACCTTTTCGAACAGTTCGCCGGCCACGACATCGTCGGCTTTCCCGAAGTGTATGTCGGAAACATGAACGATTTTTTTCAAGCGTGTGCCTCCGCCTTTTCCTTCGGAACGAGAACACGCAGTGCACGCGGGATGATCTTATATTCCAAGGGCGTTTTCATAAAACCAACCTCGCCGTCACGTGCAACAGAGATCTTCTTTCTGTGGGTTGAAAGGGTGATCGAGTCAATGTTGATCGTCCGGAAGTCTTCGCCCCTCTTCGCCCTACCCGTCAACAATTTTGTCATCGAACGAACCACGCCAAACCGCGACCCGTCAGTCAGGGCGTAGACAAATAAGTTGCCCTCGTCCATCTTCGTGCGAGTACCAATGCTGAAGAGGTCCATATCGTAGACATTATTCCCGATAAATAGGAACGGTGTCCTTTCTACAAACTCCCGTCCCTGAACGACGGTCCTTACCTCAACTACGGGAGTCGCGCGGAGAGTGTGCAGTAATGCCCAAAACGCTGCATGCCACTTGCTGCGGCCCAATCGATGCTGCTGACTCTCACGCTCTTTTACAATATGAGGGTATAGTCCGATGCTCGAATTATTAACAAAGATCTGATCGTTGATCGAACCAAGGTCGACTGATATTTCGCGGCCGTCCGCAATTCCCGCAACCGCCTCGCCAAGATCTTGCGGCACACCGAGGTCTTTTGAAAAATGGTTTAGAGTTCCGAGCGGAAGAACACCGAGGACTTTATTGACCTTCGAAACCTCCGTCGCGACTCCGCAGATCGTACCGTCGCCACCACCGGCGACAATGATCTCAGCGTCGCCCTCAGCAGCTTCGACTGCCTTTTTGCCGATTTCCGCACCTTGAACTCTATGGATAGTTGGCGACAGTTTGTGATCATGAAATAGCTTGGCAACGGTTTCGGCGAGATCGTCGGCTGCAGCGCTGCCAGCCTTTGAATTTAAAATGACTTCGATCCGCTTTTCCACGGTTCGCCCCCTTGATCGGATAAATTGTAGTGGTGACTCCTATCCTATAACAATTGGTCGTAGTTATCGCAAATAATCTTCGAGGCGGGTTGATGCATCCGTTTTCTCGTCGCGGTATTTGACGATGATGGGGCAATAGATAGAGAGGCCGTTGTCCATACCAAAACCGCTAGTGACGGCGCGCGATCCCTGCACAACAACAGCTCCGGCGGGAATTTCGAGTGATCGGCTGCCTTCAGCTTTGATGATGCGTTCTTGGGGCAGATCGAAAACCGGAGTTGATCGAGTCAGGATTACTCCGCTCGCCAAAACTGCCCGTTCGCGGACGATCGTACCTTCGTAAACACCGGTGTTGCCGCCGACAAGAACATCGTCTTCAATGATCACTGGCGTAGCATTAACCGGTTCCAACACGCCGCCGATCTGAGCCGCCTCGGTGCGGGTGCCCCCGTCATAGATCGCCGCCAGAGCCAGAAGCCTTCGGGTTTGCGGGCCATCTTTGGCCCGACGCGCCAGGCTCCTCAGGCGAGTGGCATCGTAATCAGAACGGAGCGCCACCGGTGTCGACACAGCAAACCTCCTCGTTTGCCATGTTGAATCACATCTCCAGTGCTTTGAAACTGCGACGAGTCATCCTCGTT
>Ga0207683_10003323_pt1 | contig 14016 bp, 13 predicted proteins | sample KBSM73metaG_FD_184333 | JGI IMG/M metagenome (GOLD analysis project Ga0207683, IMG submission 184333) | Miscanthus rhizosphere microbial communities from Kellogg Biological Station, Michigan, USA - KBS M7-3 metaG (SPAdes) (version 2) | ecosystem: Host-associated > Plants > Roots > Rhizosphere >...
ACTCGGCCGGGTGGATGCGCAGCAGGAGGGCCTCGAAGTCGAGTCCCACGTCTCCGACGATGACGATCTCGCCGTCGAGCACGCACCGCCCGGGGAGAGATGCGGCCAGCGGCGCGAGGAGCTCGGGGAAGTAACGGTTCATCGGCTTCTCGTCGCGGCTCTGGAGAAGCACCTCGTCGCCGTCGCGAAACACGAGAGTGCGGAAGCCGTCCCACTTCGGCTCGAAGAGCCAGCCGTCTCCGCGCGGCAGTGCGTCGGCGGCGGTCGAGAGCATCGGGGCGATCGGCGGGGAGAACGGGAGTCTCACGCCGCCATCCTAGCGGGTGGAGAGATGGAGAGGTGGAGGGGTCGAGAGATGGAGAGGCCGCGGATCGAGACCCGACGGTGTTTGACGGTCCGGAAGACGCGGGTATACGTTAGGCGCCTGTCGATCCGAGCCGAGCCGTGAGACCGCGGGACCGGGCGGCGGAAGCCTCCGCCGCGGCCGGCGGATCGGTCGCCGGAATCGTCCTGGCCGCCGGCGCCTCGACGCGGTTCGGCCGCAACAAGCTCCTCCTCCGAATCGAAGGCGAGTCGCTCGCGCGCCGGGCGGCGAGCGCGGCTCTCGGCGCCGGGCTTCGCCCGGTCGTGGTCGTTCTCGGCCACGAGGCCGACCGCATCCGGGCGGAGCTCTCGGGGCTCGCGGTTCGGGACGTCTTCAACCCCGACTACGGGCTCGGGATGGACACCTCGCTGCGCGCCGGCGTCGCCGCGCTTCGGGACGGCGTCGCGGCCGCGGTCGTGCAGCTCGCGGACATGCCGCGGGTGACGTCGGCGATGCTCTCGCGCCTCGTCGAGAGATTCGTCGAGACCGGCGCCCCGATCGTGGCCTCGGACTATCAGGGCGTGCACGCGCCGCCGACGCTCTACTCCCGCGCGTTGTTTCCGGAGCTCGGCGGGGCGGAGGGAGACGGGTCCGGCCGACGGCTGGTGCGGCGGCGCGAGTCCGACGTCGTCCGCGTGCCCTGGCCGGCGGACGCGCTCGCCGACGTGGACCGGGAGGAGGACTGGGAGCGGATGGACACGCGGACGCCCTGATCCGGACTCGCGCGCGAGTCGGCTATCAGGTTGAACGAGCGCGTCCGATCGCGCGGAGGAGCCGGCGCGCCGCCGAGCGTCCGCTGGAGATCGCGCCGGGCACGGTGCCGCTCCGCTGCCCCTCGGTCGCCTCGCCGGCGAAGAAGAGCGTGGCCGCGACCGGGCGGGCGAGGGCATCCGGCGCCTTCGCGCCGCCGACGGTCTGGTAGCTGTACGCGCCGCGCGCGTGCGGGTCGCGACTCCAGTCGTGGATGTGCCACGCGGTCAGTCCGCGCCGCAGCTTCGCGGCGTCCATCCGCCAGACGCGGGCGAGCACCTCGAACGCCCGGGCGACGAGCTCCTCCCGCGGGAGCGACAGGAGGCGGCGCGCCGCCGGCCCTCCCGACCAGGCCACGAGGACCGGAGACTGGGAGGGCGCGGCGGACCAGAGAGTCGGAAAATCGGCGCCGGCTCCCTCGAGGTGCACGAAACCGATCTCCGCTTCGCCGCGCTTCTCCGCCGGCACGCGGCGCGCGACGACCTCGGGGTCCGTCCAGAAGGGCTTCTCGAAGCGAAGCACGAGACGCACGACGTCGCCCATCGCGATCCTCGAGAGCGCGCGCCGGATCGGCGCCGGATCCGGATCGAACGCGATCGCTCCGCGAGCGCCGGGAGGCGCCTGGAGCACTCCGGCCGGAACGCTGATGACCGCGCACGGCGCCCGAAGCGTCTCGCCGCTCGAGGTCGTCACGGCCACGGCGCCGCGACGCCACTTCACCCTCGCGACCTCGGTGCGAAGCCGGAGCCGGGCGCGCCGCGAGTCGAGGCGTCCGGCGAGCCATCTCGGGACGCGGTCGTACCCGGAGGCGACCCGGAACTGCGCGTGCTCGGCGGGATCCTCGCGCGGCTGGCCGGCGGTGGACAGCGCGATCTCGCTGGCGCGGTCGAGATCCGCGGCGTCGTAGCCCTCGACGGTCGAGGCGAGGAGCCGGCGGTCACGGACGGGCATCCTCGGGTGCGATCGGAGGAAGTCCGCGATCGAGCGGTCCCGCCCTCTCGAGCGCAACCGGCGCGCGATCGAGTCGTAGCGCTCCCAGAACCCGTGCATGACCTCGGTCCGGCGGCCCTGGATCGAGAGGTGTGCCTCGGGGAGGCGGTCGACGGCGATCGCCGCCTCGCGCGCGAGCGAGAGGAGCTCCTCCTCGCGGCCGTGCACGAACTCCGCGCCGAGCTCGATCGGGATCGGCAGGCCCCGCGGCCGGAGCGTGTGGATGCGTCCGCCGATCCGGGAGCGTGCCTCGAGGATCTCGATCGCCAGCCCCTCGCGCGAGAGAACCTCCGCCGCGGCGAGGCCCGCCGCGCCGGCCCCGATGACGATCGCGTCGAGACGGCGGGCCATCGGGGGAGTATGTGACAGGTGACAGGTCAGCGCTGAAAGTTGCCCGAGGTGTTGCCGTGCGCCGTTAATACATTAGTGATCGCTAATATGTTGGGAAGGCGTCGCGGGTCTTCGCTTCCCGACGGTTCATCACGCCGCCGGCGCGCCGGCCACGCGCAGGCGGCGCCGCGTCGCCGCGCGCAGCGCCCGCACGAAGTCCTCGATGTAATCCGCGGGTTGACGGCGCCGCAGCGTGGCCGCGCTCCAGCTGCGCTTCAGGCCGCTCCGGGTGATGCGGCGAGCGGCCAGCGCGCCGGAGGCGATCACGCCGGCGGCGGCCCACCTCGCGACGATCCCCACCCCGAGGCCCGCCTTCGCCATTTCGAACATCGCCTCCGTCAGCTCGACCCGCGACCATCGCCTCGGCTCGATCCCGGCCGGCCGGAGCACGAGACGGAAGACGTCGAGCTCCTCGCGCGGGATGTTGTAGGTCAGCAGGTTCTCGCCGGCGAGGTCGCCCGCCTCCAGGTGAGCGCGGCGCGCCAGCGGATGGTCCGGGCGCATGACGGCGACGAGCTCGTCGCCGAAGAGCGGCTCGACGGCGACGCGGCGGTTGCGGACCGGGTCGCTGACGATCGCGAGGTCCAGTGTGCCCGAGAGCAGCGCGGGGACCGGCCGGCGCGTCGCCTCGAGCACGATCCTCACCTCGACGCCGGGGTGGCTCGCCTCGAAGGACCGCAGGGGCTCGGGCAGCCAGTGGTAGCAGGTGTAGCACTCGGTCGCGATGCGCAGGAGCGCCGACGGCTCCGCGGTCCGCGTCGCGACGTCGCGCGCCGCGGACGACATCTCGGCGCGAACCCGGCGGGCCGCCTCGATCCAGCGCGCCCCGGGCGCCGTCGGGGTCATCCGGCGGTGGCCGCGCTGGAACAGTCGTACCCGGAGCGCGCTCTCGGCATCGCGAAGCCGGTGCGACAGCGCCGACTGCGAGAGGTTGAGCCGCCGGCCGGCCGCCGTCAGCGTGCCCTCGTCGGCGACGGCGAGGAGCAAGTCCAGGTGGCGCAGGTCCAGCCTTTCGAACCCTTCGTCCATGCCATGAATGTATTGCATGCATGAGATTAAAACAATGCGCTTTGTAAATGGCTGGCGCGGCGCTACCGTCCCGCTGGACGGAGGGGAGACGGAGACGGCCATGCAGGTTCACCAGATCGAGCGCGACGTGTTCCACCTGCTGGGAGAGCGCTACGAGTCGGGAACGCTGGCCGTTATTGACGGCCACCGCGCCCTGCTCGTCGACGGGATGGGGTCGATGGCCGACGCCGCGCGCCTGCGCGAGGTGGTGACCGTCGAGTGGGGCAAGCGCGTCGCCCTCCTCGTCAGCACCCACTACTTCAGCGACCATCTCGCGGCCTGGAACCTGTTTCCCGATACGCCCGTCCTCGCGCAGGAGAACGCGCTGGCGACGTTCTGGACGGAGGACTTCCGCTCCCCCGAGGAGGCGGCGCACTTCCGGCGGCCCACGATGCTGCTCTCGGGCCGGCTCGAGCTCTCGTGGGGCCGGCACACGATCGAGGTCTTCGAGAACCCCGGGCACACGGCGGGCACGCTGAACGTGGACCTTCCCGCCGCCGACCTGCTCCACGTCGGCGACACGGCGGTCGGCCGCATGGCGTACCTGCGCTACTCGGCCCCGGAGGCGATCGACCGCGCGCTCGCCCGGGCGCAGCAGAGGGGCCGGAGCCGCGTGATGCGGTCGCACGGCAGGGTGGCGGATGCGGAGGTGCTCGCCTCCGCGCGCGGCTACCTCGAAAACCTGCGCGCGCGCGTATTCGAGGCGCGGCGCGGCCACGGACGCGTGCGGGCGATCGCGATCGAGGACTGCCTTCCTCCCGGTCCGGCGGCGACGGCGTTCGAGTCCTTCTTCCACGCGCGGAACCTCGCCTCGATCGAGGAGCGCGGCCTCTACCCGGAGGCCGCGTGATCGTCGTGCTGTTCCGCTCGCGGCTCACCGGCCTCGCCGGGGAGGACTACGGCGCGATGAACGAGCGGATGCTCGAGCAGGCGCGGTCCGCGCCCGGCTTCGTGGACGTGAAGGGCTACACCGCCGAGGACGGCGAGAGGCTGACGGTCGTCCGCTGGAGGGACGCGGAGACGCTCCGGCTCTGGCGCGAGGACGCCTCGCACCGCGCCGCGCAGGCGGAGGGACGGCGTCTCTGGTATGAGTGGTACGAGATGGAAGTCGCCGAAGTGGTCCGAGCGACGCGGTTCGACCGGACCGAGAGGACCTCGCACGCAGCGGGAGGAGCGGAATGAAGGCAGTCGGGGCACCCGAGACGTTCGACCAGTACATAAAGCGGATCCTGTCTTACGTCGACCGGGACCCGCGCCGGATCCTGCGCGCGACGCCCGCCCGCGTGTCGCGCCGGGTCACGGCCGCGCCGCGGCGCCGCCTGACCGCCAGGCCGAAGCCGGGGAAGTGGTCCGCCGGCGAGATCCTGTCGCACCTCGCGGAGGTCGAGATGCTCTGGGGCTATCGCCTGCGCGCGATCGTCGAGAAGAGCGGGCAGAAGCTCCTCGGGATGGACCAGGACGCGTGGGCGAAGAACTCGCGCTACCGGAGGATCGACCCGCGCCGCGCGCTCGAGACGTTCCTCGCCATCCGGCGCGCGAACCTCGAGTTCCTCGACGGCGTCCCGCGCGCCGCCCGCCGCCACTACGGATCGCACTCGCAGTTCGGCCGGCTCACCGTGGACCGCATCGCGACGCTCATGGCGGGCCACGACCTGAACCACGTGCGCCAGATCGAGGCGCGGCTGGGGCCGGCTCGGAAGGGGCGGACACCCGCGTCCGTGAAGAAGCGTGGATAGCCGCGCGGTCGGCGAGCGGTTCCGGGGCCTCTCGACTCCGCTCGTAGCCGACGCCTGCCTGCGCCTCTCGCTGCCGCTGCGCCTGGCTCCGCCGGGCCTGTCGCCGGTCGTCCCGGGATCGCGCGCGGCCGGCCGGGTAGTTCCGGCGCGCCACTACGGGAGCGTGGACGTGTTTCTCGAGGCGATTCAGGGCGCGTCGGCCGGCGACGTCCTCGTCGTCGACAACGGCGGCCGCACCGACGAGGCGTGCGTCGGCGACCTCACCGCCCTCGAGGTCGCGGCGGCGGGGATGTCGGGCCTCCTCGTCTGGGGCCTGCACCGCGACACGCCGGAGCTTCGCGAGATCGGCCTGCCGGTCTTCAGCTACGGCCGGTGCGCGCCCGGACCGGTCCGGCTCGACCCGCGCGAACCGGACGCGCTCGGGTCGGCGCGTTTCGGAGAAGTCCTGGCGGACCGGACGCAGGTGGTCTTCGCCGACGACGACGGCGCGGTGTTCGCGCCGCTCGACCGCGCGGCGGAGCTCCTCGAGGCAGCGGAGGACATCTTCCGGCGCGAGCGCGCGCAGGCGGACCGGCTTCGGGGCGGCGACACGCTCCGCCAGCAGCTGCGCTTCGACGAGTACCTCGCGCGACGCGCAAACGACCCGTCGTACACTCTGCGCCGGCACCTCCGAGAGATCGGCGGCGCCATCGAGGTGTGACCATCCGAAAAATCGAGGCAGGCCTCCGGGGCGCGCTGCTCATCCTCGCGGCGTCGTCCCTCGCGCCGCTCTGTGCGGCGCAGACGATGTCGATCGAGGAGTACGACCCGAAGTCGACGCTCGTCGTCCCCGAGCATCACCCGCAGCACGCGAAGTACCCGTTCATCGACGTCCACAACCATCAGGACCGCGACCAGTCCGCCGCGGACGTTGCCAAGCTCGTCGCCGACATGGACCGGCTGAACATGCGCGTGATGGTCAACCTGTCCGGCAGCCAGGGGGCGGAGTTCGAGAAGGGCTACGCGAACCTCGCCGGGCGCTATCCCGGGCGCTTCATCGTCTTCGCGAACCTCGACTTCGCCGGCATCGAGAAGCCGGGCTGGGGCGAGCGAGCCGCCGCGCAGCTCGCGCTCGACGTGAAGCACGGCGCTCACGGGCTGAAGATCTTCAAGAACCTGGGCATGACCGTGACCGACGCGAGCGGCAAGCGCGTGCCCGTCGACGACCCGCGCCTCGACCCGGTCTGGGACAAGTGCGGCGAGCTCGGCATCCCCGTGCTCATCCACACGGCGGAGCCCCGCTCCTTCTTCGAGCCGCAGGACGTGCACAACGAGCGCTGGCTGGAGCTCAAGCAGTTCCCGCAGCGCGCGCGGCCGCCGGACAAGTTCCCGCCGTGGGAGCAGCTCATCGGCGAGCAGCACCACATGTTCGCGAAGCACCCGAAGACGAAGTTCATCGACGCGCACCTCGGCTGGCTCGGCGGCGACCTGGCGAGGCTCGGGCAGCTCTTCGACAAGCTGCCGAACGTCTACACGGAGATCGGCGCGGTGCTCGCCGAGCTCGGCCGACAGCCGCGCTTCGCCCGTGAGTTCTTCCTCAAGTACGGCGACCGCGTCATGTTCGGCAAGGACACCTGGGCGGCGGACGAGTACCTCGTCTACTTCCGCGTGCTCGAGACCGACGATGAGTACTTCGACTACTACCGCAAGCGCCACGCGTTCTGGAAGATGTACGGGCTGGCGCTGCCGGACTCGGTGCTGAAGAAGATCTACTACGAGAACGCGCTGAAGGTGATTCCGGGCATCGACCCGGCGCCGTTCCGCGATTCGAGCGGAAAGTAGCCGGCCCGAAAGTCGGAACCCGTTCCTCCGAGGTGAGCCGATGGACGCCGGCACTTACGTCATCCGGGGGGGGATGGAGGGACGGGAGCGCCTGCGTCTCCTCGCGGAAGTCATGGCCCCGTCGACTCGCGCGCTTCTGGGCGAGGCCGGCGTGCCCGCGGGCGCGGTCTGCCTCGACGTGGGCTGTGGCGGCGGCGACGTCAGCCTCGAGCTGGCCCGCGCGGCCGGGCCCGCGGGCCGGGTCCTGGGCGTGGACCTCGACGCGGTGAAGGTCGAGATCGCGCGGGCCGAGTCCGCGCAGGCGGGAGTCTCCAACGTCGCGTTCGAGGCGCGCGACGTCACCGCGTGGGAGCCCGTCGAGACCTACGACGTCGTCTACGCCCGTTTCCTGCTCACGCACCTGACGCGGCCGGGCGACCTGCTCTCCACGATGCGCCGGCACGTCCGGCGGGGAGGGGTGATGATCGTGGAGGACATCGACTTCCGGGGGCACTTCTCCGAGCCGGAGTGCCAAGCGCTCCAGAGATACGTCGAGCTCTACACGAAGTCCGTGAGGGCCCGCGGGGCGGATCCGAACATCGGCCCCCGGCTTCCGGGGCTTCTGCGCGACGCGGGGTTCGAAGACGTCCGGATGCGGCTGGTGCACCCGGCCGGGCTGGATCCGGCCGTCAAGCGCCTGACGTGCGTGACTCTCGAGAGCATCTCGGGCGCGGTCCTCGCGGACGGGCTCGCGACCGGGGACGAGCTCCGCGAGACGCTGCGGGAGCTCGAGGCCTTCGCGCGCGATCCGTACACCGTGCTCGGCGGCCCGCGGGTCTTTCAGGCGTGGGGGAGAGCCGCCTGACCTGGGAGGACGCTCGACAGCGCCGCTAGTCGGTGTTGTCCTCTCCGGCCCTCTCCTTCGCCCGCGCCATCGACAGCGCCTTCCGGTAACGCGCGTCTCCGCGCAGGTTGTCGAGGTCCTCGTCGCTCCGGATCGTGCCGGTCTCGTCGAAGCCGGCGTCGAGGGCCTTGAAGAGCCAGTCGAACGCGGCGTCCTTCTGGTCGAGGCGCGAGTAGGCGCACGCGATGTTGTACATGGTCACCGGCTTCCGGTAGCCGAGCGCGAGCGCCTTCTGGAAGGCGTCGATCGACGGCTCGGGCCAGTCGCCCGCGAGCGACGCGAAACCCAGGCTGTACCAGCCGCGCCCGCTGTCCGGATGCTTCTGGACGTAGGACTCGAACCGCTTCGCGGCGTTGCGCCACTTCGTGCGGTCCGACGACCGGTGTCCCCAAAAGCCCGAGTTGTAGCCGGGCAGCGAGAGCTCCTTCGCCTCGCGCTTGAGGTCGGCGAAGCGCGGGTCTCCGTGGAGGCTCTCGAGATCGTCGTCCTTCGCGAACGTGTCGGGCTGGTCGAAGCCGGAGTCCAGCGCCTTGCGGAGCGAGTCGAACGCCTTGTCCTTGTCGCCGTTGAGCGCATGGGCGCACGCCTGGTTGTAGAACGCCGTTCCCGTGCGGTACCCGAGGTCGATCGCGTGCTGGTAAGCGTCCACGGCGAGCTCGTACTGGTCCGAGCGGAGCAGGTCGAGCCCCGCGTCGAAGAACGGCTCTCCGTTGGAGGGGTTCTTCGCGAGGACGCGCTGATAGCGCGCGGCGGCGGACCTGGCCTCGCGCCCGGCCTTCGAGCCCTCCTGCGCGCGGGCCTCCTTCTTCGTCTGCGCCCAGCGCGGGTCGGACTTCAGGGAGTCGAGGTCGTCGTCGCGGCCCAGGTAGCTCGCGACGTCGAAGCCGAGGTCCATCGCCTTCTTCAACCACTCGAAGGCCTGGTCGTTGTTGCCGAGCCGCGCGTAGCCGCACGCGATGTTGTACGCGGCGGTCTCCTCGTTGTATCCGTCGTCGATGGCCCGCTGGAACTCCTGGATCGCGCCCTCGTAGTCGCCGTCGTGGTGGAGGCCCATGCCGCGCTGGTACGCCTCGCTCCCGTCGTGCCGGCCCTTGCGGTTCGAGGCCGTCTTGAAGCCCGCGGGCGCCGGAGCCTTCGCGTCCGGTTTCCAGACCGCGGGCACGCTCTCGCCGTCCGTCGAGGCTTCGGGTTGGGCTTCCGCTTCCGCTTCCGCTTCCGCTTCCGCTTCCGCGCCCGGCTCGGGCGTCGCCGAGGCGTCGGCCTCGGGGGCGGCCCCGGGCTGCGAGTCGCGCTTGGACGGGCAGACCGTCTTCTCGACTTTGTCGACGCGCGTCTCCGTTTTCTGCTCGAACCTGTAGGCGATCGCCTTCTTCTCTTTCTTCTCGATCTGCATCGCGATGCGTGCGTTCCCTGCGGATGCGATCGTGGGATCGCCCGAGGCGCCCGTCGCCTTCCACGGCTCGACCGCGGAGAAGGACGCGGCGGCGACGAAGAGGCCGGCCGCCGCCAGTCGAGCGCCGAATCCGGACGCGCCGCTTCGGATCGCGGAGGGATCGAGGATCGCGCGCAGCCTCTCCTCGAAGTGGTGCGGGCGCGCGATCGCCAGCGCGGGGGCGACGGGATGCGCCGGCGAATGGAGCGAGCGGAAGATCCCGAGGAGGTGGCCGGCGTAGACGGAGGGCTTCGTGCCGGCGGCGATCACCAGGTCGTCGCACGCCTGCTCGGCCTCGCGGCGCACGCGGCGGCCGAGCCACCACGACGCGGGGTGGAACCAGTACATCGCCACGGCCAGCTCGGCGACGAGCAGGGCGGGCCAGTCCGCGCGTTTGACGTGCGCGAGCTCGTGGAGGAGGACGACGCGCTTGCGCTCGACCGCCCACGAGCGCGCCGCGTTCCCGATCAGGAGCAGGGGACGGCGCCAGCCGGACGTCACCGCCACCGGAATGGCTTCGGATTCCAGGAGGGGTACGGGGCGCGCGAGCTCGAGCCGCCGCGCGGCGGCGTCGCGCTCCTCGATCCACTCGGCGTCGCCCAGCGGGGATGCTCCGCGCGCGATGCGGCGGATGCGGGCCCAGCCGACCGCGAGCCGCGCCGAGAACGCCAGGGCGCCGAGCACCCACAGTCCCGCCGTGAGCGCCAGGACGGTCCCGGCGGACGGCAGCCGCAGGCGCCGGGCCGGAGCGTTCGAGCGGGACAGAGTCGACGAATCCGAGGGAGAGGCGGCGTCTCGCTCGGGAACGGCCCGCGCCAGCCGACGCCAGGCCTTCACCGAGGGGACCGGGGCAGGGGCGACGACGTCGACCGTGATCGCGTCGTCCGGCCGCATCCGGGTCGGCGGCGCCTTCGCAACTCGACCCGATGCGACGGGCGCGGCCGGGGATGGCCTCAGGTCGGGGATCAGGCGCACCGTGACCCGCGGCAGCGCCAGCGTCAGCACCGGCAGAAGCAGCGCGGCGGCGAGCCCGAAGGTTCCGACGAGGTGCCGCGTCGCGGCGCTCGCCCGGCGGAGCGCGAAGAGCAGTCCGGCCGTCGCGGCGAAGACGAGCGTCGACTTGATCGCGAGGTCCAACGCGAAGGCAGCGGCGTGGGCGAGCGTCGGGTTCATGTCAGCGTCCCTCCTCACGGGCCTGGTCGATCAGTTGCGACAGTCGGTCGAGGTCCTCCGGCGACAGCTCCTGTCGCGAGAGGTCGAGCAGCGCGGCGACGGCCTTCTCGGTCGAGCCGTCGAAGAAAGTCTCGAGCACATTGGCGAGCGCGGGGCCGGACGCCCTCTCGCGGGGGAGAGTCGGCGAGTAGACGTAGCGCGTTCCCTCGGACGCGTGCCGGACGTGCCCCTTGTTCTCGAGCACGCGCAGCATCGCGCGGACGGCGGAGTAGCTGGGCGGGTCGGGGATCTTCGCGAGGACCTCGGTGGCGGTCGCGGTCCCGTCCCGGTACAGGACCTCCATGATCTGCCGCTCGCGGCGGGACAGATTCGAGAGGGATCGGCGGATTTTCATGGCTGCGCGCCTCCTCGGCCTCGACCCGAGTGTAGTGCTAAAAATTTAGCACGTGCTGTTTTTTTAGCTTCCACGTCAGAAAGTACGCCAAGGCTCCGGAAAGGTTTTCCCGATTCGCCGGATGGAGCGTGAATTCGCGGCCGCCGGCGCGGAGTTCAGGAGTTCAGGACTGACCCCGGGACGGAAGCATCTTTCGCATCAACACTTTGAGAGAGAATGGGCGCCGTGGCCGGCGTAACGCTGACGGGGGTCTCAAAGCGGTTCGGGGACGTCTCCGTGCTCGACCGCATCGACCTCGACGTCGCGGACCGCGAGTTCATGGTCCTCGTCGGCCCGTCCGGTTGCGGCAAGTCGACGGCGCTGCGGCTCATCGCCGGGCTCGAGGAGGCGACCGAGGGCGAGATCGCGATCGGCGGCCGTTCGGTCGACGGGGTCGCGCCGCGGGAGCGCGACATCGCCATGGTCTTCCAGAGCTATGCGCTCTACCCGCACATGACCATTCGCGAGAACCTCGAGTTCGGCCTCCGCATGCGCAAGACTCCCCGTCCCGAGATGGACCGGCTCGTCGCCGAGGCCGGCGAGATCCTCGGCCTCGCGCCGCTGTTCGACCGGCTGCCGAAACAGCTTTCCGGCGGGCAGCGCCAGAGGGTGGCGCTCGGCCGCGCCATCGTGCGCAAGCCCGCCGTGTTCCTCTTCGACGAGCCGCTCTCGAACCTCGACGCGCGGCTGCGCGTCCAGATGCGCGCCGAGATCAAGACGCTCCAGCACCGGCTCGCGACGACGACCGTCTACGTGACGCACGACCAGGTCGAGGCGATGACCATGGGCTCGCGCATCGCCGTGATGCGCGACGGCCGCATCCAGCAGGTCGGTCCGCCGCTCGAGGTGTACGACCGCCCGGCGAACCTCTTCGTCGCCGGCTTCCTCGGCACGCCGCCGATGAACCTGTTCCGAGCCCGGGTCGGAGCCGGAGGCGGGGCGCTCGAGGTGGGCGCGGACGGGGGAGGGTTCGCCGTCGCGCTCCCTTCGGACGTCGCCCGACGCGCGGCAGCGCGGGCCGGCGGCACCGTCGTCGCGGGGATCCGCCCGGAGCACCTGCGCCCGGCGCCGGCTTCCGGCGAGCCGGGCGGCGCGTCCGCGTCCGTTCCGGCGCGCGTCGAGTTCGTCGAGCAGCTCGGCGACGAGGGGATCGTGCACGCCCGCGCGGGGGCCACGGCGCTCATCGGCAAGCTCGACGCGCACTCGGCGCCGCGCGCGGACGACCGCATCGAGCTGCGCTTCGACCCGTCGCGCCTCCACCTCTTCGACGCCGAGACCGAGCAGCGGCTGCCGGACTGACCGCGTGGGCGAGCCCTTTCCACCCGGCTTCCTCTGGGGCGCGGCGACGGCCGCGTATCAGATCGAGGGCTCCCCCCTCGCCGACGGCGCGGGCGAGTCCAACTGGCACCGGTTCGCGCACACTCCCGGGCTCGTCAAAGGCGGTGACACCGGCGACGTGGCCTGCGATCACTACCGCCGGTGGAAGGACGACGTCGCGCTGATGCGGGAGATCGGCCTCAAGGCGTACCGCTTCTCGATCTCCTGGTCTCGCGTCATGCCCGAGGGCGTACGGCTCGTCAACGAGAGAGGGCTCGACTTCTACCGGCGCCTCGTCGACACGCTGGACGCGGCCGGTATCGTTCCGATGGCCACGCTCTTTCACTGGGACCTGCCCGCGGCGCTGGAAAACCGCGGCGGCTGGCTCAACCGCGACTCGGCAAACTGGTTCGCGGACTACGCGGGCGTCGTGTTCGAGGCGCTCGACGGCGGCGTGCGGCTCTGGGCGACGCTGAACGAGCCGTGGGTCATCACCGACGGCGGGTATTACCACGGCATCCTCGCGCCCGGACACCGCAACGCGTTCGAAACGCCCATCGCCGCGCACAACCTCCTGCGGGCGCACGGCGCGGCGGTCTCCTCGTACCGCGGGCACGGACGCGGCGCGATCGGGATCGTCGTCAACCTCGCGCCGAAGCACCCGGCGACCGACTCGGACGAGGACCGCGCGGCCGCCCGGCGCGGCGATGCGTACATGAACCGGCAGTTCCTCGACCCGATCTTCCGCGGACGCTATCCCTCGGAGCTGCCCGGCATGTACGGCGAGGCGTGGCCGGCCTTCCCCGACTCCGACCTCGACGCGGTGCGCGTCTCGGTGGACTTCGTCGGCGTCAACTACTACACGCGCAACGTCGTCCGGCACGACGCGAAGGCACGACCCGACGGCGCGGGAGTCGTGCGCCAGCAGGGTCTCCATACGGAGATGGGCTGGGAGGTTCATCCCGACGGGCTGTACGAGACGCTGTGCATGGTCCGCGACCGTTACGGCGCGGTGCCGCTCTACGTGACGGAGAACGGCGCCGCGTTCGCGGATCCGGAGCCGACCGGCGACGAGATCGTCGAGGACCCCCTGCGGGTCGCGTACCTCCGCGACCACCTCGCCGCGGCGCGGCGGGCGATCGCGTCGGGAGTCGACCTGCGCGGCTACTTCGTGTGGTCCCTCCTCGACAACTTCGAGTGGGCGCACGGGTATTCGAAGCGCTTCGGCATCGTGCGCGTCGACTTCGCGACGCAGAAGCGGACGCTGAAGAGGAGCGCAGCGGTCTACCGGGAGATCATCGAGAGCAATGGGGGGGCGGTCTAGCACAAACTCCCTCTCCCCCCGCGTGACCGGGGGGAGAGGGTTGGGGTGAGGGGGGATTGGCGTGCTCAGTCAAGAAGTCCGGAGGACGGGCCCGCAAGTCCCGCGGCGACTAAGTCGCTTATGGAACGCAGCACTCCGCAAGTCGGGCCTGCGCGCTTCGATGGGGTCAGGCCTGTACTTTTCGGAGCTCGTTTTCCGGCGTGGCTCTGTCGAGCTCGCGTCGTCGCTCCGAAGAAGTCCACGCCTGACCCCGAGCACGGCATCCGGTGATCGGCAGCGTCTCTAGGCGACCCTCACGACGACACGGACCTTCGTCCCCTTCTCCGCCGTCCCCA
>Ga0207683_10003326_pt1 | contig 14009 bp, 14 predicted proteins | sample KBSM73metaG_FD_184333 | JGI IMG/M metagenome (GOLD analysis project Ga0207683, IMG submission 184333) | Miscanthus rhizosphere microbial communities from Kellogg Biological Station, Michigan, USA - KBS M7-3 metaG (SPAdes) (version 2) | ecosystem: Host-associated > Plants > Roots > Rhizosphere >...
GGTTGGCGTACCGGCTGTCCGGAAACCGCGCGGACGCTGAGGATTTGACCCAAGAGACGTTCGTCCGGGTCTTCAAATCGCTCGCTGAGTACACCCCCGGGACATTCGAGGGCTGGCTGCACCGCATCACGACGAACCTGTTCCTCGACATGGTCCGGCGGCGGCAGCGCATTCGATTCGATGCATTGCCCGACGACGCGGGTGACCGGCTGGCGTCGAATTCCGCCGGGCCCGAGCAGGCGTACGCCGAGATGCATCTGGATCCGGAAATCCAGCGGGCGCTCGACGCGCTCCCCGCTGACTTCCGTGCCGCGGTTGTCTTGTGCGACCTGGAGGAGCTCTCCTACGAAGAGATCGCAGCCACCCTCGGCATCAAGGTGGGAACCGTGCGCTCCCGGATCCACCGCGGCCGGGTACTGCTGCGTGAAGCGCTCGCGCATCGCGCGCCGGGCGTTCGCCCAGTGGAGCCAGGCACGAAGCCCGTTCCCGCGATCCCGCTGACTGGAGCGGCCGACCGACCATGAACTTCCCCGTGCAGCACCTGTCCGACGAGGCCGTCGCCGCGTACGCCGACGGTGTCCTCGGCCGGACTGCTCGCACGCGCGCCGAGCGCCACCTGGCCGAGTGCCCGGAGTGCGCCTATGCGGTGAGCATCCAGCGGGAGGCTGTGTTCGCCCTTCGTGGCGCACCGCTTCCGTCGTTGCCGAGTGGTCTGCTCGACCGTCTCCGGGCTGTGCCAACGACGACGATCCTGACGTCCCCGCCGCTCGCCCTGTCGCCCGATGGGTCCGCGGCATTCCCAGCTCATGGCACGTCCGTAGCGGAGCAGGACGACGCCGCCACGATGTCGGCTCACCCGATGGGTTTGACTCCGTCGATCGCCCCGCGCTCCCGCTGGTATGGCCGCTTTGGCAGTGTGGGCATGGCCACAGTCGTCGCGGTGGCCGCTGTTGCCGTCCTGACGGTCGGACTGCGTGCGTCGGAGGGCGCTGGCACGTCGCCGACCGCCCCGGCGCCGGCCGAGGTGGATCAGCAATCGGTCAGAGCTACTACGGCTGCCATCGAGCCGGCTCTGGTCGTAACACCGGCCTTCATGTCCGCACCGCAGGACGAGTCCGCCCGCCCGTAAGGCGCCGCTCGGACACCGGTCGTCGAGGCGCCCGCCGCACACGCTCGGCCAACCCGTCTGCTTCTCTCAGCAACCGCTGGGTGGGCGAGGGTTATCTCGGTAAGGCAAACTCGGTCAGACGGCGTGAGTGCCGGAGGAGGCGCAGCACCAGATGGGTGAGGACAGGCCAGCCGCCCGGCCCGGCGAGCAGCCGGGCGGAGGGCGGGACGCGGATTATCTGCGTCCGCCCGGCGTCACTGGCTCGTTCGCCCCGCGCGCCGATGAGCCGGACTACCGCCCGCCACCGCCCACCGTGTCTCCGCAGGAGCGGGCCGAATACAGCCGACCGGCCGGCAGCTCCGTGTTGTTCGCTCCGATGCCGGGCGAGCGCATGCCACCGACCCACCGGCTGCCACCGCCGCCGGTCGACGAGCGCACTGCCCGATCCTTCGGCCCGACGACGCCCGGGGCGAGTGCCGAGGGCTTCGACGCGCCACTCGGCAGCCGGATCTGGCCCACCCTCCACAAGGCGCAGTCGCCGTGGTGGAAGCCAGACGCGGCGCGAGACCCGTGGCGGGACCCGGCTTCGCCCTTCTGGTTAGGGCGTCCAGCGATCTTTACGTCCGACGGCTTGCAGCAGCTTTCCCCCGACGTCGATACGGAGCACACCGACGAGGAGGGCACGGAACCGGAGCCGGCGAAGACGAAGGAGCCGCGTGGCGCCGGTCGAGGCCGGTTCGGGCTCAGCGCCCTGCTGCTGACGTTGATCACGGCACTGCTCGCCGGAGTGGTGGGCGGCGGCGCCGGTTGGTGGCTGGCCGAGCGATCCAACCGAGTGCTGACCAGCGGCGGGGTAACGCTCGGCACGGCGGGATCGCCGGCAAACCGTCCACCTGGGTCGGTGGCTGACATTGCCAAACGCGTGTCACCCGCCGTGGTCTCCATCGATGTGAAGGGATCCGGCGTCACCGGGACCGGCTCCGGGTTCGTGATCGACCGCAGCGGCTACATCCTGACCAACAATCACGTGGCGTCAGTGGCGGCGGCATCCGGCACGATCCGGGTGACCTACAGCGACCGGGCCAGCGAGCCGGCGAAGATCGTCGGCCGCGATCCGCTCACCGACCTCGCCGTGCTCAAGGTCACCCGTACCGACCTCACGGTCGCCAGCCTGGGCGACTCGTCCAAGGTCGCGGTCGGCGATCCGGTCATTGCCATCGGCTCGCCGTTGGGGCTGCGGGGCACGGTGACGTCCGGCATAGTCTCCGCGCTCGACCGCCCGGTACATCTCTCCGGCGACGGCAGCGACACGGACGCGGTCATCGACGCGATCCAGACGGACGCCGCGATCAACCCTGGTAACTCCGGCGGCCCCTTGGTGGATGCGTCCGGTGCCGTGATCGGGGTGAACTCGGCGATCGCGTCCCTCGGCGGAAGCGGTGAGAGCGGCAGCATCGGTGTTGGATTCGCCATCCCGATGAACTCCGCCCGCGACATTGCCCAGCAGCTGATCCACACCGGCAAGGCCGTCCATGCGTCCGACGGCATTTCTGCCCGCAGCGTCACCGACGGCAGCCGCGACGGCGCCTACGTGCTGCAGGTGACCCCCAACGGTCCGGGCGCCCAGGCCGGGCTGAAGCCGGGCGACGTGATCACCGCCGTGGACAACACGCTCATCGAGTCCGCTGACGAACTGACCGTCGCCGTGCAGGTGCACAAGCCGGGCGACACGGTGCGCATGCACTTCTTCCGTGGCAGTCAGGAATCCGACGTATCCGTCACGCTGTCAAGCGTCTGAGGTCCGCTCAACTCTCGAAACACGCGTTTCCGGCTTACACTCGGCTCGTGTTCAACATCGGGCCGATGGAGCTGCTGGTCCTAGCTCTGGTTGGCCTGATCGTGATAGGTCCGGACAAGCTGCCCGGCCTCGCCCGAGACGCCGCCCGCATGTTGCGGAGCCTCCGGGAGGTGGCCACCGGGGCACGCACCCAGCTGCGGGACGAGCTCGGGCCGGAGTTCGCGGATCTCGACCTGCGATCGTTGAATCCCCGCACGGCCATCCAGCGGGCGCTCCTCGGCGACGAGGACCTGTCCGAGCTCAATCCGCGAACCGCGCTGCGCGACGCCATGTCGGACGAGCCGCCGACACCGGCGCCGCCGGCGCCCCCACCCGGCCAGCGGCCGCTCGGGCGGGGCGAGAAAGCGCCCTTCGACGAGGACGCCACCTAGCTGGACTCTGGAGTCTTTCGCAATACAGAGTTCGACCTGGGACGCCCCCCAGTCATCCCAGGTCGAACGATTTGGGTGATCAGCTCAGCTGCGCACCGTCGCGGACTGAGCCGCGAAGGGCACGAGGATCACGATCACAAGTCCCACCAAGAGGTTCGTGCCGGCCAAAGCAACCTGCGCGCTGAGGTGCGCCGCCGACATGGTGAACGGAATGAGAGTGGCGAGGACGGTCAGCAGCCCGGTGAGCCAGCAGTAGAACAGCGCCGGCCGAGGGGCGATGTGCAGCATCGCGTTGTAGAGAGCAGCGGCTGCGAAGGCGATGCCAGCGGCAATGAGGCCGTAGCTGAGGGCGTGGACCGGCGTCAGCAGCCCGTTGTCCTGCGTAAGCACCGGCACGTGGGCGATGCCGTGCGTGACGACGAGGCCGATGACGCCGGCCAGGGCCGCGACGATCGCCGTAATGACAGCGCCGACCCAGTAGCGCATCTGGTCGAGTCGTGGCCGCGGCGCCGTGGCACGAGGCGCTGATGACGTCGGCGATGCCGGCGGAACGGCGGTGAACGGGCTGTCGTAGTAGTGGTTGGGAAGAGTTGTGGTGTTGGACACGATCCACCTCGTTGGGGATTTTGGCTTGAGGCCAGGGGATTCGTCGGCGGTTGCCGGCTGACTAAAGTCTCCGGCCGGCCGGGGCGCCGCGGGATCGACCGGTCGGCGGCTTGACCGGCTGATGCGCTGTCCACCTACCGGATGACCAGCTCATCGAGGCGTCGAGACAATGGTGCGTGCCCAAGGCGTGGCGTCGTGCGCGCGCATGTGACAGGCGTGCACTGCTGGTCGGCTCACCCGTCCCATCCGTCCCACGAGTGCGCGCGAGCCGACGGTTGGCTGGCCCGCGGCGAGCGCGGCTGGGTGGTCTAGACGCTTACGCGCGGCTCGGCGTCAGGCCGAGTGACCGACCGACGAGGGTCGCCTGGCGGCGGGACAGGATGTCCGCAACTCCGCGCAGCGCCTCAGCGGCCGGCGAGTCCGGCTGATGGATCACGACGGGCCGCCCGTCGTCGCCGCCTTCGCGTACCCGCTGGTCGATGGGCACCTGACCGAGGAGCGGCACCCTGGTGCCGGTCGCGACGGCCAGGGAGTCAGCTACGGCTTGCCCGCCGCCGGAACCGAACAGCTCCAGGCGAGAGCCGTCAGGTAGCTCGAGCCACGACATGTTCTCGACGACCCCCACTATCTGTTGATGGGTCTGCAGCGCGATCGACCCGGCCCGTTCTGCCACCTCACGAGCCGCGATCTGCGGAGTTGTGACGACCAGCAACTCGGCCGACGGGACGAGCTGGGCGACTGAGATCGCGATATCTCCGGTGCCCGGCGGCAAATCCATCAGCAGAACGTCAAGATCACCCCAGTACACATCTCCCAGGAATTGCTGTAAGGCGCGGTGCAGCATCGGGCCGCGCCACACGACCGCGGTATTGCCTGGAGTGAACATTCCGATCGAGATGACCTTCACGTCATACGCGACCGGCGGCATGATCATCTGCTCGACCTGGGTGGGCTTACCGATGACCCCGAGCATCCGGGGCACCGAGAATCCGTAGATATCGGCGTCCAGCACGCCCACCGATAGGCCACGTCGAGCCAGCTCGGCCGCGACGTTGACGGTCACCGACGACTTGCCCACGCCGCCCTTGCCGGACGCGACCGCGTACACCCGCGTCCGGGATCCCGGCTTGGCAAACGGAATCTCGGTAGTTGGAGCGTTCCCGCGCAGTTTCTGGCGCAGCTCGGTGCGCTGCGTGTCGGTCATGACGCCCAGATGGACGTCGACTGCGGTGACACCCGGGACCGTCGAGACAGCGGCGGTGACGTCTCGGTTCAGCTGCTCCCGCATCGGGCAGCCGGCGACGGTCAGCAGGACGCCCACGCGCACTCGACCGTCCGGAGCGATGTCAACCGACTCGATCATGTCGAGTTCGGCAATCGGCCGGCGGATTTCGGGGTCGAGAACTCGGGCAAGGGCGGCCTGAACCGCATCAGGGCTCGGATGGGGCATATGTCGATCGTACGGAGCGTTGCGTACGCACGCGTCAGGTGCACCCCTGCGACCACCTAGTATGTCGGGGCATGTCGACAGCCAGGGCGTCGTTGCGGCCCTCCGACTGGCGGATCGAGGTCTGGCGTTCGTTCTTACGGGCGCACAGCCAGGTCGTCCGCCGGTTGGAGCGCGACCTGACCGCGGACGCCGGTTTGCCGCTCGCCTGGTACGACGTCCTCCTCCAGCTCGCAGAGGCGCCGGACCGTCGGCTGCGCATGGCTGAGTTGGCCGACAGCGTCCTGCTGTCCCGTTCCGGACTGACCCGGCTCGTCGACCGGCTACAAGCGGCCGGACTCGTCGTCCGCGAACCATTTCCTGGCGATGCCAGAGGCATGTACACCGTGCTGACGCCCGCGGGATTGGACCGCCTACGGCGGGCCGCGCCGATTCATTTGGCCGGAGTGCAGGAGTATTGGCTGTCGAAGTTCTCCGACGACGAGCTGCGACAGCTGCACGAACTGCTGAACCGCCTCGTCGCCGACCCGGACCCCGACGTCGCCGACGCCGCAGCAGATGAGGCATCGTCAGCGGGAACGTGAGCACTCGCCTCAACCGCTGCAAGGACGCTAGTCGGCGTGCTCCTTGTCACGTGCGCCATCGAGCCGGCTGAGCTCAGATCGCAAGAAGTCACGCGTCACGACCTCACCCAGCGCGAGCCGGACAGCCGCCAGTTCCCGGGCGACGTAATCCAGGTCGGCCGCTGATTTCCGATACTGCTCGCGATCCTGCTCCAGGTTGATCCGATCGCGGTCATCCTGGCGATTCTGCGCAAGCAGGATCAGCGGCGCTGAATATGCCGCCTGGAGGGAGAGGATCAAGGTGAGGAATAGGAACGCGTATGGGTCGAAGTGCGGCAGCCCCGGCAGCGTGTTGAACGCGACCCAGGAGATGATCAGAACCGTTTGCAGGATCAGGTAGCGGCCGGTCCCGAGAAACCGTGCGATTCTCTCCGTCAGCCGGCCGAAGGCCTCCGGGTCGTAGCGAACCGGGGGGGTTCGCCGCGACGTCTTGGGCTGGTCGAGCCGACCGCGACGCTCAGCCATCGGTGCTCGTCCGGTGCTTGGCGGATGTCGCGGGCTCGAGCTCGGTCGAATCCGCGTCTATGTCGCGCCAGTCCTCGGGGAGCAAGTGATCCAGTACATCGTCGACCGACACCGCGCCGAGTAGCCGCTCGTTCTCGTCGACGACTGGTGCCACGAGAAGGTTGTAGGTCGCGAAGTGGCGGGTGATCTCCGCTATCGGGGTATCGGGTCGCAGCGCGTCCGTGTCCTTGACCGCGCTCGCACTCACGAGGGCGGACGGTGGCTCCCGCAGCAGCCGTTGCAGATGGACCGTGCCGAGGAAGCGGCCGGTCGGCGTCGCCTGAGGCGGTCGAACGACAAAGACCTGCGCCGCGAGCGCCGGCGTCAGGTCGGGATTGCGCACGAGCGCCAAGGCCTCGGCCACGGTGGCGTCCGGCGGAAGGATCACCGGCTCGGTCGTCATCAGGCCGCCGGCGGTCATGTCGTCATAGCTCATGAGCCGCCGGACCGGGGCGGCCTCGTCCGGTTCCATCAACTTCAGCAGCCGCTCCTGGTCAGCCGCGGGTAGCTCGCCCAGCAGATCGGCAGCATCGTCGTCGTTCATTGCTTCGAGGATGTCGGCGGCCCGCTCGTCGCTGAGGGACGACAGCAGGCTGACCTGATCGTCTTCGGGTAGTTCCTCGAACACGTCGGCCAGTCGTTCGTCGTCGAAGGCGGCGACGACCTGCCGTTGCCTGCTTTCCGGCAGATCCTGCAGGGCACTGGCCACATCCGCCGGACGCATCCCGGAGAGCACCGAGAGCAGGCTGTCGGTGCCCTGCGTGTCGGAGAGCGACAGACCGTCGACGTCATCCCAGTCGATCTGCTGCAGCTGGCCGCGCCGACGGGTGATCCGATTGGCGCCGACGCGGACCGCGAGGCGGGTTATCAACCAATCTTGGGTGCGGTTGCGCTCCATCGCCGCGTCGACGATCGTCGCCCGCTGGCCGTCGCTACGCAGCCGCACGCTTCGATCGAGCAGCTCGGACAGCACCAAGATCTCGTGCGTACGCCGCTCGAAGCGCCGCATGTTGACCATGCCGGTCGAGAGCACGACGGCGTCGATCTCGATGCGCGTCACCCGACCCATCGGGACGAAGATGCGATGCCGGTGTTGCACCTCGACGACAAGGCCGAGCACTCGCGGGGGGCGATCGAGCTGCAGCATCGCGATGGTCTCGCGCACGCGGCCGAGCTGATCACCATTCGGGTCGAATACCCCGATGCCAGCGAGCCGGGCAATGAACACCCGGTCCGCGCTCATTACAGCCACCCACAGCTGCTCACGAGGGGCAGAGTAGTCGGCGAGGCGGGTTTTCCGGCGACCCGATGCCGCTTGCGAGTATTGGACGGGTGAACCCGATCTCGTCGACAACTCGAGAATCGCTCGCCGTCCCCCGTGGGGTCGACGCGGTCCTCCTCGTCGTCGCGTTGACCGGTATCTCGTTCTCGGGACCGCTGATGGCGGCGACCGCGGCGCCCGCCCTCGCAATTGCCTTCTGGCGTAACGCACTGGGCGCGCTTCCGACGGCAGGCGTCGTCGGTCTGCGGCACCGGGCAGAACTAGTCAGGATGCCGGCGCGCGCGATCGCCGGAGCGGTCCTCGCCGGCTGCGCTCTCGCCGCGCATTTCGCTACGTGGGTGCCGAGCGTGACCATGACGTCCGTCGCCTCGGCAACCGCGCTCGTATCGACGCAGATCGTCTTTACCGCGGTCATCGCACACTGGCAGGGTCGACGTTTGCCGCGACTGGCCTGGGTCGGGATCGGGGCAGCCACAATCGCCACCGGGCTTATTACCGGCGCTGATATCGAGCTGTCGACCCGGGCACTTGCCGGCGATCTACTCGCCATCGCCGGTGGCCTCTTCGCGGCGATCTATCTCAGCATCGGTGCGCGCGTTCGAGCCCACCTGACCACGGCGACCTACACCGGCGTCTGCTACGCCGTCTGCAGTGGGGTCCTGCTACTCGTTTGCCTGATCGGCGGCGTGCCGCTCGCCGGCTATCCGGCCGATGCCTGGCTGAAGATCGTGCTCGTGACGATATGCGCCCAGCTGCTCGGGCACAGCCTGCTCAACGTCGTGCTGCGGTCGACCAGTCCGACCATGATCAGCCTGGCAATTCTGCTCGAGGTTCCGGGCGCGGCGATCGTTGCTTACGTGTGGCTCGGCCAGCATCCGCCGTTGAGTGCCATTCCCGGGCTGATCCTGCTTGTCGGCGCACTTGCGCTCATCGTCCGTTCGCGAACTGACAACGTTCCGGTCGAGGTGACGGAATAGGACGCCGTGACTCCGGCCACGACGCTGACGCGGCGACGGTAGGTCGGTGGCATGCTCGCGACCATGACCGAGACGCTGCGTCCCCGACGATCGTGCCTCGCCGTTCCGGGCAGTAACCCCCGCTTCCTGGAGAAGGCAAAGTCTCTGGCGGCTGACCAAGTGTTCCTCGATCTCGAGGATGCGGTCGCGCCGCTTGTGAAACCCGCCGCCCGCAAGAACATCGTCGCCGCGTTGAACGAAGGCGGCTGGGGCAACCGCATCCGCGTAGTCCGGGTGAACGACATCACCACGCACTGGACCTATCGCGATGTCATCGAGGTCGTCGAGGGTGCCGGCGCCAACCTGGACTGCATCATGCTGCCGAAGACGCAAAACGCGGCCCAGGTGCAGTGGCTGGATCTCCTCCTCACCCAGATCGAGAAGACGATGGGGTTCGAGGTCGGCGGCATCGGCATCGAAGCTCAAATCGAGAACGCCCAGGGCCTGATCGCCATTGCCGCCATTGCGGCAGCGTCCCCTCGAGTCGAGACGCTGATCTTCGGCCCGGCCGATTTCATGGCGTCGATCAACATGCGATCGCTCGTCGTCGGCGAACAGCCGCCCGGCTACGACGTCGGAGACGCATACCACCACATCCTGATGTCGATCCTGATGGCCGCTCGGGCCCATGACCTACAGGCGATCGACGGGCCGTACCTCCAGATTCGCGACGTCGATGGCTTCCGCCGAGTGGCCGGGCGTTCGGCGGCGCTCGGGTTCGACGGAAAGTGGGTCCTGCACCCAGGCCAGATCGATGCGGCGAACGAGATCTACGCCCCGACCCAGGAGGACTTCGACCACGCGGAACTCATCCTCGACGCGTATGCCTGGTCGACGTCCGAGGCGGGCGGCGCCAAGGGTTCTGCCATGCTGGGCGACGAGATGATCGATGAGGCGTCGCGCAAAATGGCGCTCGTCGTGGCCGCCAAGGGCCGCGCCGCCGGGCTGATCCGGACCTCGTCGTTCACGCCACCGGCCTAGGCGCCGGACAATTCAGTAGAACTCGCCCGTAGGCTAGCGTTTCGGTCGCAGCACTCCGGCACGACTCGACGAGAAGGATGGGCACCGCATGGCGCGAGGGCGGATCACAGTCGCTGCGATCGCCGCGGCCGGTGTGATCCTCGCCGGCTGTTCCAGCGCGAGCAGCGGTACCGGATCGAGCGGCGCACCAAGCTCCAGCCGCTCGAGCTCGAGTTCCACGGGCAGCGATATCGCGGCCCTGCCGGCCGAGCAGATCGTGTCGAAGGCGATCGCTTCGCTGCGCAGCGCGAAGAGCTTTCGGGTTGCCGGCACCGTGGTGGAGGGCGCGGACCGCACCGATATCGACCTAGGTCTGACCGACACCGGAAGTGCCGGGACGGTCGCCGTCTCGGGAACCGAAGTCCAAGTCATCGTGATCGGCACGGATGGTTACTTCAAGGCGTCAGACGCGGCCTGGCGGAAGCTTTTAGCTGGCCGGCCGAACGTCGAGGCTATCGTCCAGCTCCTGCGCGGCAAGTGGATCAAAGGCTCGTCCAGCGATGAGCAGTTTGCTGGCTTGTTCTCCATCACCAAGAAGTCGTTGGTAGACGGCCTGGCCGCCGAGAAAGGCCCGTTCACCAAGACGGCGACAAAAGTGATCGCCGGTCAGGAGGCGGTCGGGGTGACCGCCACCGACAGCACCCTGTACGTCTCGACGAAGGATGCCCGCCCGCTGGAGACCGAGCCGCTGAGCGGCTCGACCTCCAGTGGAAAGGTCACTTTCACCGAATACGACGCCGTTCCGGAGCCAACGCCGCCACCCGCCGAGGAGACGATCGACAGCTCCAAGCTCGGCGGCTGAGAGTCAGCTCACCCGCCCGATCCCTGGGCGGATCCGGCCGACTGCGCCGATACTGGCGGGCATGGCCCGCCTTGCCCAAACCGCCGGACTCACCGACCTGCAAACCGAGATCCTCGCGACGGTGCGCACTTTCGTGGACAAGGAGATCGTGCCGTACGCGACGGAGCTCGAACACAAAGATGCGTTTCCCGACGCCATCGTCGATGGCATGAAGCAGCTCGGGCTGTTCGGATTGACCATCGACGAAAAATACGGCGGACTCGGCGAGTCGCTATTGACGTACGCGCTGGTCGTGGAGGAGATCGCGCGCGGCTGGATGTCCATCTCTGGCGTGATCAACACGCATTTCATCGTTGCCTACCTGATTGACCAGCACGGCACCGACGATCAGAAGCAGCGGCTATTGCCGCAGATGGCGACCGGCGACCTACGGGGCGCCTTCTCGATGAGCGAGCCGGACTGCGGTTCCGACGTCGCGGCGATCAAGACGCGCGCCCGGCCGGACGGCGACGAGTTCGTGCTGACCGGTCAGAAGATGTGGCTCACGAACGGGGCCCGGGCCGGCCTGGTGGCCACTCTGGTTCGCGAGGAGCTCGGCGCCGAGTCGGTCTACCGGAACATGACGACCTTCCTCATCGAGAAGGAGCCGGGGTTCGGCGAAACCCGTCCGGGACTGACCATCCCCGGAAAGATCGACAAGATGGGATACAAGGGCGTCGAGACCACCGAGATGATTCTTGACGACGTCCGCGTCCCCGCTACGGCCGTTCTTGGCGGCGCGGACGGCCGTGGGCGCGGCTTCTACCAGATGATGGACGGGATCGAGGTCGGCCGGGTGAATGTTGCTGCCCGTGGGTGTGGCATCGCGATCCGGGCCTTCGAGCTGGCGGTCGCGTACGCCCAGCAGCGACGGACGTTCGGCAAGCCGATTGCCGATCATCAAGCCGTGGCGTTCACTCTGGCCGAGATGGCGACCAAGGTCGAGGCGGCGCATCTGCTCATGGTCAACGCGGCCCGGTTGAAGGATTCCGGTGCGCGCAACGACGTGGAAGCCGGTATGGCCAAGCTGCTCGCCAGCGAGTACTGCGCCCAGGTCACGCAGGATTCCTTCCGGATCCACGGCGGATACGGCTATTCCAAGGAATATGAGATCGAGCGGCTGATGCGGGAGGCGCCGTTCCTGCTCATCGGCGAGGGTACGTCCGAGATCCAGAAGCTGATCATCAGCCGGGGCTTGCTACGCGAATACCGCGCCTGATCTGGCCGGAGCGGCTGGCGGTGCCGCAGCAATCATCGCTTCTGTTCAGGCGAGATCCTCGAGCAGCACCGTGGGGTCGGCCAGTAGCGATGCCGTCATGGCGTTGCGCGATCGGATGAGCGCTTTGATGGGGTCCGTCACGTCCCACACGTTGACGTTCATCCCGGCCAGCACTCGGGATTCCGCGTCGAGCCAGAAAGCAACGAACTCCCGGGCTGGTAGATCGCCGCGAACGACGACCTGCGAGTAGCTGCCGGGAGGAGCATGGCCGACGTACTCCATGCCGAGGTCGTACTGGTCCGTATAGAAGTAGGGCAGCGCGTCGTAGCTCACGTCGTTGCCGAGCATGGCCCCGGCCGCGACGGCTGGTTGGTTGAGTGCGTTGGCCCAGTGCTCGACGCGGATGCGGGTTCCGACGAACGGGTGTTCGGCGTTGGCGATATCGCCGACAGCGTAGATGTCTGGATCGCTGCTGCGCAGGGCGGCCGAGACCAGCACGCCGTTGTCGACGGCCAGGCCGGCTTGCTCCGCCAGTTCGGTGTTCGGTGCGGCGCCGATACCTACGACGACAGCATCGGCCGGAATGACCGTCCCGTCGGCGAGCCGCACACCGGACGCGCGCCCGTCGGTGGTCAGGATTTCGGCAACCCTTGCCTCGGTGTACAACGTGACGCCGTGATCGGTGTGCAAGGTGGCGAACACGGCAGCGAGATCCGGGCCGAGAACTGCGAGTAACGGCGCCGCCGTCGCCTCGATGACGGTTACCTCGGTGCCGGCCTCTCGCGCTGCAGCGGCGACCTCGAGCCCGATCCAGCCACCGCCGATGATGGCCAGGCGGCGGTCAGCACCGAATGTTTCTCGAATCGCGTCCGAATCCTCGACGCGACGCAACGTCAGAATGCCGGCTGCGTCAGCTCCCGGCACCGGCAGCCGACGCGGCGTCGAGCCGGTCGCGAGCAGCAGTGCGCCGTAACCGATCGTCTCCCCGCCGGCGAGTTCTATCTCGTGCGCACCTGGTCGGACCGCCGCAACGGTCGTGGCCAATCGGAGGTCGACGGAGTTGTCGTCGTACCAATCGCTGTTATGGACCTGCGCGTCAGCCAGCGTCGACTTGCCCTGCAGATAGGACTTCGACAGCGGTGGCCGCTCGTAGGGCAGCTGGTCCTCGGCTCCGATCACGGTGAGACCACCTTGGAACCCCTGCTCCCGCAGGCCTTCAGCGCCCTTGGCCCCAGCGAGGCCGCCGCCGACGATAACGATGCTGTCCGGATGCGCCATAACGGCTCCTGCTCCTAGATCGTTGGGATCTAGACATTAGTGTCCCGTTAACGAGGTGGGCTTACCCGCCGAAGAAACCTCGTTAACGGGACCATAGCGAGCAGGTCGATCACCGAATAGCTCTCGTGGTCCGACCCTGCTGCTGACGCCTGGCGTCAGCAGTGGACGTTGGGGTTCCACATGGCCAGCGGGCCCGCCGGGTTCCGTTTCCAGGCCCAGACGTGTTGCGAGTAGAAGGCGGCGAGGCCGTACCGGTTAGGCGCGTCCGTCTCGTCGAATGGGTGGCCCGGGAACAGGAAGGGCAACGTGCTACGCGTCGACCTCCAGGCGACCTTGTCCACGAGGTACTCGAGCGCGGCGAGCCGCAGGGTGCCGTCGGGCCCGGGTGCGTACACCAACGCTTCCGGCTGCCTCGGGTCGATCGCCGGGTCCTGGATCAGTGCCGGATTGACGAAGTGGACGCCCATGCCGCCCATGCCCGGCTCGGCGATGCACGAGACGCCGTTGATATCGACGAAGGGCACGTAGCCGTTGGCCAGGGCGGTGGCGATGTTGTGGTACTTGGCGGTCGCCACGCGGATCGGCTGGAGATCGCGGTTCGTCACCGGACGGTGGCTGGCGTTGGTGCTGGCTGAGGCGGTGCTGGCTGAGGCGGTGCTGCCAAACAGGGCCAGGGCAGCAAGCGAAGCGAGCAGCAGGCTGATCGAACGTCGGATGTAGAGCAACATGGTCCTACCTTCGCGGTCAGGCTTCCGTGGGCTGTTCAGCCCGCCGGACAGATGGGTGGCGCAGGCGGGCGGTCATTGCGACGACGATCAGCGTCCCGACGACGGTCA
>Ga0207683_10003327_pt1 | contig 14007 bp, 12 predicted proteins | sample KBSM73metaG_FD_184333 | JGI IMG/M metagenome (GOLD analysis project Ga0207683, IMG submission 184333) | Miscanthus rhizosphere microbial communities from Kellogg Biological Station, Michigan, USA - KBS M7-3 metaG (SPAdes) (version 2) | ecosystem: Host-associated > Plants > Roots > Rhizosphere >...
TTCGTGTGACCGGCACGCAGGTTCGCGAAGAACGCGCGCGCCATGCCGAAATAGTCGACGCCGCCGTGCTTCCAGAAGTTGTTGTCCTCGGCCGCGATGAACGCATCGACCACGATCGGCGGGATCTTGTCGTACGGCACGAACGTGCGGCGCTCGCCCAGCTCGCCGATCCGGCGATCGTTGGCATCGAGGATCGTGGTGATCTGCTTGGGCCGGTAGTCGCTGAGCTTCTGGATGTTGGGGAGATTTGGGTCGCGGCCGTACATCCAGAACACGAACGCGATCGTCGCGGTGAGCACCGCGATCCCCGCCAGCGTGGCGATCGCCAGCCACTTGACGACGGTCAGCCACCGGCGGCCGCCCGGCGGCGGGGTCGCCTGACGCTTCAATTCAGCCTGCACCTTGGGTCGTTTCTGCAACTTGGATACCCGCTACAACAGTTGATGCGGCCAGATCATCCCCCACCCGCGTCTGGTTTGCCACACGCCGTGTGTCCAGCCACCCACATCAGCTCTCGGCGAGGATTCTCTCGACGATCCCGACGACCCCGCGGATGCGCAACGCGAACCAGCGCGCACGCAGCCGGGCTCGCCGAACCGGATCGAGGTCGCCCGGGGCACCTATATAAGCCCTTCGGCGCGCGGCGAGCCGCGACATCGCGAGGCCGACCGTGACCGACAGGTTGTACGACTCGGTGAACCCGAACATCGGCACCGTGATCGATGCGTCGCAGGCCGCGATCGCGGCCGGTGAGAGGCCTTCGTGCTCGTTGCCGAACAGGATCGCGAGCGGCGTCGAAACATCGACGTCCTCGACCGAGAACGTCGCATCGGGCAGCGTCGCGAACACGCGGAATCCGTGGCTCCGGAGGTGAGCGGCCGCAGCCTCGGCGGCGGGCCAGCGATGGAGATCGATCCAGCGGTGCGCACCTCGAGTGACGCCCTTCGCGGCCGAGAACCGCGCGTGAGGCTCGATCACATGCAGATCCTGCAGACCGAAGGCCTCGGTCGTCCGGATCGTGGCGGCGGCGTTGTGCGGGTCATACGTATCCTCGACCGCAGTCGTGACCGAGGCGAGTCGCGCCGCGAGCACTGCATCGATGCGCGCGATGCGCTCCGGTGTCAGCATCGGTTCGAGCACGCGGCACAAGGTCTCCGGACCGTGGCGGTCGATCAAGGCGTCGATCGCGTCTGACACGCGAAGCATGTTAGCGTTCGCGCAGTGTTCGAGGGTGGACTCGGACGGTTCGTTGGGGACCGGTATCACATCGTCCGAGAGCTGGGGCGCGGTGGGATGGGTGTGGTTTATCTCGGGCGGGATCTGCGGCGCGACATGGACGTCGCGATCAAGTTCCGCGGGATCACGCACCACGACGCGACCCTGTGGATCAAGCGCGAGTTCCGATCGGTCGCGAGCCTGCGTCATCCGAACCTCGTCGAGCTGTACGAGCTCGTCGCGCACGAGCAGAGCTGCTACTTCACGATGGAGTACCTGCCCGGCGTCGATCCGCGCGAGTGGGTGACCAAGCCCTCGGCGGCCGGGATCCAGCCCGCGGACCTGTCGGATCGCACGACGCGCAGCGCGGTGCCGATCCAGGAAGCCCGCACCGAGGTGTCGCTGACGCCGGTCGCGCCGCCGGCCGTGCGCGTCGTGCCCGAGGTCGACTTCGGCCGCGTGCGGACCTGTCTCGCACAGCTCGCCGAGGGGCTCGCATTCCTGCACTCGCGCGGCGTGATCCATCGCGACGTCAAGCCCTCGAACGCGCTCGTCGTGAACGGCACGGTCAAGCTGCTCGACTTCGGGCTCGCCCTCGAGCGGCGGCGCGCCGAGGAGGAGCTGGCGCGCGAGACGCGGATCGTCGGCACCGCGGCGTATCTGGCACCGGAGTACATCGAGAAGCTGACCGTCAGCCCGGCGATGGACATCTACGCGCTCGGCGTGGTCGCGTTCGAGCTGGTGACCGGGGCGCCGCCGTTCGGCGGGACGCTCCACGTGCTCGCCCGGATGAAGCAGCGGATGGCGTTGCCGCGCGCGAGCTCGATCAACAACAAGGTCCCCGAGGATCTCGACGAGCTGATCGACGCGATGCTCGCCGCCGATCCGCTGCGCCGGCCCACGCCGCTGCAGATCGCCACCCGACTGACCGGCAACCTCTCGACGCCGCGCCCGGTGCGCCGGCTCGCGCGGTTCGTCGGGCGCGACACCGAGCTCGGTCACCTCGAGGCGCGCATCGCCGAGACCGCGCCGCGCGGCAGGCTCGTGCTGGTGACCGGGCCGTCGGGCGTCGGCAAGACCGCGCTCGTCGAGGAAGCGCTCGGACGCGCCCGCGACGGCGACACGATCGCGTGGCGCGGCCGATGTCACGAGCGCGAGCGCGTGCCGTATCGCGCGTTCGACTTCATCATCGATGACCTCGCGACCGAGCTCGCGGGCAACGCGCGGCTGGTCTCGCAGCTCGAGCACGCCGGTGCGCTCGCACGCGTGTTCCCGACGCTCGGCGCGGTGATCGAATCCATGATCGAGGTCCCGCCCGCCGCCGAGGACCTGCGGGTCGAGCGCGAGCGCGCGCTGATCGCGATGTGCGCGGTGTTCCGCCACGCGCTCGAGGCCGCCAAGCGCGGCCTGGTGCTGATCGATGATCTGCAGTGGGCCGACGAGGACAGCCTCGAGCTGCTCGCCCTGCTCGTCGAGCGCGTCGGGCGACCGCTGACGATCATCGCCACCTGGACCGGCGATCTCGATCGCATGACCGGCGTGTTCGAACGCCTCGGCGCGGCGGCCGAGGTGATCGAGGTCGCGCCGATGCAGGCGCACGAGCTCGTCGAGGTGCTCGCCGACGTCGCGCCGCAAGCGCCGACCGAGCGCCTGCTCGCAGCCGCGCGCCTCGCCGCGGGCTCGCCGTACCTCGCCGAGCTGATCGGTCGCGAGCTCGCCGATACCGACATCGCCGACCCGAACGACGCCGAGGCGCGCCGGCTCGAGCGCCTCGACGATCGCGAGCGCAAGGTCGCCGAGATCACCGCGCTGTCCGCCGGCAGCACGACGTTCGAGCAGCTCCGTGCGCTCGCCGAGCTGCCGAGCGCGCAGCTGCAGTCCGTGCTGCGCAGCCTCGAGGATGGCCGCATCGTGCGCGTCACGCCGTCGGCGAGCGGCGATCCGGTCTACGTCTTCTATCACCAGCGCCTGCGCGACGCGACGCAGGCCGCGATGACGCCCGCCGCGCGCGCGAACGTCCACCGCACGTTCGCGACGTGGCTCGAGCGCGAGGCCGCCACGCCCGACCAGCTCGCGTACCACTGGCAGCACGCCGGCGAGCCCGCACGCGCCGCGCGCGCCGCGATCGCTGCCGCCGACAACGCACGTGCCCAGCTCGCGTGGGGCCTCGCCGCCGATTGGTACGGCCGTGCGCTCGACCTCGGGCGCCGGAGTGAATCCGGCGCCCTCCATTCCGGGCTCGGCGCCGATCGTGCCGTGCGCGCCGCACGCGCCGAGTGTCTGTTCCTCGGCGGCAAGCTCGCCGAGGCCGCGACCGACTTCGAGACGCTCGCGTCACGCGAATCCGCGTCGCTCGACGGCGATCGCTGGCGCGTGCGCGCCGCCGAGTCGTACATCAAGCTCGGCGAGCTGAAGCGAGGCCTGTCGATCATCGACGGCGTGCTCGCGCGTCGTGGTCAGCCGCGGGCAAAGGGTCGCGCTGCGAGCACCGTGCGCGCCGTGCGGGTCGCCGCGCGCTGGCTCGTGCCGACGCCGCTCCGGCCGCGCGCCGTCTCCGACGACGTGCTCGCCGCCGCATATCGCGTGATCGCGAGCTTCCTGTCGACGCCCTATCCGATCGAGTCGTTCGAGTACGTGCTGCGCGGCATCGATCGCGCCGAGGGCGCCGGCGACCACGCGGCGCAGTCGATGGGCATGGCGATGCTCGCCGCGTACCTCGCGACCGGCTCGCTCGGGCGGTTCGGCGATCGGGCGATCGCATCGGCGCAGCGGCTGTCGCTGCAGAGCGGTGCGCCCTACCCGCGCATGGTCGCCGCCGGTTGCTCGGGCATCGTCGCCACGCTGCGCGGCAACTGGTCGGGCATGCGGCTCGCTCACGAGGAGGGCTCGCGGATCTGCGTGAAGCTCGGGCTCGAGCGATCGTGGGAAGCCTCGTTCCTGCGCGCCTACTGGGCGCTCGGCGAGTACTACGCCGGCGAGCCCACGCGCGCGCTCGCGATGCTCGGCGAGCTCGACTCCGATGACCTGATCACGCGCGGCATGCTCGGCAGCTACCGCGGCCGCGCGCTCGTGCTCGACGGCAACCTCGCCGCCGCCCGTGCGATCTCGCGCGAGCTCGCGAAGACGCGCGCACCCGGTCTGTCTTCGATCTATCGCCAGGTGTTCGACGGCGAGCTCGCCCTCGCGGAGCACGACTGGCGGCGCGCGCAGACGATCGGCGAGGCGCTCGCGCGCGAGGCCCGCGGTCAGTGGCTCTCGGCGATGCCCGCCGTATCCGCGATGATCGACGTGCTGCTCGCCACCGCCGAGATCGGCCTCGGCGATCGCACGAGCGCCGCGTCTGCCCGCGGCCGCGCACGCGCGCTGTACCGGCGCGGCAAGACCTCGTTCTACGCCGCGACCGCGCTGCGCCTGTGGGCACAGGCCGAACAGCGACTCGGCCTCGATGCGAGCAGCGTGCTGTCGCGAGCCGCACTCGTCGCGTCCGAGCGCGGCGGCAAGCTCGACCGTCTCGCGATCGCCGGACTGGCCGGTGACCGCATCGATGCCGGCGCGCTGCGCTCGGCTCTCGCGTGGAGCACCGGAGGAGTCCTCTCGTAATGGCAAATCCCAGCGTGATCGTGATCGGAGGCGGCGTCGGCGGCCTCACCGCAGCGCACGAGCTCGTGCAGCGCGGCTTCACCGTGAATCTCTACGAGTCGCGGCCCGCATTCGGCGGCAAGGCGCGCAGCCAGCCGGTCACCGGCTCCGGCACGAACGGCCGCCTCGACCTGCCCGGCGAGCACGGCTTCCGGTTCTACCCGCGCTTCTACAAGCACGTGATCGACACGATGGCGAAGATCCCGAACGCCTCGGGCGGCCACGTCGTCGATCACCTGCGCAACACGACCGAGAGCGCGATCGCGCTCGTCGACAGCTCGACCTGGTATCGCTTCTATCGCAAGACCGTCACCAAGCCCTACGACATCCTCGAGGCGCTCGAGCTGTTCTTCCAGGAGCTCGACTTCGACGACGGCGACATCGGCCTGTTCGCGGCGAAGATCCTCCAGTTCTTCACCTCGAGCGATGCCCGCCGCCTCGGCCAGTACGAAGGCATCTCGTGGTGGGACTTCCTCGAAGGCGATCTCTACTCGCCGAAGTTCCAGCGCCAGCTGCGCGCCGTGCCTCGCACGATGGTCGCGATGGATCCCAAGCGCGGCTCCGCGCGCACGGTCGGCACGATCTCGATGCAGCTGATCCTCGACTACGCCGATACCGGCGTGAACAACGACCGCACGATGGGCGGGCCGACGTCGGAGATGTGGTTCGATCACTGGATCACGCACCTCCAGGCGCTCGGCGTGAATCTCCACGCCGGCGTGGACGTCGCGTCGATCGAGGTGTCGGGCGGCGCGATCAGCGGCGTGAAGCTCGGCGACGGCACGACCGTCACCGCCGACTACTACGTGCTCGCCACGCCGATCGACACGACGATCGGCCTCATCACGCCCGCGATGGGCGCGCTCGATCCGGTGCTCGAGAAGCTGCGCGTCTCCGCCGCCGACACGCTCGTGTCGTGGATGGTCGGCATCCAGTACTACCTCTACGAGGACGTCCCGCTCGTCCGCGGCCACACGTTCTATCCCGACTCGCCGTGGGCACTGACCTCGATCTCGCAACCGCAGTTCTGGCGCGACCTCGGCCTGTTCCGCACGCGCTACGGCGGTGGCGATGTCGGCGGCCTGCTCTCGATCGACGTCTCCGACTGGAACACGCCGGGCACGTACATCCCGAAGACCGCCAAGCAGTGCACGCCCGCCGAGATCTCCAAGGAGATCTGGGAGCAGCTCAAAGCGGCGCTCAACGGCACCGGCCCGGGCGAGCAGATCCTCACCGACGACCTGCTCCACTCCTGGCACCTCGACGACGATCTCGACTTCTCGGGCGGCGTCCCGCCGGTCAATCGCTCGCGCCTGCTCGTTCATCCACCGGGCTCGTGGGCGATCCGCCCGGACGCCGGCACCGCGATCCCGAACCTCGTGCTCGCCGCCGACTACGTCCGCACATACACCGACCTCGCGTCGATGGAAGGTGCGAACGAAGCGGCGCGCCGCGCGGTCAACACGATCCTGTTGCGCAGCGCCTCGACCGCCGGCCCGGTGCAGACCTGGCCGCTGACCGAGCCCGCGCACTTCGACGCGTGGAAGAAGCTCGACGAGCGGCTCTACCAGCACGGCAAGCCTCACCTGTTCGAGATCATGGGCATCCGGCGCGCCGCGCAGGCGGCCGACTTGCTGCGCCGGTTCTCCGCGTTCACCGGCATCTCGAAGATCGACGACCTGATCGACGAGGTCCGCGCGACCTCGGTGATCAAGAGCATCCTGGCGCGGCTCGGCGTGCCCTAGTCGGACGTCGCGCCGAACCACGCTGTCAGCGACCACACCGGCGCCGGCATCGTATCGAGCCGGTAGAACCGTGCGGCCTGCACCGCGCTGAACAGCCGCTTCGCCCACGCGACGCGCAGCTCGGCCGCGCCCGCAGCATCGGTGCGCGACACCGCCGCCCACGCGCCGGCCTGGACGTAGCGGCCCATCGGCGCGCCGCCGCCGAGCGCTGCGAGGCCGCCGAGGCCCGGCCGTTCGCGCAGCGCGAGCTCGACCCAGCCGGCGCGCGCCGACGCTCCGACCGTGAGGCCCGCGCCGAGGCCGAGGTGCCCGGTGACCTCGCGCGTGCGCTCGATGCGATAGAGCGGGCCGAACAACGAGGCGGTCTCGCCCGCGCGAACATCTGCACGCAGCGTGTAGCGCACGTCATCGACTTCGAGGGCGGCGTCGGTGAACGCGACGGCCGAGGCGCCGAGGCCGAGCTCGGCGACGATCGAGGCACCTGCGTCGAGCCGCGCATGATCGCGCTCGCTGCGATGGGCGACGCCGGCCTCGAGCGCGGTCGCGTGTGCCGGATCGCTGGCGATCGCCGCGTGCATCGCCCACGGCCTCGCGAACTGCCAGCGCACCGCGCCGGCGAGCAGCGCAGGATCGAGGACATCGTCGACCTCGGTCGAGACGGCAAGATCATCGGTGGTCGCCGCAGCGCGCACGCCGGTGCGCCAGCGGTCGTCGAGCGTCGCGCGGTAGCCGTCGGCGAGCTGGCCAACGTGCGCGGGTGCGAGACGGCCGGCGGCGAGCGCGAGCGGTCCCCAGCTCGCCTCGAGGTCGCGCACGATCGAGACCACGTCCTCGGGTCGCGACCAGTCGGCACGCCGGAACGTGCCGTCGTCCCAGACGCCGCGCGCGCCGAGCCCGAGCCGCACGCCCGGCCACGTCGCGGTCAGCGTGACATCGAGCGCACCGTAGGTCGCTTCGCCCTGCGCGCCGGCACCGATCGCGGCCGAGGCGCCGACGTCCGCGTGCGCGAGCGCGGGCATCGCGAACAGGAGGACGGCGAGGCGCATGCCCACAGCGTCGCGCCAGTCGCGGCGATCGCCAAAAAACTAGCGAACGTGCGCGTCGGGCAGCTGACGCACGAGGAGACGACCGTCCGGGTTCATCGATCTCTATGCATCGCGATGAAAAATTTTTTGTCTCAGGGAATCGCGTTTCGGATCTGGTGAGCCAGATCTGCAAGGCACGTCCAGTTCTTGTTGAGCCAGCAGTCCATTGACAGAGGAGGCAACACGTTGATGCAGTATTGGATACTCGCGGAGCTGTGATAAAGCGCGTCGCCCTCGTAGAACTGTCGGTAGGCGGCCTCCCGTCGCGCAGCGTCATTGCCTCGGAACGCAGCCTCATCTGCATCCATCGCCATCTTGGTACCGGAGCACAGGCGATGAAGAACAGCCGCCTTTGCATTGGCATCGTCTCGCGCATGTTGCGCCGCGCGCTCCTCGGAGATCGTCCAGATCGCAAGGGCGATCATGACGAGAAGGAGCACAGCGAGTTGCAAACGGTGGAATCGGCGGGTCATGGCTTCCTTCCGAGTTGGAGACGGCGCATCGGGTGAGGTCCAATGTCGGTCATGGGGTGAACGAGACGCTCGGCGACGGGAACGGCGGGGTCGTCGATCGAGGGGATGTCGCCCCATTGTATCTGGTGACGCGCGATCGCAGCGTCGACGAACTCCGCCGGAACCGGATGCATCTCCCCGCCGTCGACATCAAATGGGCTCTCCTTGATCCCGTGCGAAACTTGGAAATAGAGTGTCGTCTTGCCACCGGCACCACGGACCCAGATGACGCGCGTGGCTTCGAAGTAGTGGGGGGCGATCATGCCCTCGCCGGCGAGCCGCTTACTACCGATGTTCGGGACGCCCGACTCCATGTAGCGATCGAGCTTCTTCGTCAGCTCCGTCTTGTAGATGTCCACGCTGTGGTACTCGGGCGCGAAGCCCTCCCATAGCACCGTCAGCTGTGCATCGTTCGCGCCGGCAGCTACCGTCGACGTGAAGGTTTCGAATGCAACGTCGCAGCTGGCCTCGAGCTGATTGATGTAGGAGAGCGACGCCGCCTTCTTGCTCTGTGCCTCGCGGTTATGCGCGTCCTTGGCCTCCGACTTGATGCCGCCCTTTGCCTTGTCGAAGCCCGTCTTGACGGCAGCCTGGATCAGACCGTCGGACACTTTCGAGAGATACGCACTTTGGGCGTCGACCTTGGTCAGGGCCTTCGTCGTCGTGTTGCCGAGGTAGGCGCTCGCGACGTCGAGTATGAGGCCGAGAACCCAGTTGACGTCGTCGTCCTTCTTGAGCAACTCGTCGACCCGCATCTGCTCCAGCGCCAACTTGTAGTTGGTCTGCGCAACCGTCACGCGTCGCGTGAAGCTCATGAGCAGCCGAGCGCGCTTGTCGTCCGGCAAGAAGCACCCAGGCTTCTCCGGCCTGGCGCCGGGCGCCACCCCTTGGCCTCCGTCGCCCTTCTGCGCGTCGGTGCCGCAAGGCGCAGCGCCGTCGATCCAAGGATCGCCAAGCTCGGGAGTCTGCACGAGGTTGGTCCGGCCCGGCTCCATCGTAGCTACGTCGGGTGTGGCAGCGACGTCGGCCGCCGTGACGCGTGAATTCTTGCCGGGCGTCTTGTCGTAGGGGCTGTAGCCGCTCATTGCCGGGGGTTATCGGCACGCGCGCAAGAAAGTTGCTGCGACAGCAACGTGGTGAATTTGCGGACGCTTTTGCGGAGGGCGCCCACATGCCGGACCCGCGTCGTCGTCGCGGATCGAGGACGTTCTCGATGTCGACGCCCGCGGCGAGGTCCTCAGCTACTGCAGCTACTGCGACTCGTCGGCACCGAGATCAGCGGAGCTGCCATGCGCACGCGCTTCACCATCGACGTCGTGATCATTGTTTCCGGCCGGCACACGGCCAAAACTAGCCGTTGTCGTCGTCGTGGTCGTCGTCGCGCTTGTTGCGCTTGTCACGCTCGGCATTCGCGCGCTTGATCGCGCGCACCAGCAAGAGTCCCGTGAGGAGGCCCACGGCGACGCCGATCTGCATCAGGCGCCACTTGTACTCCTGGCCTTCCGGCGCGGGCCGGTTCGAGGTCCAGAACCCCGATGGCCGCGTGTAGATGATCTCGTGCTGGCCGTGATGCGGCGGCTCCGCAGACGCGGGTACCGCTGCGAATGCGATCACGATGGCGAGCACGAGCCGGCGCATGCCCACCTCATAGCAGAGGACGCTACCTTTCACAGGTGTGGCATGTCGACGCGCGGTGATACGTTGGAACCATGGGTGTTTCGCGACTAGCGTTGTTCGGGTTCGCGCCGTGCGGCAGCGTGGCTGCCCCGGCCAACCCCGATGCGAAGACGATCGACGTCCTGATGATCGATGCCCCCGCCCCGGGCCCAGTCACGGTGACGACGCAGACCCGCTTCACCGGCGGCCAGCCCTCTGGGACCGCGCTCGGCAACATCGCGGTCGTCGCGGTACGGCCCGACGGAACGCTCGCCGACATGCAGGTCACCGACGCGACCTCCGGCATGGCAACGCTCAACGCTTACGACGGCGATACGGTGACCGCGCTGTATCCGCACATGACGGATGCCGGTGCGGACCTGACGACGTTCATGGGTTCCCGGTCGGAGATGGGCCGCAGAAGGGCACCGTGCTGCGCGTGTCGTGGTCCCACAACGGCGTGCCGTACCTGTGGACGTTCATCGTTCCGCCGGGCGTCACCGCGATCAACTTCCCGAAGCTGCCCGACGCGATCGCGATGAACGCACCGCACCCCGAGGACTCCGCGAGCGTCCAGTTCGTGCGCGCGTTCGACATCCCCGAGCTCGCCAGCTACGACGACGTTCGCAAGCTCCCCGAGTCGACGATCGTCGCGCTCGATCAGGCGACGCAGCTCGGCCTGCTCAAGCGCGTGATCATGAACTTCTAGTCCGCGTCGCGCCGCTTGGTGTCGCGCGGCTTGCTCTCGCGCGGCTTCTCGGACTTCTTCTTCTTGCCGTCCGCATCCTCCGGCTGGACGGCGAGCGGGTTCGTCGGGCGCGCGTTCTTGATCGCCTTCTTCACGCGCTTGAGGCAGTCCTCTTCGGACTCGCTGCCGTCCTTGACGAACACGAGCGGCGTCAGCGTCGCCTTCTCGTACTCATCCGGCGTCAGCTGCTTGCGCTCGTACATCTTGTCGAGCTGACGCTCGATCTTGCCCTCGGTCCACTTCGTCAGCGTGTTCTGGCAGTACTGGCGGTAGCGGTCCTTCGGGCTCGGGAGGATCGACGAGAAGAACGCCGCCTCGACAGGATTGAGATCCTTCGCTGGCTTGCCGAAATACTCGTGCGCCGCTGGCCCGATGCCGTAGAGGTCGGGGCCGTACTCGATCACGTTGAGATAGATCTCCATGATCCGGTCCTTGTCGAGCGTGTTCTCGACGTGCCAGGTCAGGAACAGCTCCTGGAGCTTTCGCGCGAGCGTCTTCTCCCGGTAGAGCAGCACGTTCTTCACCATCTGCATCGTGATCGACGACGCGCCCTGCACGAACGAGCCGCTCTTGAGGTTGTTGATGAGCGCGGTGCGGAACTCGGTCGGGATGAAGCCGTGGTGCTTGTAGAAGTTGTAGTCCTCGGACGAGATGATCGAGCTGACGAGGTACGGCGAGATGTCCTTGAGCGGCACGAAGTCGGGGTTGGTCGGCCCGACCTTGAACGAGTCCCAGTCGCCCTTCTCGTTCTCGACGTACTGATCGAACTCTTCCTTGAGCCGCTTAGGCGAGTCCTCGGGCTCGTCCTTGACCTTGCACTTGTTGATGCCGACGTGGCCGCCGAGGTCGCTCGTGTCGAGGTCGTTCCAGTCGATCGAGAGATGAATATCGGCGTCGAAGACGCCCTTCATCTTGTAACCGGTCATGAACGGCGCCATCTCGCCGGGGATCGCGTCGAGCGCGCGCTGGCAGTCGATCGGCGGCACGACGAGCCGCAGCGATACCGCCTGCAGCCCGTGTGGACCCTTGCGCGGGCCCTTCTTGTCCCTGTTCACGAGGCCGAGCGGGATGTACTGCGTCTCGTCGACGACATGCGGCGCACGCACCGCGCTACCCGTGATCGAGAACGGCAGGTTGCGCGCGACGAAGTCGCCCTTCGTCAGCTCGAGCGTGCGCGTCTCGCGAACGTAGCTGCCCGCGATCTGACCGCTGAGGTCGAGGTCGTGGACCTCTTTCTCGGCGATGTACGGATGGCCGACGTTGAGGCCTCGCACGTGGAGCTCGCCCGAGAACCGCGCACCGGCGCGATCGGCATCGATGTGAAACGCGGTGTCGACGCTCGTCGATTGATAGTCGACCACGGCCGAGTGCTCGAGGATCGGGGCGAGCCGATCGAGCTGGAACTTCGCTGCCTCGAGATCCAGCGACGCGGTCATCGCGCCCGGCACGAGCTCGCCCTTCGCGGTCCATAGCGTTCCCGGCACGCCGCCGTAGCCGCCCGCGAGATCGATCACGTAGTGCCCGGTGTGCGCCGGATCCTCGACGATCTTGCCGCCGATCCCCGACAGCGCGAGCTTGGGCCACAGCGCGAGCTCGCCGCCGTCGAGCGTGAGCATCGGCGCTGCACCCGCCGCCTTGCGCACCTCGAGCGAGGCCAGCGAGGCCTTCGGCGCCGAGGTCGTCGTCGCGGTGATGCCGCGCGCATGCGCGACGAGCCCGTCGGGAGTCCACGTCGCGTCGCCATCGGCGACCAGCGCCGTCGCACCGGTCATCTGATCGTCGGCGACCAGGCGCGCGTGCGTCACCGTGATCTTCGGCGGGCGCTTTGACGAGCCGCCACTGCTGCTGCCTGGCGCCGGCGTGCGTAGCCGGTCGATGAGGTCCTGCACGTTGTCGTTGCCCTGCGCGTCGCGGCGCACCGTGACGAGCACGCCGTCGATCGTTGCGGGCCCGAGCTCGACCCTGCCGACGAACGACGCGAGCGTGTCGAACTCGATGTCGATCCGATCGACGTGGACGAGCGGCATCGAGCCGTCGTGCGGTCCGCGGATGTCGATCCCGCGCAACGTCGCGTGACCGAGCGATACATTGATCGAGCCGAACGAGACCGTGCGGCCGGTGCGCGCCGCGAGCTTCTCGCCGACGCGCGTGCGGATCATCCAGGCGCCGACGCGCGGGTAGACCACGCCGAGCGCGATCACGAACACCAGCAGGACTCCGAGCCCGATCCCGCCGGCGATGAGCCAGCGGCGCGGGATCGGTAGTGGACGCATGCCGGTCCTATATAACAACCGACTTCGGGATTTCGTTCAACGGCACGTGAGCGCGAGGATGTGCCCGTTATCACCGACGTTCTGGCCGAACACGAGCCACTCGCCGGTGTTGACGCTCTGCTTGTTGTCGATGACGCGCTTGCCGTCGGCGTTGTCGATCTGGATCGTCAGCTCGAGCCGCTTCTCGGCGCGCTCGCGCAGCAGCAACGCGGCCTGGCCCGACTTGAGCTTCAACGCGTCGGACTTGAGCTTCTGCAGCGTGACGTGACCGCTCGCGAGCGTGTGGAACACGTTCCACGACGAGAACGGCGGCTTCTTGAGCTTCTTCTCGAGCGGCTTGAGCTCGCTGTCCATCGCGGGATCCTTGCCGGTGCTCGCGCTGATCTCGAGGTAATCGCAGTCCGCCTTGTCGTCCGCAAACGCAGGCGCCGCGCTCGCGAGCACGACGGCGAGGGCAAGCCAGAAACGACCGCTCATATGCCCTCCACAGTATCTTCAGGCGTCACCCAGATCACCGTTGCTGGTCCATCTTCGTCTTGAAGGTTGAACACGGTGCTGTCGGCGCCGGGCGTCTCGAGTGATTCGATCTCGGTGGGGCGATAGGCCACGGGCAAGACGGTCGGTGAACCGTGTCCGCTCGACGTGGTGGTGGTCTCGCTCGACGGACCGCGCAGCACGAGCGCGAGCGCGGCGACCGCACCGGCGCTGACGACACCGGTGATCACGTGGCCGCGATGGCGCTCGAACCAGCCGGCGATGCGCGACCACACACCTGCCGACTTCGCGGGCGTGCTCGCGATCGACTTGTCGATGGCGTCCCAGATCTGCTCGAAGCGCGCAGGCGGCACGGCATCGGCCGACAGCTCGAGGTGACCGCGCACGAGCTCGGACAGCTCGCCGATCGCTTCGACCTTCTCGCGCGCCGCGGGATCGCGCAGACGATCGGCGTGATCGCGCTCGCCATCGGCGTGCTCCATCAGATCGATGTCATGGGGCTTCGCCATCAGTGACGGCTCCCCGACGCGGCCGCGTCCTCATCGGCAGCCTGCGCGTCGTCCTTCGGCATCGACGTGCGATCAACGAGGTCGAGCAGCTGGCGCTGCATGTTCTTCCGCGCATGGAACAGGCGCGACA
>Ga0207683_10003328_pt1 | contig 14006 bp, 14 predicted proteins | sample KBSM73metaG_FD_184333 | JGI IMG/M metagenome (GOLD analysis project Ga0207683, IMG submission 184333) | Miscanthus rhizosphere microbial communities from Kellogg Biological Station, Michigan, USA - KBS M7-3 metaG (SPAdes) (version 2) | ecosystem: Host-associated > Plants > Roots > Rhizosphere >...
GGCTCGCATGACGTTCTCGTCGCGCAGGACGTCCGCGGTCGCACCGGTCGCGATCAGCTTGCCGAAGTCGAGCACGGCCGTCGTGGTGCAACAGGCCTGGACGAGGCTCATGTCGTGATCGACGAGGATCACGAGCGCGCCGAACTTCTCCGGGATGCCCTTGATCACGCGCGAGAGGTGCTCGGTCTCCTCGTCAGGAAGCCCGGCGGCCGGCTCGTCCAGCAGCACGACCTTGGGAGCGCCGACGACCGCGCGGGCGATCTCGACCAGGCGGCGGTCGCGGGCACCGAGCCCTCCGACCTTGACCGCCGGTGGCACCTCGAGGCCGACGTAGTCGATGGCGCTCGCGACGTCCGCCTTGCGCGAGGCGCGGCCGGCTCCCGAGTGCTCGTGGATCATCGCGACATTGTCGAACACCGACAGCTGCTCGATTGCCATCTCCGTCTGGAACGTGCGGCGCAGCCCCCAGCGCGCGCGCCGGTAGTCGACCATCTTGAGCAGGTCGTCGCCGTAGGCGCGAATCGACCCCGTCGCGGGCTTGACGAAGCCGCTGAGGACGTTGAAGAACGTGGTCTTGCCGGCCCCGTTCGGGCCGATCAGCCCGCAGGTGCCTCCCGGGAAGACGACGGTCACATCGTCGATCGGCGTGACGCCGGCGAAGCGCACTGTGAGACCCTCGACCTCGATCATTCGGGGCTCCGCGAGCCGCCCGTGACCTTCCGGAACAGGTGGGCGCCCAGCTTCCCCAGGTTGGCGATGTCCTTCGGCATCTGCACCACGATCCCGCGCGGCGCCGTCAGCAGGACCTGCAGCAGGCCGACGCCGAAGATGATCAGCAGGAAGTTCGGGTCGATGCCCCACTGCGCCTGGAAGAGGAACGGCGCAAGCTGGCTGAACGCTCCCGCGATGACTGCTCCCCAGAGCGAGTAGATACCGCCGATCAGGGCCGCGGCCAGCAGTGTGAGGGAGTCCTGCGTGGGAAAGCCGAAGGCCGTCGGCTGGCCGAGTTGTGCGGCCAGCAGGCCGCCGGCCACGCCGGTCGTGAACGAGGCCAGCGCGAACGCCCACAGCTTGTAGCGCACGATGTTCACGCCCGTCGCGAGCGCTGCCGGCTCGCTCTCGCGGATCGAGGCCCAGGCGCGCCCGGGCTTCGAGGCGAAGTGCGCGGCGATCAACAGGAACATGAGCGCGCAGACGACGATCGTGTAGCGGTAGTAGGCCGTGTCGCCGCCCGCGATGCCGGGCCTGCCGACGGGCTGCAGGCCGGAGAGGTCGGGCGTCGAGGTACGGCCGGTGAAGCCGTGGCCGCCGTTCGGGAAGTTGATGGTGGTCAGCACCACGTTCACGGCGCCGGCCGCCATCAGCGTGATCAGGGCGAGGTAGAGGCCGCTGAGCCGGAGTGCCGGCAGTCCGATCAGCACACCCACGCCGCACGTGATCGCGCCCGTGACGAGCAGCAGGATCGGGAACGGGAGGTCGGCCGCGTACGAGATTCGCGTCGCGGTCCAGGTGCCGATTGCGAGCAGCGCGATCTGGCCCAGCGAGATCATGCCCACCCGCCCGTACAGGGTCACGAGGCCCGCGGCGACCACCGCGTAGATCGCGACCGCGGTCAGGGTCTTGATCCAGTCACCGCCGAGCACGGCCGGCACGACGAACAGCGCCACGCCGAGGAAGGCGACGATGATCGCGCTGCGCCCGATGACGCCCCGCGCCAGCTCGGCGGGGCTGCCGGTGAGTCCGAGCACGCTGCTACCCGGCCGTCCGGGAGAGGGTGACCGTGCGGTGGCGCCCGAGATACAGCAGCGCGATGATCGCGAGCACGAAGGGCGCGGCCGTCCGGTAGGCCGAGATCGACGAGTACGGGGTGGCGACTGCCTGCGCGAGGCCGACCGCGAGGCCGCCCAGGAGCGTCACCCACAGCGACTGCAGGCGACCGATCAGCGCGGCCGCCAGGGAGGAGATCACGAGGAACGTGAGGGCGGTGTAGTCGAGCGACGTGAAGAGATCGGCGAGCAGGAGCCCGGCGGCGCCGCAGACGATGCCCGAGCCGAGCCAGGCCGCCAGCTCGACCCTGCGCACCGGCACGCCGAGCGTGGCGGTGATCTCACGGTCGCTGGCGAGCGCCCGCATGGCCGTGCCGATCTTCGTGAAGCGCAGGAACGCCGTGGTCCCGACGGTCAGGACGAGGGCGAACACCAGCGCAAGGATCTGCGTCAGGTTGACGGTCGCGCCGAAGACGGTGTAGCGGTGGTTGGACGTCGGCAGCTGGAGCACCCGTACGAAGGCACCGCCGGCAGGCGCGCGCCACGCCATCACGCCGAGCAGGATCAGCGCGAGCCCGAGCGTCCCCATCATCTTGACCAGGGGGTCGCGTCCCGCGAATGCGGGCCCGAGCACCATTCCGTAGACGACGTTGACGATCGCGCCGAACACGACGCACGCCAGGTAGGCGATCCAGTGCGGCGTGCTCGTGTGGTTGACGAGGTAGTAGGAGATCAGGGCGCCCGCGGCGCCGATTGCGCCGAACGCGAGGTTCAGCACTCCGGTGGCCTGGTAGAGCACGACCACACCCACACCGGAGAGCGCATACACGCCACCCAGCGCGAGCCCGACGACGATGTACGGCTTCAGGAAAATCCAGTCCACGCCGAATATCGTCGTCGTCGCGAAGCTAATCATCGGCACTCACGAACGCCCTGATCTCCACTCGTCTTCCTGCTACTTCCCGGTGTTCAGGTTGAACTGCGTCTCCCACTTGCGCGTCTGCGTAAGCTCGGGATCGACAGCCTGGATCGGGATGCACTTGTCTTCCGTCACGACCTCGCCGGCCTTGTAGGTCACGGTGATGTCGGTGTTATTGGGGATGTGGTACGGCAGGGCGTTGCCGACGTACCACGGCTTGCAGAGCATGCTCGTCTTCACGTTCTTGAGCGCCCTGACAGCCTTGTTGTACGACGCGGCAGTGACCTGTCCCTTCACGCTGAGCAGCGCCTGGACCGCGAACTTCGCGTCCATGAAGCCCATCTGCCCGAAGGCCTGGGGCGAGATGCTCGGCGCGTACTTCTTCGTGATCGCCAGGTAGAGGTTCTCGTCCGGCGAGCCGTCGTTGATGTTGCCGAACTCCTGGTTGATGTGCATCTTGCCGTCGAAGGCGCCGAACTGCTTCGCCATGAACGCGTTGGCGATCGGCGTCGAGGAGCCCCAGATGACCTTGTCGACCAGGCCCTGTGCGATGGCGGCCTGCATGAGGGCCGGCGCCGAGTCGGGCGTGAAGTCGAGGATCACGCCGCCGCCTTCACCGGCGGCCTGCACGAGCTGCAGGATGGTCGAGTTGGCGTCGGTGATCGGGAGCTTGATCGGGAAGGCCTTGCCGGGGATGCCGGCGGCCTGGGCGACCTTGAGCACGCCACCGTCGGCGTACGCCGAGATGGTGTCGGGCGATGCCACCATGAGCGACTTCGCGCCGCGCCGCACGAGCGCCTGAGCGGCGCCGATGTTGCTGTAGCGCGGGCCCATGTTCGACTCGACGAACGTCGGCGTGCCGAAGCACTCCGCCTGCACGCCTGCGCCGATCACGGTGAAGCCCTTGGACTTGTAGTACTTCCAGTTCGTGCCGCACTCCGTGAAGCTCGTGTTGCCCACGATCCCCACGACCTTGTCGCTCTCGACGAGCTTCTTGGCCAGCGCCGCCTGCTGGGTCGGGTTGAGCTGCTCGTTGTAGAGGATGTACTTGATCGGGCGGCCGTTGATGCCGCCGTTGTCGTTCACGCACTTGAAGTACGCGGCCGCGAACTTGCCGATCGTCGTGAAGTCGACGCCGGGGATCAGCATGTCGATGCCACCGAGCTTGATCGGCTTGCCTGTCGCCTTCTTGCCGGTACCGGCGCCACAGACGGACTTCGTCGCGGAGGCCTTGCCCGAGCCGACCGCTGCAGTCGAAGTTGCACCGGCGCCCGTGGCCAACGCAGCCGACAGCACAAGCAGGCCGGCGACCGCGCACATGACACTGAGCTTGATCTTCGTCGATCTCATCAGGTCTCTACCCTCGATTCTCTAGCTTCGTCAGGACTTCGTCGTCAGGACTGAAACACGCAAAACGGGTCCGGCGAGACGCGTGCACGCCGGCGATCACGACCTCATCAAACGCGCCCTCCTCGCGCCGGATGCGTCTCGCAGGCGTCAAGGTCATCGAGCGCAGGCGCTGAGATCACAATCTGCGGGGGCAGTGCTCGCGTCGCCTCTCGATTCCGATTCAAAGCTCCGGTCCTCCTTGACGTTCCCGAAGTCGCACGTGGTCCTGTTTCCTGGGTTGTTAGACGCCGACCCGACTGCCTTTCGTTAGGCGATCTCCGCAGAGATGGCGGCGGCCGTCTTGAGGATTGCTGGGGAAAAACGCTCGATCAGATCGGTCGTGAGGCCCATCGAGCGGTGCACGGCGAGGTTCAGCGCAGCCACGACCTCGCCGGATCGCGCGCTGATCGGGGCCGCGATCGAGCGCAGGCCGTAGGCGAGCTCCTCGTCGTTCACGGCGATGCCGGTCTCGCGGATGACGGCGAGCTCGGCCCGGAACGCGGCCTCGTCGGTGATCGTGTTGGGTCCGCGCTCGGTGAGCTCGACGTCGTCGAGGATGGCCGCCAGCCGATCCTCGGGCAGGAACGCAAGCATCGCCTTGCCCATGGCGGTGCAGTAGGCGGGCAGGCGGGCGCCGATGTGCAGGTTCAGGTCGATCTCGCGCTGTCCCGGCCGCGAGGCTCGGCAGCGCTCGATGTAGACGATGTCGCCGCCGTCGAGGATGGCCATGTTGACCGTGTGGCCGGTCTCGTCGCTCAGCTGCTGCAGGTGCGGCGCCGAGATCTCGCGGACGTCCATCGAGTTGATCGCGGAGAAGCCGAGGTCGAGCACGCGCGGCCCGAGGCGGTAGCGCTTGCTCTCGCGGTCCTGCTGGAGGTAGCCGAGGGCGGCCAGCGTGGCGACGTAGCGGTGCGCGGTGCTACGCGAGAGATCGAGCGCGCGGCCGATCTCGCTGACGCCCATCAGGGGCTGTCCGGACTTGAACAGCGCCAGCACCGCGAGGCCTCGCTCGAGCGACTGGGACATGCCCGAATCTGCCGGCCGACGTCCCCCCGTCGTCTGGGCCTCGAAATTCACGTCCCGGATACTAGACTACTGTACCGAGGAATGGAACACTGCTGGGGCAAGTCCCCCCGCACGCGAGTTTGCACGGGATGGAACGGCGCCATTCCGCTCTCCGGAGCCGGCGCCGGCCACCCGTTCTGGTGATGTACTGAGCGGATCGAGCACAGGGAGATGCACATGAGCGCGGAAACCCGGGAGAGCACCAGCAAGCGACTCTTCATCGGCGGTGACTGGGCCGACGCCGAGGACGGTCGAACGTTCGAGGATCGCGATCCGTTCACCGGTGAGCTCGTGGCCAACGTCGCCGCGGGCACGCGCGCGGACGCCCGGCGCGCCGTCGAAGCAGCCGCAGCAGCCGCGCCCGCCTGGGCGCAGACTCCCCCGGCCGTACGGCAGGGCATCTTCTTGAAGGCGGCCGAGGTGCTCGAGAGCCGTCAGGACGAGGTTGTTTCGCTGCTCGCGCGCGAGACCGGGTCCACGTTCGGCTTCGGCATGTTCCAGATGCACTTCGTGCCGGGCCTCTTCCGCCAGACCGCCGCGCTCGCGTACGCGCCGATCGGCGAGGTCATCCCGTCCGACATGGGCGCATTCGCAATGGGACTCCGGCGGCCCGTCGGCGTCGTGGGGGCGATCGCGCCGTGGAACGCCGCCCTCATCCTGTCCGCGCGCTCGATCGCCGCGCCGCTCGCGCTCGGCAACACGGTCGTGCTGAAGCCGTCGGAGTGGTCGCCGATCGTCGGGGGCCTGATCTGGGGTGAGATCTTCGCCGAGGCGGGGCTGCCGGAGGGCGTACTCAACATCGTGCCCAATGCGCCCGGCGAGGCCGGCCCGATCGGGGATGAGCTCGTCGAGAACCCGGCCGTCCGGCGTCTCAACTTCACCGGATCGACGGGGACGGGCCGCAAGCTCGCCGAGGCGGCCGGCCGGCAGCTGAAGCGCGTCGTCCTCGAGCTCGGCGGCTACAACCCGCTGATCGTGCTGGCCGACGCCGACCTCGAGTACGCGGTCAACGCGACGGCCTTCGGCGCCTTCCTGCACCAGGGCCAGATCTGCATGTCCGCGCGCAGGATCATCGTCGAGCGCCCGATCGCGGACGAGTTCGTCTCGCGCCTCGTCGAGAAGACGAACGGCCTCAAGGCCGGCGACCCGAACGAGCACGACACGATCATCGGGCCGCTCATCAACGAGGGTGCGCTCGAGATGGTCAAGGGCCGGGTCGATGCGGCCGTGAAGGCCGGCGCGAAGGTGCTCGCGGGAGGCAGCGCCGTCGGGCCCTGCTACCGGGCGACGCTGCTCGGCGACGTGCCGCCGGACTCGGAGTTCGCCCAGACGGAGACGTTCGGCCCGGTGGCGGCGATCGAGATCGTCGACAGCGCCGACGCCGCCGTCGCGCGTGCCAACGCATCGAGCTACGGCCTCTCCTCCGGGATCATCACCCAGGACGTCGAGCGCGGCCTCGCACTCGCGAGCCGGATCGACGCCGGCATCGTGCACGTCAACGACCAGCCGGTCGGCGACGAGCCTCAAATGCCCTTCGGCGGTGTCAAGGACAGCGGCTTCGGTCGCTTCGGCGGCACCGCGGTCGTCGACGAGTTCACCGAGTTGCGCTGGGTCACCGTCCAGCGCGGATCGCATCCCTTCCCGTTCTGAGCTGGAGATGGAACCCTCCAGAACGCGTCCGGTAGCACGATGACGGTCGCGCGGCTCACCTCGGCGGAGGAGGCCATCGGCCACGTGCGCTCGGGAGACACCGTGATGGTCGGCGGCTTCGGGCTCGTGGGGGCTCCGCTGACACTCCTCGACGCGCTCGTCGAGCAGTCCGACGCGACCGATCTCACGATCATCTCGAACAACATCGGCGAGCCCGGCAAGGGGCTCGGCAAGCTCCTGCGCCAGGGGCGGATCCGCCGCGGGATCTCCTCGTACTTCACCTCGAATCCCGAGGCGGTCGCGGCCGTGAATCGCGGCGAGATCGAGGCGACGCTCCTGCCGCAGGGCACGTTCGCCGAGGCGATCCGCGCAGGCGGCGCCGGCATCTCGGGCTTCTTCACGCCCGTGGGAGCGGGCACGATGCTCGCGGAGGGCAAGGAGGAGCGCGTCATCAACGGCGTGCCGCACGTGCTCGAGTGCTCGATCCGTGCCGACGTGGCACTGGTGTTCGCCGCGCGCGCCGATACGCTGGGCAACCTGTGGTACCGCCGCACCGCACGCAACTTCAATCCGCTGATGGCGACGGCCGCGACGATCACGATCGCGGAGGCCAGCGAGATCGTCCCGGTCGGCGGGCTCGATCCCGAGTCCGTGATGACCCCGCACCTGTACATCGACGAGCTGGTCGTGCAGGCGTGATCGGCCGATGAGCGACGACCACAAGCGCACGATTGCGGCACGCGCCGCTCTCGAGCTCAGAGCGGGCGAGGTCGTCAACCTCGGAATCGGCATCCCGAACCTGATCCCGGGCTTCCTGGACGACGACGCCGGCGTCTTCCTGCACACCGAGAACGGGCTGCTCGGCGTCGGCCCGAGACCGGACGAGAACGAGCTCGACAACGACATGATCGACGCCGCGAAGCGCCCGGTGACGGCGCTCCCCGGCGCGTCGTACTTCGACAGCGCGTCGAGCTTCGCGATGATCAGGGGGGGTCACATCGACGTCGCGGTGCTCGGTGCGCTGCAGGTCAGCGCCGGCGGCGACATCGCCAACTGGGCCGTGCCGGGCAAGGACGTGCTCGGTGTCGGGGGAGCGATGGATCTCGTCGTGGGCGCGCGCCGGGTGATCGTCACGATGACGGCGACGTCGTCGGCGGGCGATCCCAAGGTCGTGCCGGTCTGCACCTATCCGCTGACCGCGAAGGGAGCAGTCGACGTCGTGATCACGGAGCTCTCCGTCTTCCGCGTGCGCCACGGCGGCCTCGTGCTCGTCGAGCTGCTCGACGGCGCCACCGTCGAGGACGTCAAGGCCGTGACCTCGGCGAACTTCGCAGTCGACCTGGAGCTCAGGCACGCGAGCTGAATACGCCGGGGCCAGGCACGGATATTCCGCCTGACCGCGGTGTGTTCACAGCTACCAGCCGCCGGGCTCGCCCAGGAACTGGCCGCCGTCGATCGTGATCACGGCGCCCGTGATGAAGCTTGCGGCCGGTGATGCGAGCATCAGGGCCAGGCCCTTGAGCTCCTCGGGCTCGCCCATGCGGCCGATCGGCACGAGCGCCGCCCACTGCTTCTCGGACTCCGGTGTGACGCCTCCGCCGATGCGCGTCTTGATCGGCCCCGGGGCGATCACGTTCACGTGCACGCCGTGCGGGGCAAGCTCCAGCGCCGCCTGCCGTGCGACGTTGACGACGGCCGCCTTGCTCGCGACGTACCCGTAGCAGACCATCGGATCGGCACGCAGTCCGGCGGTCGAGGCCGTGACGACGATGCGCCCCGAACGCTGCGGCTTCATCACGCCCGCGGCGGCGCGCATCGTCGAGAGGACGCCGTCGAGGTTGACGTCGAGCACGCGGCGCCAGGCATCGTCCCCGACGGTGTGGAGCTCCTGGCCACCGGGGTTCGCGTAGCCCGGAACCGCCGCGATGCCGGCATTTGCGAAGACGATGTCGATGCCGCCGTAGGCCTCGGCCGCGTCGGCGAAGGCCGAGCGCACCGAGGCGTCGTCAGTGACGTCGACGACCGCAGTGCGGACGTCGCAGCCGCCGTCCGACAACCGGCCGGCCGCCTCGGCGAGCCGCTCTGCGTGGATGTCGGCGAGCGTGACGCGGGCGCCGCACTCCGCCAGCACCTCGGCGGCGGCGAGGCCGAGACCGCTCGCCGCGCCCGTCACGACGGCACGCCGTCCGCGGACGTCGAAGAGTCGCGCCGTGACGGCTCCGGGGTCGACGCTCATCCTGCGCGTACCAGTACCTTCATCGCGTCCTCCGGATTGTCGATTGCGAATGCAATCGCCGCCGGGGCCTCCTCCAGCGCGTACTCGTGCGTGATCAGCGGCTCGACCCACTCGCGCCGGCGCGCGACCAGCGCGACGGCCTCTGCGAAGTCCTCGGCGCTGCAGGTGCTGACGCCGAGCACGTCGAGCTCGCGGAACGGGAGCGTGCCGACACGCAGCGGCACCTCGTGGGTCGAGAGCCCCACCACGAGTACGCGGCCCGTCTGCGCGACCGCGTCGAGCGCCGCGCGCATCGGCTCCTGCGCGCCGGTCGCCTCGACCACGACCTCCGGCAGCTCGCCGTCTCCCCACTCACGCGCGCGCGCGACGAGATCATCGCCTGGCTCGAGCAGCGCGAGGTCGGCGCCCGACGCCTTGCCGCGCTCGAGCCTCGCGCCGATCCGGTCGGCCATCAGCACGCGCGCACCCCGGTCGAGCGCGGCGATCGCGGTTGCCTGCCCGATCGGGCCCGCGCCCAGGATGAGGACACGCTCGCCCTCCGCAACGCGTCCGCGCGCGACCGTGCGCACCGCGATCGACATGGGCTCGATGAACGCCGTGAGGCGCGCGTCCGTGCCCGTCACCGGGAAGGCCTGCGTGCCCGGAATGGAGACGCGCTCCTGCAGGGCGCCGTCGCGGTGGATGCCGATCAGCCGGATGCGCTCGCAGGCGTTGCCGAGCCCGAGCTCACAGGCGTGGCACTTCCCGCAGGCGATCACGGGCCAGACGGCGACGCGCTGGCCCGAGGCAAGCCCGGGCGGGCAGTCCGGTCCGACGTCCTCGACGATCGCGGAGAACTCGTGCCCCTGGATGCGCGGGTAGAGATCGTCGTCGGTCGCCGTACCCAGGTTGCCGTGGAAGTAATGGAAGTCGCTGCCGCAGATGCCGACCGCTTCGGGCCGCACGACGACGCACCCCGCCGCCGCCGGGCCGGGCTCGGGAACGTCGACGACCTCCATCGTCGACCTCGCTCGCGTGACTGCGGCGCGCACGCCGTGACCTTACGTGCTCGCCCCTCGGCGTTCAACGGGCTTCCGCGCGAGGAAGGCGAAGCGCGAGATGCGGCGCTCGCGCGCGAGCTCGGCGACCATCTCGATGAATCGCTGGCGCCGCTCGAAGGGCTCGTCTCCCTCGACCTGCCGGAGCGCCGCGGCGCGCTCGGCGCGCTCCGCGTGGCGGCGCAACGCGACGCCGGCGACCGTCTCGGTCAGGTCGTCGACGGCAACGACGGTCAGGCCGGCCGCGATCAGAAGGCGCTCGTCCTCACCCGGCGGCGCGAAGTCGAAGTAGCCGATCGAGCTCCTGATCGCGAGCTCCTCGCTGCTGACCAGCCCGGTGATCGTCACCGGGTCGGTGAACACCAGCCTCCCGCCCGGGGCGAGCACACGGGCCCATTCGGCGAACACCGCGGCACGGCCCGGGAGGTGGTTGAGCGCGTCGATGCAGAGCACGGCGTCGAATGAGCCGTCCGCGAACGGCAGCGGCTTGCTGGCATCGGCGCGGACGAAGCGCGCTCGCGCCTCGAGGCCCGCCTCGCGTGCAATCCGCCGTCCATTCTCGAGGCCGCTCTCCTCCAGGTCGACGCCCGTCACGTCGCAGGCCGTCGTCCGCGCGAGATGCACGGAAAGGCCTCCCGTGCCGCAGGCGACGTCGAGCAGCCGGACGCCCGACGCGAGCTCGAGTCGCGACGCGAAGCGCTCGAGCTCGGCGGGCGTCTGCCAGTTGTTCTGCCCGAGGTCCTCGCCGAACTCGGCCGCGCGGATCTCGGCGTAGGCGGCGTTGCCGAAGTTGCTGTAGTACGAGCCGTAGTAGGCGGCGGGCTTGGAGGCCTCGTCGCTCACGGAGCCTCGGCGAACGCGCTCAGCAGCCGATCGGCCGCGGTCTCGAAACGGTCGACGCCGCCGTAGGGCCGCGCCACGAGCATGGCGCCCTCGAGCGCGCTCACGATGAGGCCGGCGGCTTCACGCGGCGGGCCCTCGAACGCCAGGGTGCCCTCCTCGCGACCGCCGGCGAGCACTCGCTCGACCCAGGTCTCGTTCTCGTCGAAGAATCCGATGACGGCGTCGCGCATCGGCTCGGGGAGCGTCTGGTACTCGGCCGCGAGCATCCCGCAGAGGCACATGCGCTCGTCGCGCAGCACGTCGCCGTAAAGGCGCGCATAGGCGCGCAGCTTGGCCGGAGCGTCTTCGCCGCGCTCGTCGATCTCCGCCAGCGCGGCCTTGAAGCGCTCCGCGTAGCGAACGATCAGGGCGCGCCCGAGCTCGGCCTTTCCAGGGAAGTGGTAGTGCAGGCTCGCGGTCGTGAGCGAGAGCTCGCCGGCCACATCGGCGTAGCTGAACCCGTTGAAGCCCCGCACCTGCACGAGGGTCTCCGCGCTGTCGAGGATGCGCGTCGCCGTGTCGCCGTCGCTGTCCGCTCGTCCGCCCGCCATCGCTCAATCCTCCCATACCCGGATGTGCGGTTGACACTCTATCTACTAGTAAGTAAGAATCATGCGGTCAACCATTCACCCGAGAGGAGCAGCGCCATGCAGCAGACCGAGCACAAGAGCTTCGCGGCACCCGAGGAGACGCGTGAGTTCCCGAACGGGCGAGCCGAGATCCTCCAGATCGGTGGCGGCGAGGTCGGCCGGCTCACCTTCGCGCCGGGCTGGCGCTGGTCGAACGACGTCCAGCCGATCGCGAACACCGACAGCTGCGAGGCGCCGCACTTCCAGTACCACGTCAGCGGGCGCCTCGCGATTCTCATGGACGACGGCACGGAGTTCATCGCCGGCCCAGGCGACGTGACGTCGCTGCCGAGCGGCCATGACGCCTGGGTCGTCGGCGACGAGCCGGTGGTGGTGGTCGACTGGTTCGGCGCCAGCAACTACGCCAAGGCCTGAGCTAGGCGGAGCGCACGCGCTCGAGCCAGGTGCGCATGGCCGCGCCCAGCAAGGGCTCGATCCCAGATGTCACGTAGCGCGCGCCGCGCTCCAGCCACTCCACCGCGCCCTCGGCCGTCGGCACCGTGACACCGAGCACCTTGCCGGCGGCCAGCGTCGCGGCGGCCGCCCGCTCGAGGTGCTCGGCGACGAGCGGATGGCTCAGCTCGCCGGGCACGCCGAGCGAATGCGACAGGTCGGTGGGACCGAGGAAGATGACGTCGACGCCGTCCACGGCGGCGATCTCGTCCACGCGGTCCACGGCGTGGGCGCTCTCGACGTGCACGATCACGAGAGTCTCCTCGTTGGCCATGCGCACGTAGTCGCCGAGCGGGCCGCGCTGGCCGAAATCGCCCGCGCGTACGCCCGCAAGCCCGCGCGAGCCGCGCGGACGGTACTTCACCGACTTCACAGCGCGCTCGGCGTCCGCCGAGTCCTCGACCCACGGCACCTGGCAGCCCTGCGTGCCGAGGTCCATGAAGCGGAGGATCACGTGCGGCTGGTTGACCGGGACGCGCACGATCGGCGTCACGTCGTGCAGTTCCGCCGCCCGTACGAGGTTCTCGCACTCGCGCGGCTCGATCGTGCCGTGCTCGCCGTCGAAGATCAGGAAGTCCCAGCCCTGATAGGCGGCGAACTCGACGAGCTCCGGCTCGGGAAAGCGCACGAAGCAGCCGAATGCCGGCTTGCCCTCGCGCAGGGCGCGCTTGGTGAGGTTGGGACGCATGTGCCGTCAGGCCTTGGGGACGAGCGCCAGCACGCGCACCGGGCTGCCGGTGCCGCCGACGAGCTTCATCGGCGCGACGACGACGAGCGCCCCGGTCGCCGGCAGCTTGGCGAGGTTGGCGAGCTGGGTGACGCCGTACTTGCCCGCGCCCAGCAGGTAGTTGTGCACGGGGAACGGCGGGTCGAAGGCACCGGCGCCGCCGGCATCGATGCCCACGGTCTCGACTCCCACGCCGACCAGGGGCGTGTCATGCGCGATGTAGCGAGCGCACTCGGAATCGAAGCCCGGGGTCTGCGGCATGCCGGAGCCGGCGTTGAGGAACGCGTCAGAGTCGTTGGCGCGCGTGTCCCAGCCCGTGCGCAGGAACAGCCAGCCGCCTTCGGGAAGCGGCCCGTGCTCTGCAACCCAGGCGTGGATGTCGTCGACGGTGAGGACGTAGTCGGGGTCGGCCTCGGACTCGGCCACCCGATCGAAGACGATGGCGGGCCCGATCAGGTCGCTTGCCGGCAGGGTGCCGAGGTCGGCCTTGTCCTTGCCCGTGATCCAGTGGATGGGAGCGTCGAAGTGCGTGCCGACGTGCTCGCCGATTTCGAGCCAGCGCCAGGCCCAGGCGGGCCCGCGCTCGTCGTAGTTGGAGATCTCGTGCACCTTCAGGCCGGGAGTGTTCGCGAACGGCGGGGGGAGCTGGATGATCGGCGTGCTCTCGCTGAGCGGCTGCGAGAGGTCGACGACCTCGACATCGCCGCTGGCGAGTGCCGCGAGCAACGCGCTGACGGATCCGGACACGGAGTCTCCTTCGGTCGGCGCGCTAGTGCGCGCGGAATGCTTCCTCGAGCCACGCCGCGATGACGTTCGGCTCGACCTTTGCGTCGATCACGATCGGTCCGGCGGTCGCGCCGGCGGTGCGCCGCGCGACCCAGTCCGCGAGGGGTGCAAGATCGCCGGTCGCACGCACCGTGATGGCCTCGGCGCCGACTGCCCGGCCGATCGCCGCGAAGTCGGCGTCGGCGAACTGGGTCAGGTCGACGGCGTGCCCGAGCGGCCCGAAGTGATGCACCTCGGCGCCGTAGGCGGCGTCGTCGTAGATGACGATCGCCATCGAGAGGCCGAGGCGCACTGCGGTCTCGAGCTCGGCGAGGGCCATCATGGTGCCGCCGTCGCCGAGTGCCGCGACGCACAGCCGGTCCGGGCGCGCGATCGCAGCGCCGATTGCTGCGCCGAGGCCGAGCCCGACGGACTGGAACGCGTTGGGGAACACGAAGCCGCGCTCGTCCGGCACTGCCAGGTACATC
>Ga0207683_10003332_pt1 | contig 14000 bp, 9 predicted proteins | sample KBSM73metaG_FD_184333 | JGI IMG/M metagenome (GOLD analysis project Ga0207683, IMG submission 184333) | Miscanthus rhizosphere microbial communities from Kellogg Biological Station, Michigan, USA - KBS M7-3 metaG (SPAdes) (version 2) | ecosystem: Host-associated > Plants > Roots > Rhizosphere >...
TCGTCGCGAATTCTCCTTCTCGCCGAGCGATTCGAGGACGCGACCGCCTTCGCGCTGCTGCGGCTCGGCGTCAAGGGACTCATGACGTACGCGGAGGCGGACGCCACGCTGCCGCGCGCGCTCGATACGGTCGCCGGCGGAGGCCTCTGGGTCGGCCGCGCGCTTCTCTCCCGGTTCGTGGACTCCGCCCTCTGCACGGTCCCGCTCCGCGTCTACGCGACGGGGTTCGAGGGACTGACACGGCGCGAGCGGCAGGTCCTCGAGGCGGTCCTGGACAACCTCTCGAACAAGGAGATCGCCCGGCGGCTCCACATGTCGGAGCGCACGGCGAAGTTCCACGTCTCGAACCTGCTCGTCAAGCACGGCGTTCGACGCCGGGCAGACCTGCTGTTCTGCGCGCTCAAGAGCGCCGCGCCCTCCCCCCGGCGGGGCCGCGAGACGGACGGCGCGTCGCCCGAGAAGGGCTACAGCGCCGCCTGAACCCCCGTTTTCGGTTCCCCGCCGCCTCCGAGCCCGGCCTCTCTCAGACTCTTCCGATAAACCCGACCCCGGCTTTGCCGTAAGGACCTCCAGAAATCGAAGGAGGAGGTCATATGCAGCGCAATCCTTTCTTCCGGGGCGGGCTCCTCGCGGGAGCGCTCGTCCTGGCGGCCGTTCCGGCGACGGCCCAGTTGCCGCCGCTCGAGCTTCCCGACGCGAGCCCGGCGGCGACGGTCGAGCAGCGGATCGGCCTCACGGACGTCACGATCCAGTATCACCGTCCCGCCGTGAACAAGCGGAAGGTCTGGGGCGAGCTCGTCCCCTACGACCAGGTCTGGCGCGCCGGGGCCAACATGAACACGACCATCGAGCTCTCCTCGCCCGCGACGATCGGCGGCAAGCAGATTCCCGCCGGGAAGTACGGGCTGCACATGCTCCCCGGCGCGAACGACTGGTCCGTCATTCTCTCCAGCATGTCGGACGCCTGGGGCAGCTTCAGCTACGACGAGAAGGAAGACGTGGTCCGCTTCAAGGTCCAGCCGAAGCCGGCGGATTTCGAGGAGCGGCTCGAGTATCGCTTCGAGAATCCGACCGACGCCTCCGTGGACGTCGTGATGCAGTGGGAGAAGCTCTCCGTCAGCTTCCCGATCCAGGTCGACACGAAGGCCGTCGTCATGGCGAGCCTCCAGAAGCAGCTCCGCGGGCTGCCGCGGTTCGGGTGGCAGGCCTGGAACCAGGCCGCACAGTGGGCGCTGCAGCACGACGCCGACCTCGGACAGGCGCTCAAGTGGGCCGATCTGTCCATTACGACGCAGAAGACGTTCGGGAACCTCCGCACGAAGGCCGCCATCCTCGAGAAGCAGGGCGACACGAAGCAGGCCGAGGAGCTTCGCGCGGAGGCGCTCAAGATCGCCAACGAGGCCGACATGAACGTCTACGGCTACGCGCTCCTCGGCCAGAAGAAGACCGACGAGGCGATCGTCGTCTTCCGGAAGAACGTGAAGGACCACCCGGACTCGTGGAATGTGTACGACAGCCTCGGCGAGGCGCTCGCGGCGAAGGGCGACAAGAAGGCCGCCGTGGAGAGCTACAACAAGGCGCTCTCGATGACGAGCGACCCCGTGCAGAAGAAACGGATCAACGAGATCCTCACGAAGCTGAAGGCGTAGACCCCGGCCGGGCCGGTCGTAACCTCCGCGCGGCGGGCGCGTAGTAGAGGCCATGAGACCTCGCTACGCGTCCGCCCTCTCGCTCCTCGCGTCCCTGCTCGCGCTGACCGTCGCGGTCCGCGCCGACTCGCCGGCGCTGCCCGACACGCCGCAGGGAAGGCGCATCGCCGCCATGCTCAAGGCGTTCGAGTCGGGCGCGCCCGACGCCGTCCGCGCGTTCATTTCGGACAACTTCAGCGAGTCGGCGCTCGTGGAGCTGCCTCTCGAGCAGCGCGTCCAGAGGCTGTCGGGCATCGCCGCACAGACCGGCCCGCTCGAGCTGTCGCGCGTGATCGAGGGAGGCGGCTCGCATCCGTCGTTCCTGGCCCGGGCCACGAAGTCCGGCGACTGGCTCGAGATCGGCCTCCTTCTCGAAGATGCGCCGCCCGGCAAGATCCGCAGCCTGCGGTTCGAGCAGACGGAGGGCCCCGGCGGTCCGCCGCCCGAGCCGCGCAAGGCGTCGGACGCCGATGCGGCCGCCGCCGCGAAGGCGCGCATCCGGGAGCTCGCGGCGTCGGACGAGTTCTCGGGAGTCGTCCTCCTCGCGAAGGACGGCAAGCCGTTCCTCCTCGAGGCGGTCGGCCTGGCCGATCGCGACTTCGCCGTTCCGAATCGGACGGACACGAAGTTCAACATCGGGTCGATCAACAAGATCTTCACGCAGGTTGCCGTCGCGCAGCTCGCGGCGGAGGGAAGGCTCGCCCTGACCGACACGATCCGAAAGCACCTCCCGGACAGCCGGGTGCCGGAGGCGGACCGGATCACGATTCAGCAGCTCCTCACGATGACGTCCGGAATGGGCGACTTCTTCGGAGAGAAGTACGCGGCGACTCCGAAGGACCGGATCCGCACGCTGCGCGATTTCCTGGCTCTCTTCGAAACGGATCCCCTGCGGTTCGCTCCCGGGACGAGCCGCGCCTACTCGAACGCCGGATACGTCGTGCTGGGACTGATCGTCGAGAAGGCGTCCGGCCGCGACTACTACGACTACGTCCGGGAGCGGATCTTCACGCCCGCCGGGATGAAGAACACGGACGCGCTCCCGCAGGACGCCGTCGTGGCCAACCGCGCCGTCGGTTACACGCGCGAGAAGCCGGGCGAGCCGTGGCGGTCGAACGTCTACGCGCTGCCGGGCCGCTCGAGCTCCGCGGGAGGCGGGTACTCGACGGCGGAGGACCTGCTCGCGTTCGACTCTGCGCTGCGCCGCGATGCGCTCCTGCCGCGCGAGTGGACCGACTGGTTCTTCGGAGACAAGTCGGCGCCGCCGCCGAGCGCGGGGGTGGCCGCGCGGCCGAAGGCGGCAGCCGTTTCGCCCGGGAGATCCGGAGGACTCGGCTTCGCGGGAGGCACGGAGGGAGCGAACGCCGTCGTCGAGTCGGACCTCGACACCGGCTACACGCTCGTGGTGCTCGCCAACCAGGATCCTCCGGCCGCCGAGCGGCTGGTGAAGACGATGAGGCAGTGGCTGGGGCTGCGGTGAGGTGCCTACACCTGTCGCTTCGCGATCCCCAGGGCGATGATGTAGATGCCGTACGCCGATAGCCCGCACGCGAGCACTCCGAGCACGAGCGCGCCGTAGGGCGCGCCGGAGAAGGACCGGAGCGTGCCGCCCATCGTGTGGACGCGCGACGCGTTGGACTCCTCCGCCGCCCGGATGATGTAGTAGCCGATCGCGCACAGGACGAGCCCGCGAGCGGCGAGCCCGAACCGCGCGACGGCCATGAGCACGCGCGCGACCTTCTTCGGCGCCCCGTCGGGGCGGCGCGTGAGCCGGCCGGTGACGCCCATCCAGAGCTCGCGCAGGCCTCCGAGCGCGACGATGACTCCGGCGATCTCGAGGACCGCCGGGCCCCAGCTCTCCGACAGCAGCCAGGTCGCGCCCTCGCGCGGCAGAGAGGAACTCGGACGCTGAGCCTTCAGGTGCAGCAGGAGGGCGACGGCCGTCCAGCTGAGGACCCCGTATCCGAGGGCGTCGACGAAGAATCCGATCCGGGCGATCGCGCCGCGTTTCCCCCGGAACGCATCGAGAGCGTATGCGACCGCGAGCCCCCCGAGACCGGCCGCCACGGCGAACAAGAGCCAGCTGCCGTGACCCCTGTCCAACAGGAGCCTGAGGGCGCCGCCGACGCCCTGCTCCTTCTCCCGCGCGCCGAGCCACGCCACGCGCGCCGAGACGAACCCCATGGCGACGTAGACGAGGCCCAGGGCGCAAAGTCCGAACCGCATGAGGAAAGGGCGCATGGAAGGAGCCGATTCTAGAGGACGGCTCCGCCGGACCGGACCTCTCGTTCGGGTTTTCGTTCATCGGTCATTCATGCTCGGCTCTTGTAAGCTTCCGCCGCCCAGAACGGGTTACAGAAAGGAACCTCCCTCATGAAGAAAGCGTTTGCTCTGACTTTGGCGCTCGGGCTCGCCGTGATCCTCGCGGCGCCGCTCGCCGCGCAGGACACCAAACCCACGACCGCTCCCCAGACGGAGAAGAAAGACGAGTCGAAGATGCATCGCACCCCCAGCGGACTCCAGTACGAGGACACGAAGGTCGGCACCGGCGCGACGCCGCAGAAGGGGCAGACCTGCGTCATGCACTACACGGGCTGGCTCTGGGAGAACAACGCCAAGGGAAAGAAGTTCGACAGCTCCGTCGACCGCGGCACGCCGTTCCAGTTCAAGCTCGGACAGGGTCAGGTCATCCGCGGATGGGACGAGGGCATCGCGACGATGCAGGTCGGCGGTAAGCGGACGCTGATCATCCCGCCGGATCTCGCGTACGGCTCCCGCGGCGTGGGCAACGGCCTCATCCCGCCGAACTCGACGCTGGTCTTCGAGGTGGAGCTGCTGGACGTCAAATGACGATGGGCGGCGCTTCGCCTCTCCCTCATCCCCTCTCCCCCGCGCGGGGGGAGAGGGGGCAGGGTGAGGGGGGCATTCCTCCGCCGGGACCTCCGTATCCAGCCGTCTCCCGACCGACGCAGTTCGCCGGACACGCGCGGATCCGCCGACTTTTTTTGTCACAGCTGGCCCGACAGGCCTCCTCCGCCCGTTCCAAGCTCCCCCGCCACAACGTCTTAAAGAGAGCTCGAGCCGCGACAGCCCCGGGCATGGAAGCTGCTAAACTCCAAAAAACGGACAGTTGATGCGATGAGGCGGAACCGTCACTCGGTTCGGCGGCGCGAGCCGTCGCACCAACCGCTTTCGAGCGGAAGGGACGCCGAACGCCTCGCCGCCAGCACGAACGAAACATCATGACGTCCGCGCCTTTCCTGCAGCGCCACCTCGGCGACTATCTCCTCGTCGCCCAGTTGTCGGACGATCCGCTCGGCACCGTCTTCCGGGCGTTGTACGCGGTGGACGAGAGACGGTTCGTGCGACTGCGCATCCTGCGATCCGAAGACCTTCTACCCGCTCCGATCGAGAAGGCCATCTCGCGCCACGCCGGCTCGCTCGGCGGCCTCGTTCACGACGCGCTCGTCTCCCGCCCGCAGCTCGACTCCGTCGACGGGATCCCGTTCATGACGTGGGACGAGGCGGCGGGCTGGACTCTCGACACGATGCTGGCGCGCGTACGCGCATTCGGGATCCGGATACCGGCGGAGTACGCGCTGCTGATCGCCGAACGCGTCGCCACGGCTCTCGAGCACGCGCAGCGCGCCGGCGGAGACGGGCCGGAAGCGCGCCACGGGCTGCTCTGGCCCGGCTTCATCACGATCTCGTACGACGCCGCCGTTCGGGTCGGCGGCTTCGGCGTCGCCGACGGAATTCGTCCGAGCCTCTCGAGAGGGAGGATCTCGGCCGAGATCGCGCCGTACGTCGCGCCCGAGGCGCGCACGGGCCGGCCCGGACCGTCGTCGGACGTGTATTCGCTGGGCGCGATCCTGGTCGAGCTCCTCACCGCGAGGCGCCCGGCTCCCGACGGGCCCTCCGCCGAGCTGCGCGCGGCGGATCCGCGGTCGGACGAGCTCCAGCGATTCCTGCAGCGCTGCCTCGCACCGGAGGCGGAGCGCTTCGCGACACCCGCCGACGCGCACCGGGCGCTCCAGCAGATCGTCACGGGCAACCCGTTCTCCCTCTACACCGCGAACCTGGCGCTCTTCCTCTATAAGCTGCTGAATCCGGAGAGCCAGAGCGTCGCGCCGTCGTCCGACTGGGAGTCCACCAATCCCGTCGTGATGCACGGCCGGACCCCGGCCGCCCCGCCGGAACCCGTACCCGCGCCCGTGTCCGCGCCTGCAGAGACCGAGACCCCGGCCGTCGCGCCTTCGGCGCGCGTGCCGCCCGAGCCGGTCGTCGAGGCGCGGGGGGAAGTCGTCGAAACCGTCGAGGCCGCCGACCCCTTCGAGGCCCTGGCTCCCGAGGCGGCCGAGGCGACCGCAGAAGTCCAGGACGACGCCCCCTTCGCCGCGGCGGAGTCCGCGGTGGAGCGGCTCTCTCTCTGGAGGGACGCGGGGCCGGCTTCGGCCTCGGCCTCGGCTTCCACGTTCAACTCTCCCCTCGGGGCGGCCGCTCCGATCGAAGTCGTGACGCGCGCGACGAGGCTCCTCGGCGAGGCGCCGGGACGCCGCGCGGCCGCCGGCGCGGAATGGCGCCGTCCCGCGGCAGCGCTGGCCGCGGCGGCCGGGCTGACGGTCGCGGTCTTCCTCGTGGCGAGCCGGATCTCGCTGCCCGCGTCGCAGGTAACGGCTCCCGTCGCGCAGCTCGACAAACCCGTGGCCGGCGCGCCGGCGCCGCCTGCTGTAGCGATCGCGGCTCCCGTTTCCGCTTCCGCTTCCGCTTCGCTGACCTCGAGCTCCACGACGGCGGCCGAGTCCCCGGCGGTCGCGGAGCCCGCGGCGATGACGGCGAACGTCCCGCGCGCGCAGGCGATCCGTCTCGCCTCCGTGCACAAGGCTCGCGCCGTTGCGCCGGAGCTGCGCCGCCCCGCCGAGGAGCAGCGCCTCCGCGCGGCCCTCGCGCGCATCGAGGCCGACCGCGTCAACGCGCGCGAGGCGGCCGGCGACATCTTCGGAGAAGGACGCCACAGCGAGGAGGAGGGAGAGCGTCTGCTTCGCGCCCAGGAGTACGAGTCGGCCCAGCTCGCGTTCTCGCGCGCGGCGAGCCTCTTCCAGAAGGCGCAGGAGCTGTCCTGGGAAGACAAGGTCCGCCGCACGAGTCTCTCGGGAACTCCCTAGGCGCTCGGACGCCTTCCTTCCGGCCCGCCTTCCTCTTCGCGATACCATCTCCCGCTCGTGCGGAAACACACCCTGGCGCGCGCCCGCCTGAAGCCCGGCGTCACCGAAGACGCGCTCCCCGTACCCCGTCCCTCCGACGCCGCGGGAGCGGGTGCACCCTCCCCGGTCATCACCGGCCGCGCCCTCATCTTCTGGGACCCCGCGAGGCCGGGCCGGAAACGGGATGCGATCGACACCGACCAGATCACGCCGGCGGCGGACTGCGTCTCCGAGAGCCTCGACACGCTCGACGAGCGCTGGAAGGCCGGGTCCTTCCGCTACCTCATGCCCGACTTCCGCCGGCGGGTGCACGGCGGCGAGACGTTCCTCATCGCGGGGGACCGCTTCGCGATCGGGTCCTCGCGCGAAATGAGCCCGGCGGGGCTCAAGGGCGTCGCCGAGGAGAAGGGGCTCGAGCTCGTCGTCGTCTGCGGCGCCGGCATGGGCGACATCTTCCGGAGGAACGCGCTGAACCTGGGGCTCCACGTGGTGCAGTCGCCGGAGGCGGTCGAGGACGCCCGCGACGGGGATCTCTTCGAGTTCGACCCCGCGACGCGGCGGCTCGTGAACCGGACCCAGGGCAAGACCTACGACCCGGTGCCCCTCTCGCCGAAGGAGGAGGAGATCCGCTCCGGCGGCGGGATCTTCGCGGTGGGGCGGCGCGAGTTCCGAGACTCGGTCCGCGCCGCGCCCGAGGTCGAGTTCCCCGACCCCGAGACCGCGCGGCGCATGACCGCCACCGAGCAGATCGTGTGGGCGCACCGCGTCGACCGCGACGCCCCGGTGAAGCCGGGCGCGACGCTCCGCGTCTGGGCGGACCTGCTGCCCGCGTCCGACGGCACGGCGCCGTTCGCGATCCACACGTTCAACCAGATCACGGGAGGCAACGCGATCTTCCCGCGCCAGGCGGCCGTCGCCAACGACCACTTCGTCTTCACGGGCCGGGAGGACGACGCGCGCCAGACGGCGATCGGCAAGGAGTTCGCGCGCCTCCACGGCATCGAGAAACCCTGGTACGCGGACCCGGGCGACGGCATCTTCCACTTCTACTTCCCCGAGCAGGGCCTCGTCCTTCCCGGCCAGTTCATCCCGGGCGCGGACTCGCACAGCCGCGCGTACGGGGCATACGGCGCGGTCGGATTCGGCGTCGGGTCGACGACGCTCGGCTTCGGCTGGGCGAACGGCTACATCTACTTCACGCCGGCGAAGCAGCGCCGGGTCGTGTTCCGCGGACGGCTGCAGCCGTGGGTGTCGGGCAAGGACGTCGTGCTCGAGCTGCTGCGCCGCTGGGGCGCGAAGCAGTCGCAGGGCATGTCCGTCGAGCTCGTCGACGCGGACTGGCAGCTCCCCATCGCCTTCCGCAACACGATCGCGAACATGATGGCGGAGGCGGAGGCGCTCAACGGGATCTTCGCCGAGGACGACATCACCGACGCCTGGTACCGCGAGAAGGGAATCGTCGACCGGCCCTACCCGCGCGTGACGCCGGGGGCCGACGCGGTCTACGAGATCGACGAGACCCTCGAGCTCTCGGACATCACGCCGATGATCGCGAAGCCCTTCTCGCCCGGCAACGCGTTCCCGGCCGAGGAGGTCGCCCGCGAGCGCATCGCGTTCGACAAGGCGATGATCGGCTCCTGCACGAACGGCGGCTACGACGACCTCCTGTCCGCGGCGCTCGTGCTGCGCGCGGCGCGCGCCGCGGGGTTCCAGAAGACGGCGCGCACCTTCACGGTCTTCCCCGGCTCGGGAGGCGTCGCCCACCGGATCGAGGCCTCGGACCCGCGGCTGGGCGGCGAGTCGATCGCGGAGGTCTTCCGCTCCGTGGGCGGCGAGATCCGGCAGTCCTGGTGCGGGCCGTGCTTCGGCCAGGGCCCGGACGCGCTGACGCGCGGCCAGCGCGCGATCACGAGCTTCAATCGAAACTGGCAGAACCGCATGGGGCTCGGCGGCGAGGGCTACCTCGCGAGCCCCGCGGTCGTCGCCGCGTCGGCGCTCGCCGGCTACATGGCCCCGCCGTCGGAGCTGGGCCTCGAGTGGGACGCGGAGCGGTTCGGGGTCTGACTTTCTTGTCATCCCGAGCGAAGCGAGGGACCCCTTTCCAGGCTTCCCGCGGCTGACCAAGGGCTCCCTCGTCGCTTCGCTCCTCGGGATGACTCGGTGACGGTCTTCGCGACAACATATCTACAGGGACAGGGCCCTGACCCGGAAAGTGGAGGTGGCCAATGCGCCATTTCTCGAAGCGGGTCGCGGGATCGGGGCTCCTGGTCACGGCGATGACTCTTGGAACTTCCGGGGATACGGCGGGAAGCGGGCGCCCGGCGGCGGCCGCCCCGCCGCGCTTCGTCCGCGCCGCCGAGCCGGACCGCATACCGGGTCAGTACATCGTTCTCCTCGAGGACGACACACTGCCCGGGGACTCCGTGCCCTTCGTCGCCGACGCGCTGACGGCGGAGCACGGCGGCGCCGTGCGTGTCACGTTCCAGAATGCGGTTCGCGGCTTCTCGGCGAACATGACCGAGCCGCAGGCGCTTCGGCTGTCGGAGGACCCGCGCGTGCGCCTGGTGGAGGAGAACGCGCGCGCGTACCTCTCGAGCGAGCAGGTCCTCCCCGCCGACAACTCGCTCTGGAACCTCGACCGGGTGGACCAGCGCACCGCGATCGGGTCGGGCGACGACCGCTATCGCTACTGCGAGAAGGCGAGCTCCGTCGTCGTCTACACGCTCGACACCGGGATCAACAAGAAGCACCAGGAGTTCCTGACGGCGAGCGGCGCCTCGCGCGTCCTGAACGGCGTGAAGTTCGCCGCGGATCACTTCGTCTGGCCGGGCGAGGCGGACGACTACGGCACCTACCCGTGCGGCGGCTGGACGGACAATTACGCCGGAGGACACGGAACGTCGGTCGCTTCGCTCATCGGGGGCAAGACGCTCGGGATGGCCAAGGGCGTCCAGCTCGTTCCGCTTCGCGTCTTCACGTGCGCGGGAGTCAACGGGAGCGTCGAGCACCTCTGCTGGGCGCTCGACTGGATCAGGAGCACGTCCAATCCGAACCGCAACCATCGGCCGGCGCTCGTGAACATCAGCCTGCGCGTGGCCACGACCCAGCCATTCGTCTCCGCGCTCGAGAGCGTGATCAACGGGCTCGTGCTGGACTCGCCCGGCTGGACCGGGATCACCGTCGTCGCCTCCGCCAACAACCAGAACACGAGCACCGCGTGCTCGACGCCGGCGCGGATGGCCTACCGCAACACGAGCTTCCTCACTCCCGGCCACGTCATCTCGGTCGGCGGGACGAACGAGGCCGACGCCCGCTGGCAGTGCTCGGGCGGCGAGTGCTACTACGAGGCGAAGTGCGGCGGCGGACAGATCGCCGCGGCGTCGAACTACGGACCGGTCGTCGACATCTGGGCGCCGGCGCACAACCTCCAGTCCGCGCACATCCAGTGCGCGAGCTGCCGCCGCACGCTCGTCACCGCGAAGTCCGGAACGTCGTTCTCGGCGGCGATCGTGTCGGGGATCGTCGCGCGGCTGCTCCAGGCGAACCCGTCGCTCACGCCCACGCAGGTCTGGACCCGCCTCCAGACCGACGCGACCGTCGTCTCTCCGGTGATCGACCCGTCCAACGGAAACTCGATGCTCGTCTATCGCGCGGGCAGCGCGAGCTGCAACCCGGAGCTGCCGTAGACTCAACCCGCGCACCGAAGGAGGCACGATGAGACCGCTCACCCGGATCGCACTCTCCGCCCTGGTGCTCGCCGCCGTCTCGCCCGCGCTTCGCCTCCACGGGCAGGCGCCTCAGGGGCCTCCGCAGCCGCCGCAGGAGAGGGTCATCGTCCCGGTGTACACGCCGGAGCCGATCCCGGGAGTCAACGGAGCGTCGTGGACGACCGATTTGTGGATCGCCAATCAGGGAACGGACGCGGCGACGGTCTTCGGGGTCTTCTGGGACTGCATGATCCCCGAGTGCGGCTTCGTGCCTGCGCTCGTGGACCCGGGCCGGACGTTCCAGCCCCACCTGCTCGACGAGGCGGGAGCGGCGCACGGCGAGATCCTGTATCTCGAGCAGGCGGCCCAGGACGACGTCCGATTCGGGCTGCGCTTCCGCGACCTCAGCCGGCAGGGCGCGACCTGGGGGACGGAGCTGCCCGTCCCGCGCGAGGAGGACTTCCGGAGACGCTTCTCGCTCGTCGACGTCCCGGTCGAGGAGGGCTTTCGCCAGACGCTACGGATCTACTCGCTCGACCGCATCGAGGACGTCGACGAGGTGATCGTGCGCGTCTACCGCCTCGACCCGTCGCTCGACCAGCCGTCCGGTGACGCGGACCAGCTCCTCGGGACGAGCACCCTCTCCCTGGCGTACGCGCCGCTGTACGGCTCGACGCCCATCCATCCGGGCTACGCGGAGGTGACGGACCTCTCGACGCTCGCGCCTCTCGGCGACGCGCAGCGGATTCGCCTCGAGATCGAGCCCGTCGCGGCGTCGCTCCGGCTGTGGGCGTTCGTCACGGTGATCCACAACGACACCCAGAACGCGACGGTCATCACGCCCCAGTGAACATGCTCGCTCTGGCTGACGTGTCGCGCCGGGATTACTCGCGCCGCTCCAGCGCGGGCGCGTAGAGCCCCTTCAGCTCGCGCGTCCACCACGCACCCGTGCGGCGGCGCTCGTCCGGCGTCGCGAAGCGGTACTCGTAGAGCAGCGCGCGGACGGCGCGCGGAGGGCGCCCTCCGAACGGGTCCGACGCGAAGAGGCGGACCACGTCGCGGTCGCCCTCGAGGAGGCGCTCCAGCACGGACATGACCCACTCGTTCTCGCGGTACGAGCCGAGCGCCGCGAACCAGAGCTGCCAGTCGAGCCGCGGCTGGTGCGGCGCGACGAACCCGGGCCGCTTGCGCGGGTCGTCCGGCTTCGCGCGGAACGCATAGGGCTTCCACGTGGTTCCGTCCTCGCTGCCCTCGATGACGATCTCGGGCCGCGTCTTCGTCATCACGGCGAAGAGCCCGTAGCCGTTCGTGCTGCGCAGCGGTGAGGCGAGGCGATAGAGGGAGGCGAGCGGCGCCGGGATCGCGCGCGCCGCCCCGAGCGAGGCGAGAAAGGGGACCGACGACGACGCCAGCGTCAGCACGGCGACCGGCACGAGCACGGCGCGGGGCCAGCCGCGATCCGGCGCATCCCGGAGGGCTCGCTCGCGCCAGCGCCGCGGAAAGACCGCGTCGTCGAGGAGAAGGACGGCGAGCGATACCGTCAGCAGGTTGAAGAACGCGTAGTTTCCCGTCAGCGCGATCGCGGCCTGCAACGCGATCGTCGCCGCCGCGCCCAGCCGCCGCAGCCGGGCGGGCGCGAAGTAGAGCAACGGGGCGCCGAGCTCGACCGCGAACATCAGGGCGCACGAAAGGGTCTGCACCCATCCCGGCGACCAGTGCACGAACCACGCAGTCCATGGCGGAAGCGGCTGCGTCCAGTAGTGGTATCGAAGCGCCGACAGGTCCCGCCACGCCGGATCGCCGCTGGCGAGCTTGACCACTCCCGAGAGAAGCATCAGGCGGAAGAGCAGCCACACGAGGAGGAATCGCGCGAGCGGCCGCGGCGCGGCGCCGGTCCGGACCCTCGCGCGGCCCGGCGAGACGAGGAAGACGGCGAGGAGGCCCGCCTCGAGCAGGAGCAGGTCCCACTGGAACTCGAGGAACATCTGTCCGGAGCCGCAGACCGACAGCCAGCAGAGCCAGGCGACCGCCGCGGCGAGGCTCGGCAGCCACCCCGCGAGCAGCGCGGCCGAGGCCGCGACGCCCGCGGCGCAGATCGCGTGCAGCCCGCCGTTGCCCGGGGCGAGCCAGGACAGAGTGGGAAGCAGCCAGTAACGCTCGGCGCCGGTTCTCGCGCGAACCCACTCGAGGAGATCGCCGGCCGGCAGGATTCCTCTCTCTCCGACGAGGCCGTCGGCCTGGACCCAGAAGGAGACGAATGCCGCGAGGTAGCAGAGGCCCAGCAGCCGGACGAAGAGCGCCGCCGCCGCCGCGTACGACGGGCGCTCGACGGTGTTTCCCCACAGCAGGCGCGTGACCCTCGTCGCCGCGGGCCGGTGAGACGCGATCCCGCGGTACGCGACGTCGAGCAGCGGAGCGAGCCCCGGCACCTTCCGATACGCGCGCGCCAGGAAGCCGCGGTCGAGCCGCCGGGAAGAGGCCGCCAGCGCCGCCTCGGCGCCCTCGAGCACTCGGCCGTCCGGCAGCACGAGCTGGAACGCGCGCCGAAACGCCTCGTTCGGAATCTGCGGGTAGCGAACGGCGACTTCCTGGCTCGGCGCGTAATCGACCGCGCCGCGGCTCATCGCCCGCCAGCGCGCGACCCACATCCGGCAGAAGCCGCAGTCGCCGTCGAAGACGCCCAGCGGCCGATCGGGAGGATTCGCGACGCGCCGCACCGACCGCACGTCTCGAGTCTACGCAACGAGCGTGCTGGAGAAGGTGCCATCGCGAGAGGACACCTCCCGCCCGCCGCGCCCGGCGCGCGGGACGACTGACAAAATAAGTCATTGACCATCAGTCAGTTGAGCGCCCCTGCCCACCCGGGCCGGATCGGGAATCAACCTTGCAAGACAGGCCGACGAATGGAGGAATCGCCCATGAACGCTTCTTGGACACGAACCCTGACGAGACTGGCCGCGGCGGCGCTGCTGCTTCTGCCGGTCTCCACCGTCTTCGGTCAGGAGCGCGACGAGTACGGTGAAGAAGCTCAGACCGTCGCCCGCATTTCCCACCTGCAGGGATCCGCGTCGTACGCGCGCGGAGACCAGCCGGATGACTGGCAGCCCGCGGACGTGAACGTCCCGATGACGATCGGCGATCGCGTCTACACCGACCGGCGCACGCGGCTCGAGCTCCAGCTCGAGGGCGGCGGCGCGATCCGGCTCGGCGGCCAGACGGATCTCGTCACGCTGAACCTGACGGACGACACGAAGCAGTTCGCCCTCAAGGCGGGCGTGGCTTCGTTCCAGGTCGCGCGGCTCGACCGCGACGACGTCTTCGAGGTCGACACGCCGAACGCGGCCGTGACCTTCGAGTCGCCGGGCGACTACCGCTTCGACATCGACCAGGACGGCAACACC
>Ga0207683_10003333_pt1 | contig 13999 bp, 8 predicted proteins | sample KBSM73metaG_FD_184333 | JGI IMG/M metagenome (GOLD analysis project Ga0207683, IMG submission 184333) | Miscanthus rhizosphere microbial communities from Kellogg Biological Station, Michigan, USA - KBS M7-3 metaG (SPAdes) (version 2) | ecosystem: Host-associated > Plants > Roots > Rhizosphere >...
TTATCGTGAGGCGGGCCAATTCAAGACGAACTACGCAGCGGACCTCGCTGTATTTCCGATCATGCAGGACCGGATCGGATTGGCGATCATCCTGTTCATTGCAGCCGTGATCATTCCCTGGTTCGGCAGTTCGTTTTTGATCCAGGCGGTCATGATTCCGTTCCTGATTTTCTCGCTCGCCGCCATCGGGCTCAATCTGCTCACCGGCTATACCGGACTTCTGTCGCTCGGGACGGGCGCCTTCATGGGTGTTGGCGCCTATGCCTGCTACAAGCTCACCTCGTATTTCCCGAGCGTGAATATTCTGATCTGGATCGTCGCGTCGGGCTTTTTTTCGGCGGCTGTCGGCGTTCTGTTCGGATTGCCGTCTCTGCGGATCAAGGGATTTTATCTGGCGGTGGCGACGCTCGCCGCGCAGTTCTTCTTGTCGTGGTGCTTCATCCGGCAGCCGTGGTTCTATAATTACAATGCGTCCGGCGCGATCGAAGTTCCGACGCGTACACTCTTCGGGATACCAATCACCGGTGCGACCGCGGCGGATACGACGCGCTATTTCGTCGTGCTTGGTTTCGTTGTTGTGATGACCTGGCTTGCGTCGAACCTCGTGCACGGCCGGATAGGGCGCATGTGGATGGCGGTGCGGGACATGGATCTTGCGGCCGATCTCATTGGTATACGGCTTCTGCAAACCAAGCTTCTCGCATTCGCAACGTCGTCGTTCTACTGCGGCGTTGCCGGCGCACTTCTGGTTTTCCTTTGGTATGGCGGGGCCGAACCGGCCGTGTTCGATGTCAATCTGAGCTTCTTCATTCTCTTCATGGTCATCATCGGCGGGCTTGGCAGTTTGACCGGGTCGTTTTTTGGCGCCGCGTTGATTTTCATAATGCCGATCGCACTGCGTTACTTCCCTCCGAAGCTCGGCATCCCGGTTCACCCTGCGACAGTTGAGCACATCCAATACATGATCATCGGTGCGTTGATCGTGCTTTTCCTGATTGCCGAACCGGCCGGACTCGCGCGGTTGTGGCAGGTTGGCAAGCAGAAATTGAGGGTGTGGCCTTTCCCATATTAACGGGGCACAATCTCAACCAACACCCCGGTCCAGACGGGGCGGCCCGCGGAGTTGAGCGGAGGGCCGAGAGATGAGGGGCGGCCTTGCCGCCCGGGAAACGAAAGGGAGGAAGGCAATGCGATTGTACCATCGACTGCTCGGAACGGCCTTTGCCGTCATTGTCGGCGCGTCGTTCGCGCCTGTGACTGCGAGTGCAGCCGACAATATTTTCGTTCCGCTGCTGTCATACCGGACTGGCCCGTTTGCGGTTTCGGGCGCTCCGATCATGAACGGCATGGCCGACTATCTGAACATGCTCAATGAGCGTGATGGCGGGATCGGCGGCGTGAAAATCCTCGTCGAGGAATGCGAGACCGGCTACGACACAAAGAAAGGTGTCGAGTGCTACGAGCAGGTCAAATCGAAGAATCCGGTCGTGATCAATCCATATTCAACCGGCATCACGCTGCAAATCATCCCGAAAGCGGCGGTCGACAAGATTCCGATTCTGTCGATGGCCTACGGCCTCTCGGCGTCGGCGGACGGCACCACGTTCCCGTGGATTTTCAACCCGCCCGCGACCTACTGGGACGGCGCCTCGATGTTCATCCGCTACATCGGCAGCAAGGAAGGCGGCCTGGATAAACTCAAGGGCAAGAAAGTCGGCCTGATCTATCTGGATGCGCCTTACGGCAAGGAACCAATCCCCCTGCTCGAGGCGCTCGCCAAGGACTATGGCTTTGAGCTCAAGCTCTATCCGGTGCCGGCAGCGGAGATGCAGAACCAGTCATCGCAGTGGCTCAATATCCGCCGCGATCGTCCGGACTGGATCTATATCCAGGGCTTCGGCACGATGAATCCGACTGCGGTCAAGGAAGCGGCCAAGAACAACTATCCGATGGATCATCTCATCGGTAACTGGTGGGCCGGAAGCGACGACGATGCGCGCCCTGCCGGTGACGCAGCCAAGGGCTATCTGTCGCTCGACTTCAATCAGGTCGGGACCAATTTCCCCGTCATCAAGGACATCCAGAAGTACATCGTGGATAAGGGCAAGTCCCAGACCGCCAAGGATAAGGTTGGCGAAAACTTCTACAATCGGGGCGTGCTCAACTCGATCATCATCGCGGAAGGAATCCGCAACGCGCAGAAGATCACCGGCAAAAAAGTGATTACCGGCGAAGACATGCGTCGTGGTCTGGAAACCCTGAACATCACCGATGCCCGGTTGAAGGAAATCGGCGCCGAGGGTTTTGCCGCACCGATGAAAGTCGCGTGCGAAGACCACAACGGTCACAACTCGGCCTATATGGCGCGGTGGGACGGCACCAAGTGGACGCAAGGGTCTGATTGGATCGCGCCCCTCAAGACCAAGGTCCGCCCGCTGATCGAATCGGCGGCCAAGGACTACTCGTCGGCTAATGCCGGCTGGCCGAAACGCACTGAACCTTGCGACAAGTCATCCTAAGCGCTTGAAATATCCCTCTCCTCGCCATCACGGCGGGGAGAGGGGCCTTTTGTGGAGCGGCCATGTCGGCGGCAACGCAGACCGAAACCACGGCGCCCGCCAAAGCGGCGAAGATCCTTTCGGTCAATAATATCGAGGTCATCTACGATCACGTCATTCTGGTGCTCAAGGGCGTATCGCTCGACGTGCCGAAGGGCGGGATTGTCGCGCTGCTCGGCGCCAATGGCGCGGGCAAGACCACCACCCTGAAAGCCATTTCCAATCTGCTCCACGCCGAGCGTGGTGATGTCACCAAAGGCTCAATCGTGTTTGATGGCGCGGAGGTCCAGGATCTCTCGCCCAGTGAGCTGGTGCGCCGCGGGTGCATACAGGTGATGGAAGGGCGTCAGTGCTTCGCTCATCTCACCATTGAAGAGAATCTGCTGACTGGCGCTTTCACGCGCCGCGATGGCAAGGCGGCCATCAAACGTGACCTGGATCTCGTTTATTCCTATTTTCCAAAGCTTGACGAACGAAAGGGCTCGCTCGCCGGCTACACTTCGGGCGGAGAGCAGCAAATGTGCGCCATTGGCCGCGCGCTGATGTCCCGGCCAAAGATGATCCTGCTCGATGAGCCTTCGATGGGACTTGCCCCCCAGATCGTTGAGGAGATTTTCGGCATCGTGAAGGATCTCAACGACAAGGAGGGCGTCTCATTCCTTCTGGCCGAGCAAAATACGCACATGGCCCTGCGCTTTGCGCGCTACGGCTACATTCTTGAAAACGGCCGTGTGGTGATGGATGGCGAAGCGGCGGCCCTCGCCGAGAATGAGGACGTCAAGGAATTCTATCTCGGAATTTCCGAAGGCCGGCGCAAATCCTTCCGCGAAGGCAAGCACTACCGCCGCCGAAAGAGGTGGCTGGCGTAAGCCATGTCCGAACATTTCGACGCCCTGGAAACCCGCGATCAGGCCGTGCGTGAACGTGAGCAGTTCGCGCGCCTGAGTGACATCATTGCGCGCGCAATGACGGCGCCAGGCTGGTCAAAACATCTGTCGGGCGTGACTCCAGGGGCAGTCACATCGCGCGTGACGTTGGCGAAAGTTCCTGTCCTGCGGAAGTCGGACATATCGGCATTACAAAAAGAACATCCGCCTTTCGGGGGCCTCAATGTGACCGCAGCGGGTAAAGTGCGGAGGCTGCTGATGTCGCCGGGGCCGATCTTCGAACCGGAGGGCGAGGGCGCGGATTGGTGGGGCGCGGCGCGCGCCGTCTACGCTGCGGGCCTGCGCCCGGGTGACATCGTTCACAATTCCTTCGCCTATCACCTCACGCCGGGCGGTTTCATTCTTGAGTCAGGCGCACACACGCTTGGATGCGCGGTCATACCGGGTGGCGTCGGCAATACCGAGCAACAGCTTGAGGCGATCGCGCATTACAGGCCGGCCGGTTATTTCGGTACGCCGGATTTCCTCAAGATCCTTCTCGATACCGCCGAGAAAATCGGTAAAGACGCATCGTCGATCAAGCGCGGGCTGGTGTCGGGCGCCGCGTTGCCGGCTTCACTGCGCGATGAACTCGGCCGTCGTGGCGTCGCCGTACTGCAGTGCTATGCGACTGCCGAACTGGGCGTGATTGCTTATGAGAGTGAAGTCCGTGAAGGTATGATCGTGAACGAAACCGTCATCGTCGAGATCGTGAGGGCCGGCACCGGCGATCCTGTGCCGGACGGCGAGGTGGGGGAGGTCGTCGTGACCTCGTTCAACCCGGATTATCCGATGATCCGTCTCGGCACCGGGGATCTTTCCGCGCTGATGCCGGGTGTTTCGCCGTGTGGTCGCACGAATGCGCGCATCAAGGGGTGGATGGGCCGCGCCGATCAGACGGCGAAAATAAAGGGTATGTTCGTGCATCCCAAGCAGATCGCCGAGATTGCCGCACGTCACCCCGAGCTCAAGCGTCTCCGGCTCGTGGTCGCTCGCGCAGGCGAACAGGACACCATGACCTTACTGGCGGAACATGCACTGGCCGACGCTGCGCTCGAATCCGCGGTTGCCGCGACCCTGCAGTCGATCACCAAGCTCAAGGGCGCCGTGACGTTGGTTGCGCCAGGCACGTTGCCGAATGACGGCAAGCTGATCGCCGACGAGCGCAAGCCATGAGTCCGGATGCGGTTACGGCAGCCGCCGGTCGTATTGGTGTGCTGGTGGTCAACCTTGGTACGCCCGACTCGACGGGCTACTGGGCTATGCGGCGCTATCTGAAGGAATTTCTGTCTGATCGGCGCGTGATCGAGGAAAACCGTCTGAAATGGTGGCTGGTTCTAAACCTGATCATTCTGACCTTCCGGCCGGGCCGCAAGGGGCGCGACTACGACAAGATCTGGAACAAAGAACGCGACGAGTCGCCGCTCAAGACCATCACACGCTCGCAATCCGACAAGCTGGACGAAATATTCGAAAAGGTTGCCAAGCGGGTCCGCGTCGACTGGGCAATGCGCTATGGCAATCCGTCGATCCGCTCCCGTCTGGAAGCGCTCGCGGCACAGGATTGCGAACGAATCCTGATCGTGCCGCTCTATCCGCAATATGCAGCAGCGACGACGGCCACCGTGTGCGATGAAGTTTTCCGCTCACTCGAACGCATGCGCTTCCAGCCAACACTGCGCGTCGCCGCCCCTTATTATGCCGAGCCTGTCTATATTGACGCGCTCGCGGCTTCGCTGACGACGGCGCTGGCAAAGCTTGCCTTCAAACCGGAGGTGATCCTTGCCTCCTATCACGGTATGCCGGAGGACTACGTCGCCAAAGGCGATCCCTATTCCAGCCACTGCGCCGAGACGACGGCGCTCCTTCGCAAGAAGCTCAAGTTCAACGATGAGCGGCTGGTCATGACCTTCCAGTCGCGGTTTGGCACGGCTGAATGGCTCAAGCCTTATACTGACGCGACCGTCAAGTCGCTCGCAGAGCGCGGGGTGAAAAACCTTGCGGTTATCACTCCCGGATTTTCCGCCGACTGCCTCGAGACTCTGGAAGAGATCGCCATGGAGAACGCGGAAATTTTCCGCCATGCAGGCGGTGAAAACTTTGCTGCGATTCCTTGCCTCAATGACAGCCAGGGAGGCATGGCGGTCATTCGCGATATTGTCGTGCGCGAACTCAAGGGATGGATCTAGCGCCGGAACCCGCTGCGTTCCGGCGCCGACCAACTTGAGAGCATCTCCTTGCTCGCGCGACCGCTGCAGTGCTGATCATTTTTCGCCGAGCAGGCGGCGCATTTCGGAGCGCAACTCCGGTGCAATGTCGGGGCGCTCCAGCCCATAGGCTATATTGGCTGCGAGGAAACCGATCTTGGATCCGCAGTCAAAGCTGCGGCCCTCGAATTTGAGACCGTAAAATGGCTGCGCCCGCGAGAGCGCGAGCATGGCATCGGTGAGCTGAATTTCGCCGCCGGTGCCGGCGGCCTGCTTTCCCAACAATTCAAAGATCTGCGGTTGCAGTATGTAACGGCCGGTTATGGTGAGGTTGGACGGTGCCTCACTCGCTTGCGGCTTCTCGACCATTTTTGTGATCGAAAATGCCTTGCCTTTTGGGGCGCCGACACCGACGACGCCATACATGTGCACCCGCTCTTTCGGCACTTCCTCAACCGCGATGATATTGGCGTTACCGTCAAGATCCTTCGCCGCGTCGATCATCTGCGCGAGGCAACCACGCGGATGCTGAACCAGCACGTCGGGTAACAGCAATGCGAATGGTTCATGGCCGACCAGTTCTCGCGCGCACCAGACCGCGTGGCCAAGACCGAGTGGCGATTGCTGGCGGGTGAAGCTCACGGTCCCGGCTTCTGGCAGATCTTCCGACAGAAGGGTGAGCTCGGCTTTCTTGCCCCGCTCCGTCAAGGTCAACTCGAGCTCGAATTGGCGGTCGAAGTGATCTTCGATCACGCTTTTGTTCCGGCCCGTAACGAAGATGAAGTGCTCGATGCCGGCCTGGCGCGCCTCATCCACCACGTGCTGGATCAGCGGTCGGTCGACCACCGGAAGCATTTCCTTGGGCATGGCCTTGGTTGCCGGAAGAAAGCGGGTTCCAAGGCCGGCAACGGGAAATATGGCCTTACGGATGCGGGTCATGCGAGAATTTCAGCGGTCATGCGAGTCGTGAGCTCCTGACGGCAGAAAGCACGGGTGAGGGCCGGGGGTCCAGATCGACATTAAGGAAAGTACACCATTAACGCCGCTGAAATGATATCGAGGCACCCATAGATAGGGGGGTATTGGGTGGGGACGAGGACCGGCATGCGGAGAGCGTGGCCTATAGTCATTGCGGCAGGCATCGTGACGGCCGCTTGTGGCGTTGTCGCGGCGCAAGACGCACGCAATGGCCGCGGCCCGGTCAGCACCACCGGGTCCCTTCCGCCCCCCGCACAGGCAGCGCCGGAGTGGAGCGGGGAATCGGGCGGCTCCGGTCACCCGCTGATGACCGCCGAGGCGATCCGTGCGGCCGCCGCAAGTTTCCACGCCTGCATCGACCGGTTGTGGCCGGCAGCGGCGCGGCGCGGCATCTCGCGAAGTACTTTTCAGACCAATACCGCTTCGCTTACGCCAGACCTGCGGATCATGGATCTGCTCGACAATCAGCCAGAGTTCACCAAATCCTTCTGGGATTATCTCGACATCCTGGTGACCAATGAGCGTATCGAGCAAGGCCGTGCGCTGCTCGAACGATATCGGAAGACCTTCGATGCTGCGGAGCGCGCCTATGGCGTGGATCGCCATATCATCGCAGCTATCTGGGGGGTCGAAACCAACTACGGCACGCTGGTTGGCGAACGTTCAGTTGTCCGTTCCACTGCCACGCTCGCCTGTATTGGCCGCCGACAGAACTATTTCCGGGAGGAGTTTCTTTCCGCGCTGGAGATTCTCCAGCGAGGGGATGTCCGGCCTGACCGCCTGGTCGGATCGTGGGCCGGGGCATTCGGACCGACACAGTTCATGCCCACCGCATTCAAGAAATATGCGGTGGATTTCGATCGTGACGGTCGCCGTGACGTAGTCGACTCTGTAGCGGACATCATTGCCTCCACCGCCAACAACCTGAAAAAAGATGGCTGGGTTACGGGACAGACGTGGGGCTACGAGGTTGTGGTACCGGCGACGTTCAATTTTTTACTTGCCGATCATGCGCGCCCGATGAGCATTCGCGAGTGGGAGCGCCATGGAATTAAACGTGCAAATGGCCAATCGTTTCCGCATCCGGAGGACAGCGCATTTTTACTCGTACCGGCAGGCGTTCAGGGGCCGGGCTTTCTGATGCTGGCGAATTTCAACGTCATCATGAAGTACAATCCGGCCGAGGCCTATGCGCTGGCGATTGGGCACTTGGCTGACCGACTGCGCGGCGGACCGTCTTTCGTGCAGGATTGGCCGCGGTATGAGCGTGTGCTGTCGCGCTCAGAACGACTGGAATTGCAGCAATTGTTGACACATCACGGTTACGATGTTGGTGAACCGGACGGTCAAGTCGGCCTTAAGACTCGCACTGCAATTCGAGATTTTCAGGCCAAAAATGGCCGGATTCCAGATGGTTTTGCATCGGCAGGTGTGCTCGATCAGCTACGCGCTCGTTAAGGATGTTGTCTCGGCCACCTTTTGAGTTGACATTTTTTGGGCGCTATTGGTCCATGGGTCGCGAGGGCCATCGGGGCGATCGGTATGATTGGAAAAAACCTGTTATCGCGCTGCTTCGCGGGGGCGCTTCTTCTGGCTGCGGCCGATCTTGCCGGCATTATCGCAGTCGAAGTTACGCTGACATCACCTGCGGAAGCCCAATTTCGCGATGACCGTTTTCCATTCCTGAGTCGACAGCGTCCGCGATCCGGCGGCGGCGGTGGCGGCTTCTTCGGCGGCCTCTTCGGTGGCGGAGATCGGTTCAATGAGGGGCCTTCCGAGCAGCCGGCGCCGGTCGACAACTCGCGTGCGCCGCCTCCACGCAAAGCGGATCCGAAAGCCGAGCCGGTTGCGCCGACGACGTCGGTTGTGGTTCTCGGCGATGGCATGGCCGACTGGCTTGCCTATGGCCTGGAAGATGCATTTTCGGATTCACCCGAGATCGCCGTCGTCCGAAAGAACAAGGTTCACTCCGGACTCGTGCGCTATGACCAGAAGGGCGATCTCGACTGGTGGCATGTTGCGCGCGACATGCTCACTCAGGAGAAGACCAACTTTGTCGTTATGATGCTCGGCGTCAGCGACCGTCAGGGCATCCGCGAGCGTGATCTTGCAAAGGATGCCGAAAAAAAGAAGGGCAAGGAAGCCGACAAGTCTGCAAGCGAGCAGGGCGCGCAAAACAAGGATAATAAGGATCAGATCGACGACCAGGAGCCGTCATCGATCGTCACGACTGAGTCACAGCCGGCAAAAAAGACGAGCGGCATTGTTGAATTTCGCAGCGACCAATGGGCTGAGATATATTCGAAGCGTATCGACGACACGATCACGGCACTCAAAAGCAAGGGCGTGCCGGTATTCTGGGTGGGCTTGCCCTCGATCCGTGGCCCCAAGTCCACTGCTGATGCGGTTTATCTCAACGATCTCTATCGCGCGCGCGCGGAACGCGCCGGCGTCATTTACATCGACGTCTGGGACGGCTTCGTCGACGAAACCGGAAAATTTTCCAACTTCGGCCCGGACTATGAAGGCCAGATGCGCCGCCTTCGCTCGAACGACGGCGTTTATTTTACGAAATCCGGCGCGCTTAAGCTCGCGCACTATGTCGAGCGCGAAATCCGCCGCCACATGAACAACCGTGCCATGCCGGTCGCCTTGCCTTCAGGCCCAATTGCGCCGGTGGTGCCCGACGGTAAGCCAGCCGCGCGCCCTGTGGCCGGTCCTGTGGTTCCCTTGACTGTAGCGCCCGGCAGTTCCGAAGAATTGCTCGGTGGTGGCGGCAACAGTGCTCCGCATGGCGATGCCATCGCGACGCGGGTTTTGGTCAAGGGTGAACCGATCCCGGCACCGGCCGGGCGCGCTGATAATTTCGCCTTGCAGCGCGGTGGCGATGCGGATTTGCCGGCTGCCGCAGCTCCTTCCGAGCTCCTGGTGCCCACGTCGGCCGATACTTCGCCTGTCGAACCGGTAGCGGCTCCGCCCGAGACGAAAGCGGCCGCGCCAAAGAGCGGAAGCTCCGGCAAAACGACCCAGACCACCCAAACGACCGCGGTCAGGTCCAGGCCACAGCCGAAACAAGATGATGTGCCGCGCCCGCCGCGAGGCCTTTTCCCCTCCGGCGGCAATCCGTTCAGCTTTTTCCGCTAGCGCGATGCAGGCACGTTGCCCTCGGACCTGATCCGAGGGTCAGCGCGGAAGCAAAGTCGAGCCCATCAGGAATTTATCGACCGCGTGCGCCGCCTGGCGGCCTTCGCGAATTGCCCAGACCACAAGTGATTGCCCACGCCGCATATCGCCGGCAGTGAATACCTTGGGCACCGAGGTGAGGTAGGCATTGGTGTCAGCAGAAACATTGCCGCGTTGATCGAGTGCAACACCAAGCGCCTTGAGCATCCCTTCGTGCACTGGATGCACGAAACCCATGGCGAGCAAAACCAGATCGGCTTCGATCTCGAATTCGGTGCCGGGGACCGGCTTGAATTTCGCGTCCACGTGCGTGCAGTGCAGTTTCTTGACCTGGCCGTTTTCGCCGGTGAATTTTTGCGTCAGCACGGCAAATTCGCGGCTGACGCCTTCCTCGTGACTTGAGGAGATGCGCAGCTTTAGCGGCCAATCCGGCCAGGTGAGCATCTTGTTCTCGTGCTCAGGCGGCTGTGGCATAATTTCGAAATTGGTGACCGATTCCGCGCCCTGGCGGGTCGAAGTGCCGATGCAGTCGGAGCCGGTATCGCCGCCTCCGATAACGACGACTTTCTTGCCTTTGGCGAGAATCGGCTCGACATCTCCTTGCGGCTCATTGCTCACGCGCCGGTTCTGCTGCGGCAGAAATTCCATAGCGAAATGGATGCCTTTCAGCTCGCGACCGGGAATCGGCAGGTCCCGCGATTTTTCGCTGCCGCCGGCGAGCACCACTGCGTCGTGTTCTTTGACTAACTTGTCGGCCGGCACGCTGACGCCGACATCGGCGTTATAGTGGAAGACAATGCCTTCGCCCCGCATCTGCTCGACGCGGCGGTCGACGTGGATCTTTTCCATCTTGAAGTCGGGTATGCCGTAACGCAGCAGGCCGCCCGCTTTGGCCCAGCGTTCGTAAACGTGCACCTCATGCCCGGCACGCGCGAGCTGTTGCGCGCAAGCGAGGCCCGCCGGGCCGGAACCAACGACCGCCACCTTTTTGCCGGTCTTGCGTTGCGGCTTGTCGGGCTTGAGACCCTGCGCAATCGCGCGATCTGCAATCTCACACTCGATTGTTTTAATGGTGACCGGATTCTCGTCGATATTGAGCGTGCAGGATGCTTCACACGGAGCGGGACAGATGCGCCCCGTAAACTCCGGAAAATTGTTGGTCGAATGCAGGTTGCGCGCGGCTTCGTCCCAATTTCCGCGATAGACCAGATCGTTCCAGTCCGGGATCTGGTTGTTGACGGGGCAACCGGTGGGCGCGCCGGTGATGCGGCTTGTGCCGTGGCAATAAGGCACGCCACAGTCCATGCAGCGCGCCGCCTGCTCGCGAATCTCTTTTTCGGGAAGCGGCAGGACGAATTCACGCCAATGCTGTACGCGTTCCGCGACCGGTTGATAGTCGCGATCCTCGCGTTCGATTTCCAGAAAGCCGGTGACCTTACCCATATTTATTCCGCGGCCTGCATCGTGGCGGCCTTCTCCTTCGCCATCTCAGCGAGCGCGCGCCGGTATTCAACCGGCATCACTTTCCGGAACAGCGGGCGATAGTGATTCCAGTTGGCAAGGATTTCAGCGGCGCGCTTTGAACCAGTGTAGCGCGCGTGATTGGAGATCAGCAGGTTGAGCCGCTCGGCATCCTTGCTGGTCAGATCCGACATGACATCGACGCGGCCGTGGCTCTCGAGATCGTTGTAGTGGCCAAACTCCTGCTCAGCGACCTGCTCCTCTTCCGGCACCGGCTCAAGCTCAACCATTGCCATGTTGCAGCGCGACTTGAAGGTATTGTCCTCGTCCAGAACGTAGGCGATGCCACCCGACATGCCCGCTGCGAAATTGCGGCCGGTGCGGCCGAGAACCACAACGACACCGCCGGTCATGTATTCGCAGCAATGGTCACCGGCGCCTTCGATCACCGCGAGGGCGCCCGAGTTGCGCACCGCGAAACGTTCGCCCGCAACACCGCGGAAATAGCATTCGCCTTCGATTGCGCCATACAGCACGGTATTGCCGACGATGATCGATTCCTCCGGCACAATCCCGGAATCGGCTGGCGGTCGAATGACAACGCGGCCACCAGAGAGGCCCTTGCCGACATAGTCATTCGCATCACCGTCGAGTTCGAAAGTGATGCCGCGCGCAAGCCATGCACCGAAGCTCTGCCCTGCTGTGCCATTGAAGCGAACGTGGATTGTGTTGTCGGGCAGACCTTCGTGGCCGAAACGCTTTGCCACTTCACCCGAAAGCATGCCGCCGCACGCACGGTCGGTGTTGTGGATGACGGACTGCAGAGTCACCGGCGCGCCGCGATCGAGCGCGGCTTGAGATTCGGCGATCAGCTTGCGATCGAGAATATCCTTGATCTTGTGATCCTGCGCCTCGCACTTGTAGATAGCTGTGCCTTTGTCCGCCGGCGGTTTGGTGAACAGCTTGGAGAAGTCGAGGCCTTTGGCCTTCCAGTGCTCTACCAGCTTGCGGCGATCGAGCATTTGCATCTGGCCGATCATCTCATCGAATGTGCGGAAGCCGAGCGCCGCCATCAGTTCGCGCACTTCTTCGGCGACAAAGAAGAAATAGTTGATGACATGCTCGGGCTGCCCCTTGAAGCGCTTGCGCAGCACAGGGTCCTGCGTCGCGACCCCAACCGGGCAGGTGTTGAGGTGACACTTGCGCATCATGACGCAGCCGGCGGCAATCAGCGGCGCTGTGGCAAAACCGAATTCGTCGGCGCCGAGCAGGGCGCCGACCACCACGTCGCGGCCTGTCCGGATGCCGCCGTCGACTTGCACCGAAATGCGGCCGCGCAGGCGATTGATGACCAACGTCTGATGCGTTTCGGCGAGGCCGATTTCCCAGGGACTGCCCGCGTGCTTGATCGAGGTGAGCGGGCTCGCTCCGGTGCCGCCTTCAAAACCGGCGATGGTGACGTGATCCGCGCGCGCTTTCGACACGCCCGCCGCGACTGTGCCGACGCCGACCTCGGACACCAATTTTACGGAGACGTCGCCGGTCGGGTTGACGTTTTTGAGGTCGAAGATGAGTTGGGCCAGATCTTCGATCGAATAGATGTCATGATGCGGCGGCGGGGAGATCAGGCCGACGCCGGGCGTGGAGTGCCGCACTTTGGCAATGGTCTTATCGACCTTGTGCCCCGGCAACTGACCGCCTTCGCCCGGCTTGGCGCCCTGCGCCATCTTGATCTGCATCATATCCGAGTTCACGAGATACTCGGCGGTGACACCGAAGCGGCCCGACGCCACCTGCTTGATGGCGGATCGCATAGAGTCGCCATTCGGCAATGGCTTGAAGCGATCCGATTCTTCGCCGCCTTCGCCGGTGTTCGACTTTCCGCCGATACGGTTCATAGCGATGGCGAGCGTGGTGTGAGCCTCGCGCGAGATGGAGCCGAACGACATGGCGCCCGTCGAGAACCGGCGCACGATATTCTTGGCCGGCTCGACATCCTCAAGTGCGACCGGCTTGCGGCCATCCTCTTCGGCCTTCTTCACCTGGAACATGCCGCGGATGGTGAGCAGCCGCTCATTCTGGTCGTTTACGATCTGTGCGAACGCGCGATAGTGTTCCTGCGAATTGCCGCGCACGGCATGCTGCAACCGCGATACGGTCTCGGCAGTCCAGACATGGTCTTCGCCGCGCACGCGCACCGCATAGTCGCCGCCGACGTCGAGCATTGAGCGGTAAATGGGAGAGTCATTGAACGCATCCCGGTGCTTGCGCACGGCCTCTTCCGCGATCTCGCCAAGACCGACGCCCTCGATGCGCGTGTGGGTTCCGGTGAAATATTTGTCGACGAAATCCTGCCGCAGCCCGACGGCGTCGAAAATCTGCGCGCCGCAATAGGACTGGTAGGTGGAGATGCCCATCTTGGACATCACCTTGAGCAAACCCTTGCCGATTGCCTTTATGTATTTTTTGACGATTTCCCTGTCGTCGAGCGGCTTGCCCGGAAGGTCGCCCTTCATGGCGATCAGAGTTTCGAACGCGAGATAAGGATTGATCGCTTCCGCGCCGTAGCCGGCAAGGCACGCAAAATGGTGGACCTCACGCGGTTCGCCTGTCTCCACAACCATGCCGACCGAGGTGCGCAGGCCGTTGCGGATCAGATGATGATGTACGGCGGCGCAGGCCAGCA
>Ga0207683_10003334_pt1 | contig 13999 bp, 18 predicted proteins | sample KBSM73metaG_FD_184333 | JGI IMG/M metagenome (GOLD analysis project Ga0207683, IMG submission 184333) | Miscanthus rhizosphere microbial communities from Kellogg Biological Station, Michigan, USA - KBS M7-3 metaG (SPAdes) (version 2) | ecosystem: Host-associated > Plants > Roots > Rhizosphere >...
TGGGATTGACACAGCAGCAACTCGCCGTTGCGCTTCGCACGACCCGAGTCTCGATTGCGCGGTATGAGGCAGGGATGCGACGGATCCCCGGCATGGTCAAGGTCGCGATCGATCGACTTGGCCGGGTGTCTGAAATTCCAATGGCCGGCATTGTCGCCGCGGGGCTTCCGATTGAACCGGTGCAACAGTCTGAACTCATCGACGTGCCGCCCAGCATGCTCCAGGGTGGAAAGACCTTCGCTCTGCGTGTGAAGGGGGAGTCGATGAAAGACGAAGGCATTCTTCCCGGGGATCTCATTATCGTTCGCAAACAGGAGACGGCGCAGAACGGTCAAACCGTCGTGGCGCTGGTGAACGGCGAGGCCACCGTGAAAACCTATATGAAGAAGCCGGGACATATCGAACTGCATCCGGCCAATGCGGCCATGCAGCCGATCATCGTACAGGCGGCTGATGAATTTCAAATCGAAGGCGTGCTCATCGGCGTGATTCGACATTGTGCCATCTAAGAAATCTGGAAGGGAGGGCCCGTATGCACATGGGAGCGACAAAAGAAGAACGACTGATGAATCTGCAGCGCACGGTGGACACGTTGCAAGGCCGCGTACAAGACATGCAGTGGGAACTGCGGCATGCGCAACGGAGGACGTTGAGCGAGCGGTGGTGGAGAAATCTGTTAGGGACGAGGCAAGCCAATACATTCATGTCGGCCTGCTGTAACAGGCGGGTACGGCCGAACACGAGGATGATGGATTATGCCGGTACAGGAAGCGAACAGTAAGACACAAGTAGCCGGGCATTGTGCCGATTGCGGACTACTCGTGGAGCAACGGATCGCCTGTGTGGATGGCATCACCCACTCGACGGTCGATCTGTGCTATGCCTGCTGGGTTGCCTGCCAACAGCGGCAGACCTTTGCAGGCGGGTGCTGCGGATAGGCGAGGGAAGTTATGCAGGCAACGCTAGTCACCACAGAACCAGCGGAACTTCCCTTCGTTCCTGCTCAACCTCAAGGAGCTTCGCACGACTCGAGTGAGGCAGGTCGCGATTGGTTTCTCGCACTGCGTCACGCGCAGATCCCTTTTCATCCCGAAGACCGGCTGCTCCTGCTGTATGGACATCCACTCGTGTTTCGATTGGGGCTGTATGCCGCCGGCGAACGCGTCTTGGCCGGAGAACCGATCGTGTATCTCGACGGCGCACACACCTTCGATCCGTTTTTCATCGGGCGTATGGCCCGCGCGCATCGACGGCAGCCGCGCGCGCTGTTGTCCATGATTCATGTGGCCCGCGCGTTTACGTGTCATCAGCTGGAGCGGCTGATCTCCGATTGCCTCATGGCCGCACTCGACCGGTATCAGTCGCGTATCGCCATCCTCTCCGGATTGTTCGACACATTCTATGATCAGACCGTGCCTGAGCATGAGGCGATGCGGCTCTTTGGCCGTATGATGGATGCGAGCCAGAAATTGGCCCACCACGGCTCCACATTACTCTTTCTCTGTCCGCAAGCCCCGATGCTCACGCGTGCAAGCCGTCGTTGCCTTGATCTGATGCGCGGACAAGCGGACCGTGTCATGCGCGTGCAGGAAGAGCACGGATTGGTCAGACTTCATGACGAAGCGGAGAAGACCGGCACACAGTGGGAATTTCCTCGGACGGTATTGGACCTCACCTGAGATCCTTCCACCAGTGCTGGTCTCACCTTGAGCGCACTATCCCATCGCCGCCCAAAGTGTTTTTGCATTCTCACCCGTGAACGTCATGTCGTCCTGAGAAGCTCCACGTTCAAAGTAGAGGCGTAACAATCCGCCGCCAAAGTGCGCTTCTCGTACCAAGTCGAGATTGATCGCGACCTCGCCGGGACGTTCCTCATCTTGCACCTTCACGAATTTCATGTGATGACTCCTTATGGATAGGGGTTGGAGGTTGTTCGGCCGGACGCGAGGTCCGGAAAATGTGAGCAACGTAGGGGGTCAACGCGGACATGTCAAGACACTAGCGGGTGGCTTCTCGCGCCTGTAGGCTTGCGATATGGCCCTATTCGGCGGCATCGTGGCGGGCGGCACCAAATTCGTGTGAGGGTGATCGGGAGGCGTGTGAGACCGGCTGGTTTCAGTGAAGATGTGTGTGTCGGGGCATCACTGTGACTCTCGCGGACGGGATGTGCCTGGCCATGCCTTTCACTTCAGTGGAAGCTTCACACTAATGGCCCCACCAAGCTCGCCTTCCTTCGCGCCTTCCCGAGGATAGCCCGAGATATCACGCTGGCCTTTTGGCTCTCCATGGCAATCCAGACAGGCCTTGCTGTAATACAAAGGCAGCATGAGACGGAGGGTGTGGCCGCCATCCGTGATCTCCCATTTGGGCTGTGATTCGCCCGAGCCTGAAGCGTTTTCGGCAAGTGCCTTGAGAACATCAGTTTCATACGGGTCAGGTTTATTTTTTGCGTTTCTTAAAAATCTTTCTGGCGCGATTTGTCGGAGATAGATGCCAGACCATTTCTGAAACCGTTTGGCGGTTTCCGTCCCAAACGTTGCGGGAATGAGTCCCTTGTAGCTGATTCCAGCAATGTTAATCGGGGCTTGGTAACTCTCGATCGTCCTCTTACTTTCTTCTAGAAGGCGGTCAAGGAGCGGCCGTGCCATGGCAGGAAGCTTATCGCTGGAATTCGACAGGTTGATGCCCGTTCTTTGTTCAAATACCTTGAGGACCTGGTTTTCAAACACCGCGGGAGTAAAGCCTTTGTCGCCTTTCGACGCATCGTTAATGAGGTCCTGATTCATGCCCACCACAAGACGGCCGGAATCGAAGAGGATGGCCAAAAGATGGGAAGTCTCCCGCTCCTGTTCATGGTCTTGTGCACGTCCCCAAGTAGAGAAGGAAGCAAAGATGGACGCTGATAGTATGACCATCAGCGTAAGGCGGAGCGACAGAGATCTTAGCGACAGTGGTACATCAGGCATGAAGAGCTACGGTATTTTAGCGGGAGTCTGAGATCAGGCGCAAGAGCACGTTCGGCGGCCTGCCCGTTTTTTCTGCTTAGAGGGTCGCTCGCGTGATCCTGTACAGAATGAACACGATACCGACCCACAGGAGACAAAGAGTGATCGAAACACCAATAAAAGTACAGGTTGCTTGAGCTGGGAAACAGGATCGTCGAAGGACTTTTCTTTGACACCCCGTACGAGCCGTGTCCTCACTTCTCTGTGGTCGGCGGTTTGAAGGTTTCCGTTTTAGTTTTCAGCTTGTTGACCAGGTCTTCGTAGGAGGAGGTGCGGATGATATTGGTGAACTGTCCGCGATAATTACTGGACATACTAATGCCATCTACCACAATGTCATACACATGCCATTCCCCGGAATTACTCAGTAGCCGATAATCGATCGGAAGCTCGCCTTTGCGAGCGATGAGTTTGGTCCGAACCTCTGCGTAGTCGCCCTCACGGCGCTCGCCAAGATACTGAGTCTGTTCTCCTGAGTATGCTTCAATCCTTCCCGTGTAGGTACGGAGAAGAAGCTGCTCAAATAGTCCAACGAATTCCTTTCTCTGCGTCTCGTTCAGTTGATTCCAATGTGCGCCCAATGAGCGCTTGGCCATTTCCTCGTAGCTGAATCGATCACCGATGATCTTTTGTAGTTTCTGTCGGCGTTCCACGACTCGGTCAGGTTTTTTCAGTTCCTTGTCTTCCAGCAGACTGACCACCTGATCGATTGTGCTTTTCACTGCCTCCGTGGCTGTGCCGGCAGTGGCCAACAATGGTGTGAGAGAGAGTCCGAGCAAAAGCGCGATCCCAACGCCGATCACGTAAGGTCTGTGTGGCCTGATATCTTTTATGACAGAGAGGGGGTGAGACTGATATCGCATCGAATGCACCTCCTGAAGTAGTCCGCGCCAAGACGCCCAGGCTACGGTGTAAGAATGATTTCACCCGATGATACCTAGAATAAGAAGGTGTTGAAAGTGGGGGGCGTCGGAGGATCGACTGGTGAATCCGGCCTCGTCTCGTAAGGGATTGATTGTTTGGTGGTGGTGACCCTGATCAAACGGGTAATCCGCGGCTTATGAGTTGTCCTGCAGATCGCGTTAGTGCTGGGAACTACCTGTTCCCATATTCAGCTTGCCAAGTACGGGGTGCCCGTTTGCCAAACGCCACAGCATGAGGGACGAGATAAAGATCACGGGGACAGAGGAATTTCGACTTGCGCGGAATTGGTCTGTGGCTGATCAACTTTGGTGAGCACCTCATTGCAATAGTGCTTGATCAGCAACCGCTCATCCCCCGTGAGTGGTCGATACATAGCCATACCCGCTATAAGATGCTCACAAGCCATGGTAAATTTATGTACCTCGTTTGAAAGCGGCATGAATATACCTTCGAAATTAGGGATGGGAGAGGCTGTATTTTGCGCCTGTGCAGAGTGCTTGTAAATAGGCTCCCAAGCAGGGGCACCCTCCATGGAGGCCCGTAGGGAGTGATTCTCGGGACTGTCCTAGTAGGTTGCTTTTGAGGCCTCTGTAAAATCTCCCTTATGGCGGCACATAGTGATATCAGAAGGATGGTCAGTGACTTCGTGGCCGAGGCCAAGAGTTTGTGTGAACGTATGCTCCTCTCTGACAGGATGAGGCTGAATGCTATGGACGTCCACATTCTTCGAGCACAATTAAAAGTCCTCGATGCAGAAGCTGCCAATCTTGAATATCTTTTATCCGCATGGTCAGCCGGTGGAAGGACCACAATTGCGGCAGATCCGCCTGGTCGCAGCACACTCCCACACAACCCCTCCCTTCCAGTAAGAAGGCCGCGCGGACTTATTTAAGCGAGCCGCATAATTCTCGAGGCCTCCGTTTCAAGGAATGGTCTGCGGGTCCGATAGTTTCAAGACCAAAGGGGAGTATGTAGAAATCGGTCGTACTCGCGCCTCATGATGCCGTAGCGCTCGCAGATGGGAGGTGCATTGTGGAGAGATCTGGAAATCTGAGCGAAGTGATATTGCTGCTTGGGCAATGGTTGCAAAGCCATGAATCCCACCAGGACAGTAGCGATCCGGCATTCATAGAGACGCATAAGCATGCGGCGGAGATCGCCGATCAGGTCCGCCTCAAAAGCCAAACGCTGACCGCGACTGAGACGCACTATCTGCTGGTCGATCTCGAACAAATCAAGCAGTTCATTCAGGAAGGGGAAGCACAGCGTAAAGAGCGCGATCAACTACAGCGATGAAAATCATGAGCATGCAAAGGCGGAGGGTTCAGCAATGACCTGTGCCATTTACGCCAAAAACGCCACCAAGCAGCAGCGCATAGGAAATGTCATGCGATATGTCCTGATTCTGGCTTTGATGGTTCTGAGCCACGTCGACACCACCGCCGCGCGAGCAGGGCGGGTTGAGGACCGTGAATCACTACGCAGACTACCTGGGGTGGAGGTCATCGTAGAGACATTTTTGTCAGAGGAGGAAGCTGCTGGCTTTTCACGGGAGGCGATTCGCACAGGCGTCGAACTGGTGCTTCAGTCTAACGGGATAAGGATTCTCAGTGCATCAGAACGACTCCAGACCTCCTCCGCACCCTTTCTGTACGTGAAGGTGAACCCTCTCAAACACAGCAGTGCGGATACCTTTTGTTTAGCGATAGAAGTTGAACTCCACCAGGCAGTGTCATTGCTGAACAGACCGGAGCAAAAAATGTCTGCGCGTACATGGAATAGAGTGCAGGTGGCAATGATCGGGGATCAAATAACAGGCCGAGTGACCGAGGTGGTTGAGCCCCTAATAAAACAATTTGCCAATGACTTTCTTACCGTCAACTAGCACGCAGAAGGAAGGAGTGCGCGCTCTTTTCGACTAGCCCAATATACAGCGTCCCAGGATTGCCGTGGGATGGCATCGCTTGCTACGGTGCAATGGCGCCATGGGAAAAATGTTTCCAACCCTAATTGTGAACAAGTCTGTCATCAATGAAGGCAGAATCATGCAACGTCTTCCGTACATGACTTCGAGCAGTGCTATCAAATGCTGATAACCGCACCATCCTTCAATGATCTTTTTTGAGCCGGAAGGCGAACTATCTTAAGGCCATGCGAGTAGAGGTCGTGATGGCATCGCTGTTGCACAAGAAACGATTGGTCCGTCCATCTGGGATTAAACCAACACACACAGAAGTAGGATGGTATGCGTCAATCAAATTACAAGGTAATGTTCCGACGCGGTGCCCTGTGTCCTCTTCCACTTGGACTGTTGCTAGGCATTGCTTTGACATTCGGGATGAACACCTGGATGGCCACTGAAGCTGTGGCGTTGACGGTGAGCCCAACGGCCTTGACCTTTCAAGCTGCTCAAGGAGGAACTAATCCGCCCAGTCAATCGGTCACGGTGTCCAAATCGAACAAACGCGACTCGACCTGGACGGCATCGGATAGCGCGAGTTGGGTCGCGGTTTCTCCAGGAGTGGGAAGCATTGCAGGCAGCGCGCAGGTTGCCGTGAATGTGGACATAGCGCGGCTTCCGGCCGGTACCTATTCCGCGACCGTGACCGTCACGGTCTACAAAGGAGGAAGTGTGTCAGTGCCAGTGATGCTGACAGTCACTCCGTCAACGACACCCAGTTTGTCTTCGAGCACCATTTCAGCTGCTACCGCGACGCTGACCTGGGATTCTAGTACCGACACGAATGTGGCTGGATATAATGTCTATATGGGAACTACCTCAGGAGTGTATGGCCCGCCCATCCATGTAGGAACCGTGACCTCCTATTCGGTGAGCAATCTCGCCGTAGGCACCTATTACTTTGTAGTGACAGACTATGACACGGGCGGTCTTGAGAGCCTCCCTTCCAATGAGGTGAGCAAGAGCATTTATTGAGAACAAGCGGCATGTGGCGGAACCCCTTAAAACGCCCGACATTGCTTCGTCTTCGCCGATATTGCTCGATCATGAGCAGAGTGAAAATAGCTTGGATGTATGCGCCACCTTTATTTTGCTAAAAAGATCATGTAAGAGTTTTGCCAGTCGCACCCCCAGCTTTCGCTAAGTGTTCGTCAACTATCTCTCCTAGCGCGAAGCGATTCACGCCGCTCAGGCTGATCATCTCCACTGAGAGTTCACTAGGAGGGCTTCAGTGATTCTCCGCTGCGTCGTAGTGTGCTGCGCTAATTCTCCTACTGCTTCTGGTGGTAGTTTTTAACTGAAAAGTAGCAGGGGAGACCGCGGCGTGCTATGGCTAGTACGACGCAAGGCAAGGGCACCAGAATCCGCTACCAGCAAATCAGAGAAGCCCATGAACAAAGGAATTCTCCTCATCACCGTTATCCTTTTCTTTCCAGCACCGGGGTTGGCGAGTCTCTCTGAAGCTCATAAAGCAGACGAGCTTCGCGACTACGTAACCGCTGCCAAAGAGTTTTGGCCTTTACGTAGCGACCTTGAACGTGCCGTTGATAGTTGCACTCAATCGGTCCATCGAGACGAACCGGACTTTGAGGCATACAATGAAGGCTCGTCCGTCATCCTGTTTGGTGCAACACCTGAGTCACGCTTTCAATTTCACAAATGCATGTCCAAGAAAGGGTACCCTCTCATGAAAACAACAAAATGAGTGTTGGTCTCGGCTTCGGTCCCCGTTCTGTATCCACTGCATCTCGCGAATCGGACTTCCTGCCAACGCATTTACTCCGGTAAGTTTCCCACGAGGGCTAGGGAACCGCCTAGTCGATGGGAACTGTGCACGGAACTATCTTCTAGGCTGTAGCCCCTACCAAAAACTGTTACCACAGGAGCTCCAATTTGGTTGTCGCGAACCGCATCCGTGCCGGAAGGTTCACTTGTGTCTTCTTCTCTTTATGGGCGTTCCTGCTGCTCCTCTTAGGATGTGGCGGTGATAGTTCGAGTTCTCCGTCTTCGACTACTCCAAGTTCAACTCAACCAACGAGAACTCCGGATACAATCCCAACACCGCCTCCTCCCAGTACAATTCCCACAAATACGGTACCTCCAATGACACCTCCTTCTACGCCGCCGCCGAGCTCGCTTCCGCCCCCGACCGGGAATGCCAAGGCTATCGCACGAGAGAATGCCTTATCCGGCAGTTCCGAGTGGCACATCAGTAACCCTTCGGCACACAACGAAATCGTCGCATATGCGAATCGCCAAAGTTATTCGTCAGGGTCGGAAGTGAGCATCTCGGTCTCTGCCAATCCTCCCGGACAATTCGGTTGGAAAGTCTTTCGCATGGGAGGGTATGGCAGCATGGGAGGACGGCTCTATGCGAAAGGAGGGCCCATGTTAGGACCACACCAAGCTGATCCTTCATTCGATCCAAGCACTGGCCTCATGGTCTGCGGTTGGCCTGTAACCTTTTCGTTCTCGACCAGATACCCAGACGGATCTTCGTGGCTCACCGGCGTGTACGTCGTCTTGTTGACGAAAAACGACGGGTTTCAGACCTATGCCATCTTCATCCTCCGGGATGATACTCGAGATGCCGAGGTGGCGGTGCATCTCCCAACCGCCACCTGGCATGCGTACAATGATTTTGGGGGCGAAAGTCTTTATGTTTCCAGTCACGGTATGCCTGGAGGCCATGCCGTGAAGGTGTCTCTTGATCGACCAATCACGATTGGATATGGATCAGGCAAGTTTCTGTTCGAGGAACATGATGGTATCCGTTGGCTGGAGAACGCCGGCTACGATGTCGAATACTTTGCGACCTCAGACATTGGAGGGTCCATTAATCGGCTTGGACGCCATCGGATGTACATCACTCTCGCTCATGATGAATATGCCACGATGGCTGAATTCGATGCGCTCGAGGCGATGTTGGCAGCCGGAACCAGCTTGGCATTTCTCACTGGCGATACGCTCACCTGGCAAATTCGATACGAAGACAACGAGAGAACTATTGTAGGCTACAAAGACCGGGCGAGCGCAGATCCCATCCAGTCGCGCTTGACGACAACATTGTTCCGGAATCGCATCGTCAACCGCCCCGAGAATCAGATTACCGGAGTGATGTCGGACGGCGCGTCCAATGATCAACCGGCCGATTGGGTCGTATTCAACAGCAGCCATTGGGTGTACGCGGGTACGGGGTTGAATAATGGCAGTATCCTTCCAGGTCTCATTTTCTATGAATGGGACCACTTGGTTGACAATGGTTTCACACCGTCCGGCTTGACAGCGCTGGCCTCATCCGTTGTGCCGAACAACGTTACGCCCGGCAGCCGACATGAAGCCACGTTATATGAACGCGGATCAGCCTTCGTCTTCGCGGCCAGCACCATTTACTTCAATCAACACTTGGAAGATCAACCTGCAGTCGCCCAAATGATGCGGAACCTTCTGACGCGGGCCGGTGCTACCGCCTACAAGCCGTAAAGCTTCGAAAATCTCCAGATCGTGACAGTGAGTGTATCCTGCGTTTCATTTGGCTAACTTTGTACGCGTTGGCCTACCAATGCGTAGTGAATATTCCCCACAATTCCATTAATAATCGCCCGCCTGTCTCGTTTTGAACAGCAACGAGAGACTCAAATTGGAAAAATAAGGTTTCGGGCTTCCCTTCTGCATCCATCAGATAAGTCCCAGTTTCAAATGCCCCCCATCGTTGGAGCGACACATGAAGATTCTTCCCAAGCATTTACTTACCGAATCACTGAGTGTTTGGGCATTGGCTTTCTACCTGGCCATGGCGATGACCGTCCTGGGCGGCATCATACTCTGGCTGTTGGGAGAACAAGAGGTTGTGCTCAAGGCATCGTGGATTCGCTGGTGTGCGATGATTGCCATTGTTCCTGTGGCTCTACGTTGTGTTCGTCGAATCAACTTCGACCGTAAGGCATGGAGTGCGGGCTGGCAGAAACACCGACGCGTGATGCTCGCCTATAAGGAGGGACTCCAGCCACCGCAGAAGAAGCCACGCCAGTATCCTCGCTGTTCCGTGCAATATCCTGTGAGGGTGTCCACCGATCACGGTCACGGCGCGTTTGCAATGATTGCGAATTTATCGGCGAAGGGGTGCAGGGTTAAGAGTAAGGCGTTTTATACCCCGGGTGATTTTGGCAAGCTCCTTATCTATGTGCCCACTGGGATGACTCCATTGACGGTATCGCTGACGTCGGTTCGATGGGTGAGCGGACATGAGTGCGGCCTCGAGTTCATTCTCATGGACCTTGATGAACAGGGTTGTCTTCATCGCTGTCTTGCCCACGCCAAGAGTCAATTTGAACCGCATCCGACTTCTCTAGTTGTGTAACGAGTAGGGCACTCCTCCTTCCAAGTGACGATGGATGTCAATTCCCACCTCTTCCCTGAAGGAAATCGAGAGTGGGTGGCGAAGCACGACAAACCGGCAAACCCGAGCGTCTCACGGGCCGAATCCGCAAGCCAGCTGCAACCTGAAGAAGTGGTCGAAGTGCGGCGTGCTAAGGGGTGGATTTGTTTGGTGGCGGTGAAGCGGACTAAATTTGATCCTCGCGCACCGCGCGCATCCGCCGGCTGAGCCGTATGGGACGGTGCACTTTGCACGAAAGGCACGTTGACCACCCGTGCCAAACGGCCCGTACCTTAGAGAGCATACGATGGAAGCGGCATCTGTTTAATCTGAATCAGTCATGGAGGATCAGGTCCGTACAGCGAAAGATGTGGGAAGAACTTTCAGTAATGCAAAGGCGATGCTTGCGATGTAGAGATCATGTTGGTCGCAAGCCTCCAATCGTCGCCGAATCGTATCGGGGTCGTAGGTCTTCGACCTTATTTCATAGATAGGAACGGCCAGCAGTTGGGCCAATCGACTGAAGTGTTTCCGGGCGCGCGATCGTTGCCACCACGTGTTGGGCCTCTGAATGAGGTACCAGTAACACATCCAGACCGTGAGTATAATTGCGAGCACCGAATGGTCCCTGGTGTCCAACCACCACAGCAGACCTATAGATGCCACGTAGATCACGACCCCCAAAAGTGGAGACACAAAGTACCGGTAAGGGGATGGAAGTGATCGCCGGAACGAGACCTTGTAATAGACGCCCCACTGCGCCGTCCACAGCAAGATCTGTTGTTGGCTTTGCAACACGTCAAGCAGAAGGAAATGGGTCATCGCAGGATCATGCAAATCAGGATCATCCACATATTGCTTGGCGAGGGTACGCACTCCCTCGCAGAATTCCTGGAGCTGATCTTGATTGGGTTCTTTCGGCGCCTCACGACCATAGAGAGTCCGATGATGCCTGTACACGTTGTCGAAGAATATTCGGCGCCAGTCAGCACCTTCCTCAGAAGTCATCATGTGGCTCTTTGGGCAAAGCGCTTCATCACTTCAGCAATGAAGCCACGCAGGTGGGCCTGATTCAGTGCATGCATGAGTGTCTTGAACAATGGTGTTGGCTGTCATGAAGTTCGGCTGGGTGTTATCAAGCCCACCATTTGCTGAGAAGATCATGGTGCCGCCATCAAAAATACACAAATTAATCCATTCCCGCCCATGATGGTGACACTGTTTAAACCAAAAGGGATTTGCACGCTAGGCCCACTGCCCGTAGGTCCTCGATCCCCACTTCCGCATGATGTGCCAGGGAAAGCCCGCTGAGAGTCTGGAATCGGTATGGCCGGAGCCTTTGCGAGAATGTCGAATCGCACGGGATCGCTGTATACCTGGACTTGCTGTGCCATCACGGGATTACCGACTAACACGATAATCAACATTGCGAAGATGGCGATTCCAACCTGTTTAATCATGGGCCCTCCTGTGCGTGAGAGAGCAGAGAGAAAGACGCGTCAATATAGGGCCGAGTAATCATCAGGGCTGGTCAAAACAGCTCAGGGCGTTTTGGCGGAAGATAAGGGAGTCTGTACGGGCACTCAGCGACCCGTTGCCGATACGCTGCAGCCTGCGGCGGACGCCGTGACCCTATCGCATTGCCGGTTTTCCATTGCTGTGCAGCCTCTGTGCATCCGCAATCTTGGCGAGTTCGTTGACATAGTAACAAATCATCTGCAGTTCATCCTGCGAGAACGGCGCATGGTCCGGTTGCAGGACCTTGCTTAGCAGGCCCTCGCAGTGAGTAAAAAAAGCACGAAGGTCTGGGCGGATGGGTAGAATCGATGGGTCAGACATGAGGACGACCGCCTTTCATTAGGTGTCTGGCGGTCGGGCCTTCCAGGAGGCCGCAGGACAGGGTGAAGTGGGAGTGAAGCTATCTTAGGCGCTATCGCATTCTCGCTGAATAGAGGTCGCAGTAGATGGTCAAAAGTGCTCACCCTGGCGCGCTTAAACAAGCTATTGTCACGCCGCTTTAGTACGCCCCTAACTGCTTCATGAGATGGGGAGGATGTTATGAAACGATTTTTCGGATCCGCGGTGCTGATCGGTCTGTTGATGTCGTGGACAGTGTGTGCGGAGGCGGCCAGCCTCTCGTTTTCGACGGAACCTCTTTCAGGGGCTCCGGGCGACACGCGGCTGACCAGCGTCTGCTCCCACAGCGTGCGCAACGGATGATCCGCGCCGAGCACCGCGCCAAGCGAAGCACCCGTCGCGAGGTCCGGGAGGAGCGCCCGCATGGCGGGGTTCGCAAACAGCAGCTCGCCGCCCGGGTTCACGATTGCCACCGCGTCCTCGAGGTGCTGGACGGCCGACTCGAGGTTGGCGACCTGCCCCGCCATCTGCGACCGATCGGCCGACAGCTGGGCGCTGACGGTATTGAAGAAGTCGCCCAGCTCGCCGAACTCGTCCCGCTGATCGAGGTCGAGGCGCACGCCAAGCTCGCCCTGACTCAGCCGCGTCAGTCCGCCCCTGATCACGTGGATCGGCCGGAGCAGGAGCTGCGCAAACAGCATCGAGACGATCACCGACACCGCCAACGCCGCACCCGCGGTCGCCACCGCCGGGCCGAGCGACGCGTCCAGATCCTGGCGCACGAGCAGGGTCGACACGCCGATGCAGATCGATCCGAAGTCGGTGTCGCCGAGCCTCAATGGCTCGCGGTATTCCAGATTACGTCCCTGCCCCGAATAGATCGCGACAAGCTGCGACAGCGCGGAGCGGGACACTGTCGCTGCCAGGTCGCCACCGACCGGCAGCGTCTGCCCCTCGAGCACGGGATCGGTGTGCACCACCGCCGTCCGGTTGACGTCCACGATCGCCGCGAAGATGACGTTCTTGGAGTACAGGCTCGACACGAGAACGGACCGGAGCCCCGGATCCGCGCCCAGCGCCTGGTATGGAGGGGCGCCCGTGACCACGACCTCGCGCGCGCGATGATAAATGGCGTCGGCAATGAACTGCGCGCGCGCGCGGCTCTCCTCCAGGCTGACGCGCGCCAGCCCGGCAAGATACAAGAGGCTCAGCAGCACGACGACCGCACCGACGATCGACGTCACGCCGAGGACTTGCTTTCCCTTAATGCCTAGTCGCATGTCGTGCTTAGGTGCTTGGGTGCACCTCTATTTCGTCTCCGTCTTCTTCGGCCTGAGCCTGAGCTTGTTCAGCTTATTGTGCAGTGTCTTGAGGCTGATGCCGAGGATTTCCGCCGCGCGGGTCTTGTTGTCGCGCGTGTGCTCCAGCGTCATCATGATCAGACGCCGCTCGGCTTCCTCGACCGTGATGCCCGGCGCGAGCGCCACCTGCGGCTGACTGGCCGGCGCGGGCTCGTTCGTCACGACCGGCGGCAGGTGCTTGGGCTCGATGAACGGGCCGGACGCGAGGATCGTCGCGCGCTCGATAACGTTGCGGAGCTCACGCACGTTGCCCGGCCAGTTGTACTGCTGCAACGTTCTCATCGCTGCCTGATCCGCTCCCGCAATCGACTTCTGATTCCGCTGGTTGAACTCGCTGATGAACGCCTGGATCAGCAGGCCCAGGTCGTCCTTCCGCTCCCGGAGTGGCGGGAGGTGCATGGCAAACACATTCAGCCGATAATACAAATCCTCTCGCAGCTTGCCCTTCTGCACGGCCTCGGCGGGATCGATGTTGGTCGCCGCGATCACCCGGACATCGACCGCCTGCTCGGTC
>Ga0207683_10003335_pt1 | contig 13997 bp, 8 predicted proteins | sample KBSM73metaG_FD_184333 | JGI IMG/M metagenome (GOLD analysis project Ga0207683, IMG submission 184333) | Miscanthus rhizosphere microbial communities from Kellogg Biological Station, Michigan, USA - KBS M7-3 metaG (SPAdes) (version 2) | ecosystem: Host-associated > Plants > Roots > Rhizosphere >...
CAGGGCCGCCTCGACCAGCTTGACGACACCCACCGGCTGCGGTGGTGCGGCGGCGCCGTGGGCGATCCCTTCATGGATTTCGACACGCAGCGCGCGTCGGGTGTCCGGTTCGAGTTGCTCGAATTGAAGAAGGCATCCGCGGTGCGGCTCGACGGCTGCGATCCGGCCCTTCAGCGTCAGAGAGCGAACTGGCGAGAAAAACACAGCGACGGACGCCCACTCGCCGGCGACACCGGCGCCGGGTGCGAGGACGTAGCAGCCAGTGGTCGTTACATGGGTGACCTGTGCCTGGCGTGATCCGGACGAGGTTGCCCACAGCGCCTGCAACGGACCATCGAGCTGCGACTGGACGCAGGCGTCGGCGGCAGCGACCGGAAGCGCGCCAGGCGCCCTCAGATCCAGTTCTGTCGTAAACGCCATGGCGGTTCGGTATATGAGCGCGCCATTCTTGCCGATCGCCACGAGTTCGGTGCGAATCACCCGACCTTCGGCCCGCTCTTTCTGATCTGAGTCGTTGACGATGATGATCGTGCTGCGGCGCCCGGGCTGAAGGCGCGCTGTCGTCTCGAGCAGCACACCGGTTCGCGAGATGTTCAGCAGACGGGCGCTGTCGCCGGTGCTTGGCTTGACCTCTCTGATCCAGGGAACGTCCTCCGCCTGGAGCCGCGGAGAATTGCGGCGGTCTTCAACAGGAGCGGGCTGGTTCGACAATTTTTCAGTCGGGAGCATGGCCGACCGTGTGGCAACGGCAGTGCCGCCGCCCCCTCCGCTTGTCTCCGGAACCGCAAGTCGTTGAGAACGCGCAGATTCCACGCGGTCTGGTGCCGCGTACCGCGCCGCGTGACGCAGACAGAACCGTCAGCGCGCTGTTCCGGAAGCGCACACGAGGCTCGAATCTGTCAGTGGACAGCGGCTCAAGTTGAGGCAGGGTTCGACCGAAAAGGTGTGCGACGCAATGCCGGCGCCCTCGTCGACACCCTCCAATACGACTGACACACCCGTGCCAACGACTCCCGCCGCCGCCCCCGAGACGCTCGGCGTCGTCTGGATAGGCGAGGCGCAAAGTGTCGAGCAGAAACTGCTCGGAATTGCAACACACGTGCGGGTGTCCGGGCGCGACACGGTCTCCGTCGTTGAAGCCCTGCAGTCCGGCGCCGCGTGCGCCGACGTCGTCGTCATCGACACCACGACGCCGGGTGTCGAGACACAAGACATCCTGCTGCGGATGAAAGCCGCAGGTACAGACCTGCCGATCGTTCTGCTTACGACGACGGGATCGGGTCGGCTGATCTCTGACACGGGCCACCTCGCCACCTGCGATGTTGTCGTGAAAATGCAGGGGTTCGAGCACCAGTTGCCCGCTGCCTTCCGACAGGTCCGCGCCCGACACGACCTTACCGCGATGTTTCGCGAGAGCCGACTGAGCCAGGACCGGCTGCGAACCGTTCTCGAATTCCAGCCGGCGGTCATGTGTGTGGTCGGACCCGACGGGGTGATTTCGGCTCTGAACCAGGCTGGATTGTCGCTCCTGGGCGCAGATCAGGAGCACGTCGTTGGTCGCTCCCTCACCAGCTTCCTTCCTCCCGAGGAGCGCGACGAACTGCTGGACCTCGCGCGCCGCGCATGCGCGGGCGAACCGTGCACGCTCGACCACGTTGTACTGAAGGCCGATGCAAGCAGAGTAAACGTGCGAACCCGCGCGGTTCCCTTCGAGACGGACCACGGCGGCGTCGCACTCGTCACGATCCACGAACGCTCCGGACCGACCGCGGAGGAACTGGCGTCGCTAGCCGGGCAGTGTGACGCGCTCTCTGTTGCACTCGGCGAAGCGAAGGGGCAGCTGGACGAGGTTCGAGCCGAGCATGCACGGGAGGCGGCGCGTGCTGACGCACTGTCGTCCGAGCTGGCCGAGGCCCTGGCCGCCCTGAACGACTCCATGGCCGCGCTGAAGGTCGAGCGCGAACGGTCGAGCGATCTTCTCGTGGAGTTGGCGACGACCAAATCCATGCTCGAGCAATCGTCGAGGCTGCAGGCGGTACTCGAAGCCGACCACAAGTCGATGCAGGAGGTGCGGGAACAGTTGCGGCGTTTCACGGCGAACACCGACAGCCTGTTCGCCGGAATAATGGAGCGCCAGCAGGGCACGCTCGCCCAATTGGAAGACGTGGCGGATCCGACAATCTAGGCTCTACAATCCCGGCATGCGGATCCGTACCGCGATTATCTGCGCTCTGCTGCTCGTGACAACGCGGGCCCACGCTGCGGAAATTCAGAATCTCAGGTTCAGGATGCCGGACGGCACGGACGTCCTCTATGGACTGCTGGTGCCGGACGCCTACAGGGCCTCACAACCTGCCCCGCTCATCCTTGCCTTGCACCCGGGAGGCGAGCGCATGCGGTACTACGGCAGCGCCTATACCCGCGCCATCGTGGCGCCGGCCGCCGTGTCGCTGAATGCCGTCATCGTCGCGCCGGACTGCCCCGGCAAGTCGTGGGCTGACGCCGACGCCGACGCAGCCGTCATGGCGCTCCTCGCTCGTATCATGACCGACTACTCGATCGATCGTCGCCGGGTGCTCGTGGTGGGCTACAGCATGGGCGGACGCGGCACCTGGTTCATGTCGTCACACCATAAGGACCTTTTCGCCGCTGCCATTCCAATGGCCGCCTCCACTGGTGACGACCCGCCAGAATCGCTCGCCACTATGCCGACCTACGTCATCCACAGCAGGAGAGATGAGATCGTGCCGTTCGCGCCCGCGGAACGCAACGCGCGTGAACTCGAGCGTCTGGGACGAACCGTCAAGTTCGAGGCGCTGAGCGAGCCGACCCATTTCGACATGACCGCCTACGTGCCCGCGCTTCGTCGTGCAGTCGCCTGGGTCCAGGACCAGTGGGCACGCCGTTAGATCGCTGAGCGAGCGCGTGCCAGGCCCTCGCGAGCCGGCTCTGACGAGGGATCGAGTGTCAGCGCTTCGGTGAAGAGTTGAGCGGCGGCCGGCGCGTTGCCCGAATTGAGTTCGAGCAGCGCCAGATTCTGGTACGTCGTCGGGTCTTGCGGATCGAGCAGCAGCGAAGCCTGGAACGCCTTGCGCGCGGAGGCCGCATCCCCCCTGGTTGCGTAAATCGCACCGAGCAGGTTCTGCGCGCGCGCGAACCTGGGATCGAGTGAGATCGCTTCCTGCGCGGCACGTTGCGCCGGATCGAGTTCGCTGCGGAGAAAGTGATTCGCGGCGATGTAGTAGCGGCTGGCGGCACGTCCCGGAAATCGTGCGAGCGCGTTCACGAGCGGACCCAGGCGATCCACGTCACCAGCATCGGCATAAATCGATGCGAGTTGTTCCAGGGCGGCGGCGTCATCGGGGTGCCCCTGCACGGCGTCGCTGGCAATCCTGATGGCCTCGTCGAATGCACCGCTGGCGGCGCGCAGTTTCGAAAGGGCGACGCGCGGGGCAACCAGGTCCGGCCGCGTTGCGACCGTCGCTTCGAGGCGGGACGCCGCGTCGGCCTGTCGTCCCGTCGCGGCCGCGGCCTCCACCAGGACCTGCAAGGCTTCGGTGCGTTCCGGCGCCTTGTTGATCGCGTCGAGCGCCGCATCGTAGGCGGGCTCGTACGCGCCGGCACGACGCAGCATCACCGCCCGCTGCGCCAGGTCCTCGCCGCCAGCCTCCACCCAGGCGCGTGCGACAACAGGGGGTCGCCGCGCCGGATCGGCGAGCGCGCGCAGCCGGACGACGTTGTCACGGCGCGCTGCGGTATGGAGTGCGCGCGGGGCTGAGAATTCGAGCGCCATGCGATTGTCGGTCTGGACGTCGGCCCCCGAACCGAACTCGATGGCGGCCGCATCGCTGCCCATGAACATCGACAGCACGCCAAACGGGCTCGTCACTGCAACGGTCTGCAGGTCAGCCTGAACGCCGGGGCTCCAGGGGTGCACCAGCTGTTCGAGCTTCGGCTCCATCGCCTCTGTCGAACCCACAAGCAGAAGGTCGCCGTCTCCTGCGAGCCACAGGGTCGCATGCGGAAACACACCGGCGAAGGTGGCGACCACCGATTGCAGGTCTGCCGAGCTGATGTCGTACGTGTTGACCCACTGGCAGATCACTCCGTGATCGGCGAGCCGCAGCCGCGCTGCCTCGAAGAACTCCTTCGTGAAGAGCGCTGCAACGCCGGCCATCCACGGGTTCGACGGTTCGGACACAATCACGTCGTACTTGCGCGTCGAGAGCGCGAGATGAGTCCGGCCGTCGGCAACCACCAGGTGCGTGCGCGGGTCGTCGATCGGCGCCCGGCTCCCCTCGCTGAACAGCCGCGACGCTTCGACCACCTCCGGAGAAATCTCGAGGACGTCGACCGCCTCCACGGGATGCGCCAGCGCGGATGCCAGGGTGACGCCGCTGCCGAGACCGATGATGCAGATTTTCGTGGCCGATCCGTGCAGCAGCATCGGCAGGTGCGCGAGGAGCTTCTGGGTCAGCATGTCGCCCGCTGTCGACGCGTCGACCTTGCCGTCAATCGCGAGGGACAGAGCGCCCGTGAGGCGCTTCACCGAAACGGTGGACGTGGCGCCATCGCGGTAGTAGATCAGCGTGCCCGACGTCAGGGCCGTCTCGACATCGAGCCCTGGCGCCACGGCCGACGCGTACTTGTACGAACCACTCGCCAGGAGGGCGCGGTCCCACGGCCCTCCTGTCAGCATGAGGAGGAGGCCAATTGCGAACGGCACGAGCGCCGCCAGCCGGGCCGCCCCGGCAGCGCCGAACCAGGCGCCCAGCAGGGCACCGACGGCGAGCAACGCCGACACTGCCGTCAGGGTCCGCTCGAGCCCAAGCCACGGAATCAGGAAGAAGCCGGCCGCCAGCGAACCGGCGACCGCGGCCAGTGTGTTGACCGCGTACACCGTTCCGATGGTCCGGGGCGGCGCATCCGACCCGCCGGCCAGCTGCAGGGCGAGTGGAAATGCTGCCCCGATGGCCAGGGCCATTGGCAGGACGATGAGCGACATGGTGATCGCGTGGCCGACGATGGAAATGTCAGGCGAACTGGCGAAATCGGCAGCGACGCGGTGCGGCAGCGACGTGCCCGCCGCCGTCGATGCCCAGGCCGAGCCGATGGTTGCGGCGCCAAGTAGGAGGCCGATCGCCAGCGCGGGGCGTCGCGTGCGCGCGCCGATTGCCGTTCCTGCCACTGCGCCCAGCGCCAGCCCACTGATGAATGCGGCGACGGTCGCAGCAAACGCATAGGTCGACGGCCCGACGAGCAACGCAAACACCCGCGTCCATGCCACCTCTGCGACGAATGTCGCGGCGCCGGTGATGGCAAGCAGCACGGCCGCCAGTGCGGGCCGGACCACGTCCATCTCGTCGCGAACAGGGACTCTCGCTGATGCCGGCCTGCCCTTCTGCGACGACTTGCGGGAGCGTGGTTCCTGAACAGGCGGGACGTGAACCTCGCGCTGGGTGGCTGTCGTCTCATCCGCTCGCATGGACAGCGACACGGCAACCGCCATGGCGATCAAGCTGGTGCCGACACCAACAAGAAGCGTCCCCATTACGCCGATGGCCGGAACGAGCACGAATCCGGACAGCAGCGCGCCAAAGGCGGCACCGATCGTGTTCGCGGCATAGAGCTGCCCGGCGCGGCGCGACCCGCGTCCTGGCCCGGACGCGAACCATCGCACGGCAAGCGGAAACGTGGCACCGAGTGCCATCGCAGGGAGGAGCAAGAGAAGAATCGACACACCGAAGCGCACGAACCCGAAGGCAACCCCTGAGGACCCGTTCTGGTATGCCGATGCGAAGACGGGCGACAGGGCGCGCAGTTCGAACGGCAGTGCAATCGCGAGCACCGCAACTGCCAGTTCGAGGCCAGCGTACGCCTGCAGCGCCTGCTTCGGTGTCATCGCCGACGCGGTTCGTCCGGCAAGGGCCGCACCGAGCGCCAGGCCTCCCATGAATGCCGCGAGCACGGTGCTGGAGGCAGCGATCCCGCGCCCCATTTCGAGGGTGAGCAGCCGCGTCCAGCTCACTTCGTAGATCAGCCCCGCGAGTCCGGAGCAGGCGTAGGCACCAAGGAACAGCAGCGGCAACATTCACCGCGAGTCTACACGCTCCAACCCGGCCGCTCCTACCCGTGGTCAGCGGCCCGCGGCGTCCGAGGATGTGCAAGAATGCCGCGCGGACCGCACGCGGATGAAGAGAGCCTTGCCAGACACGTCAGGCGTCAGATCGCGCATAGCCTGTGCGTTGCTGCTCGCACTCGCGCTTCAGCTTCCCTCGCGTGCCGCCGCCCAGGAGCGGACGACCTTCACCCACGACGTCGCACCAATCCTCTTCGAGCACTGCGCTTCCTGTCATCGTCCCGGCGAAGTCGGGGGGTTCAGCCTGCTCTCGTTTTCGGACGCGCGCCCGCGCGCGGCTGCAATCGCCCGAGCGGTACGAACGCGCGCCATGCCTCCATGGAAACCCGATGCGATCGCAGGTGCGGAACTCGTCGGCACGCGCCGCTTGAGAGACGTGGACATCGCGGTGATCGATCGATGGGTCGGCGACGGTGCGCCGGAGGGCGCGCCGACCGATCTTCCGCCGACTCCGACGTTTGCCGAGGGTTGGCGGCTCGGGCAACCCGATGTGGTCGTCTCGATGAACGAACCCTACGTCATCGAGGCAGGAGGGCCCGATCGGCTGAGGAACTTCGTCATCCCGCTCGGGTTGTCGCGAGGACACTACGTTCGAGGGCTCGAGTTCCGTCCTGACAATCCCCGGGTCGTTCATCACGCGAACATTCGCGTCGATCGCACGGGCTCTGGACGCGCCAACGATGCGGCGGACCCGGGACCTGGCTTCGACGGCCGCTTGAGTGGCGGCGCCGAGTTCCCGGACGGGCAGTTCCTGGGCTGGACGCCCGGGCAGCTTCCGCCGCTGTTCGACGGAGACACGGCGTGGTGGCTCGACGCCGACAGTGATCTTGTCGTGCAACTCCACATGCGTCCAACGGACAAGCGCGAGTCCGTGCAGGTGCGCATCGGACTCTTCTTCACGGACCAGGCGCCACAACGCACGCCAGTGATGGTCAGGCTGGGAAAGCAGGACATCGACATCGCGCCGGGTGTGGCGGACTACCGGGTTGAAGACACCTATCGCGTTCCCATCGACGTGTCACTGCTGGCGATTCAACCGCACGCGCACTATCGCGCGCGCGAAGTCACTGTGTCAGTGTTGCTTGCTGACGGGCGCGTGAAGCCGTTGCTGCACATCGGCAACTGGGACTTCGACTGGCAGGACCAGTACCGGTACGTCACTCCGATCCCGCTGCCGGCGGGCTCAACGCTGCGCATGGTCTATCGCTACGACAACAGTTCGGGGAATCCACGAAACCCGGACTACCCGCCCCGCCGGGTGCGATGGGGCCAGAACAGCAGCGACGAGATGGGTGATGTCTGGTTTCAGCTCGTCGCGGCCGACGACCCGTCGCGCGCGCGCCTGGTCGCCGACTGCGGTAGGAAGGTCCTGGCCGAGGATGCGATCGGCTTCGAAACACTGCTACAGAGCGAGCCACGCAATCCCAGGCTCCACGAAGCCGCGGCAGCCATTTTCCTCTCGCTCGGCCAGGTCGATCGAGGTGTCAGCCACCTGGAGACAGCGCTGCAGATCGACCCGGAGTCGGTCGAGGCACACTACAACCTGGCCACGGCCCGCGCGTGGCAGGGACGCACATCTGACGCCATCTCGCACCTGGAGGCTGTCCTGAAGACAATGCCGACGCATGCGGGAGCGCACGTCAACCTGGGCGCAATCCTTCGTGCCCAGGGCGACATCGCCGGCGCCGCCGCGCATCTGCAGCGGGCCATCGAACTCGATCCCGGAAGCGCCGCCGCGCACACCAACTATGGCGGCGTGCTCGTGCAGCAGGGGCGCATCTCCCAGGCGATCGATGAATATCGCGCCGCGCTTCGCATCAAGCCCGGCTTGACCGAGCCGCTGACCGAACTCGCGTGGACCCTGTCGACCTCACCATCCACATCGTTGAGAAACGCGGCCGAAGCGGTCGCGCTCGGAGAACGCGCGCGATCTTCAACGAACGGGCGTGACGTGCTCGCGCTCGACGCGCTTGGAGCCGCCTATGCGAACGCCGGTCGCTTCGACGACGCCGTGCGAACAGTCGATGCGGCGCTGCAGTTGATCCCGTCCAACGCGACGGGCGCCGAGGACACGCGGCGCCTGCTTCACGAACGGCGCGCGTTGTACCTCCGGCGCCAGCCATATCGAGACACCGGCCGCATGGAGCGCGGCCGATGACAGAAGTCAGAAGTCAGAAGTCAGAAGTCAGAAGTCAGAAGTCAGAAGTCAGAATCGCAATTAGCGATTGGCGATTGGCGATTGGCGGTGAAAAGGAGGCGGCCACGCTTTTGCGGGCCGCCCTTTTTCACGCTTCGATTAGAACGAGTATGTAAACCCGAGCTCGGCGATGCGCGGATCCATGATGCTCGTCGGCCTGTTGAAATTCGGTCCGGAGAGCTGTGTCACGTTGAGGACCGTATTCAGGTTCAGGATGTTGAAGATGTTCGTGCGAATGGCGAGCTTCTGCCCTTTGTTCAGGTTGAACGTCTTCTCGAAGCGCATGTCGAGCTGATGGCTGACCGGGAGGCGACGCGTGCCGATCGGCTCGACGTTCATGGTGATGCTGGTGATCGTCCTGCCACCGGTGAACCGGACCTGCCGTCCCCAGGGATAGCCGCTTCGGGCCTCGTAGTTGGCTGCCGTCAGAATGCCGAACGGCATCTGGTAGACGCCCTGCAGCTTGTAGGAGAACTCCCAGGCCCGGTCAAACGTGTTGACTTCGTTATTGGGACTGACTGGTCCGCTCTCGACGTTGCCGTTGAACTCGCCGGCCGCCGTGGTCGCGCCCGCGGTGAAATCCGTGTAGTACAGCGGCACATCCTTCTTCGTGGCGGAATAGGAACCGCTCAACTGCCAGCCCCTCGAGAGCCGCTTTGAGAGCGCGATATCGACGCTGTTGTACTTCTGGTCGGCCTGCGGATCGTTGATGCGCGTGAACCGTTCGTACGCACGGCCCGCCTGCGCGGTTGGATACTCGTAATAGGTGAAGCTCGTTCCGGTATCGTCGCCATTTCCGGCCACACCATCGGGACCCGGATCGGGTCTGGTCACCGGCACATCATACGAACCAGGGCACGGGGCACCGAGAGCGCGGCCCTCGATGGCGCATGGCCGCAGCTCGTTCAGGATGCGATACGTGTTGTGATACCGGGAATGCACGTACGACGCGCGCACGCCGAAGTTCTGGCCGAGTTCGCGCTCGAGTGAGAGCGAGAGTTCGTCGCTGATCGGCTGAAGCTCGTTCGGGCTCGGCACGAAGTTGTTGCCGAGGGTCTGATTCAGGAAATCCGGCCCGTTCACGTTCAGGTTGACCTCGCCCGCATCGTAGAGGGCGTTGCCGTTGTAGTCGCGCCACCGGTACGTCGTCTGGGTGCGCACCTGCGCGTCGGCAGAATCCATCTCGGGCACCTGCTGCCGTTCGTGATCGAACCGTCCCCAGCCGCCCTTCAGCACGGTCTTGCCATTGCCGGTCATATCCCATACCGCATGCAGCCGCGGGGCGAACGAGTCCCACACATTGAACTGCTGCTTGTCGAAGCAGGACGCCGGGAACGGCACGTTGCCGGGAACCGTGGCGGCCTCCCGACACGATTCGGGAACGAAGCCGTTGTCGTGCGCGAAGCGGAGGCCGAGGTTCAGCGTCAGGCTGTGCGTGAAGGTCCATGAGTCGGTCAGGAACGCGTCGTAATAGTGGGTGACCACTTTCGCGTACGCCGGGTTGTTCCACACTTCGATCTGACACGGCGTGGTCGCGGCGGCCGCGACGTTGCAACTGGCAAACCCGTTCGACGGTCGCATCCGGTAGTTCCAGAAGGCCGACGTGAAGTACTCCCCGTCTGGTCCAGTCTCGGTCGTGTCCACTGGCAAGTCGGGGTACTGGCGGCCGAACCAGTTGTCGACGTAGGAGGTACCGAACTTGAACTCGTGGCTGCCGTGCAGCATGTCGGGCTGGAACCAGGTCGCATTCGCCTTGTAGTGATATCGCGGGTTGTGCGGACGCTGTCCCACGGTCGTCGCCGGGCCCTTGTTCTGCTGCGTCACCAGGTCGAGACTTGGCGCTGTGCTGCGTGGTGCGAAGCTGCCGTAATGACTGGCGTAGTTCCAGAAGCCGAACTGCAGCGAGGTCATCAACTGGTTCGACCACACGCGCTGGTGTTCCAGCTTGGTCGTGACGCTCGGCGTCATGATGATGCTGCGGTCCGTATACGGAATGAACTGGCTCAGGCTCGATGTGTCGTACTTGTGGTTGAACGCGTAGAAGCCGATCAGCTTGTTGCTCTGCGACATCTGGTACGACACCTTCGACGTAGAGAACCACGCCAGTTCTTTGGCAATCGCAGGGCTGCCGTCCGGCTTGAACGTGTTCAGCGGCGCCTGGTCGTCGATCTGGCGACGGCCTGCCGTGTAGAACCACAGTTTGTCCCTGATGATGCGCCCACCGATATCAGCGCTGATGCTGTAGCGGTTCGCCATCGTCTGCGTGTTGGTGATGCCCTGCGCCCTGAGGTCATCGTCGATGTTGTCGCTCTGGAAGTTGGGCCCGGTCTTGTTATACGACGTGGTGCTGTGGAACTCGTTGCTGCCCGACTTCACGATGGCGACGAGATTCACGCCGCGGCTGGGCACTTCGGCGCTGTTGCCGAGCGTCTTCACCGAGACCTCTTCGAGCGCGGTGTAGTCCCAGTAGTTCGCCTGGCCGCTCGAGGCCTGCAGGCTGCTCGTCTGAACGCCCTCGAACGTCGAGTAGGCCTCGCCTGCCTGACCGAACGCTCGAAACGTGGGAACCTGGTTCAAGCTGCTGCCGCCGACGTCACGCAGCGTGCGCACGCCCGGCGCCTGCGCCAGCAGGCTGACGATGCCATTACGTGATGTGGGGAGCAGTTCGATCGTCTCGCGGGTGAACTGCGTCGTCGCGGCCGTGGACTTGGTGTCGACCACCGGTGACGCGCCGGAGACCGTGATCGTTTCCTCGAGTGAACCGACCTTCAGCTGAATATCGATCTTTGCACTGAAACCGACCGTCAGCCGGATCTGGTCTCGCCGGACGGTCTGGAATCCCGAGAGCGTGTAGTCGATCTGATAGGTGCCGATGGGGAGCGGCGTCAGGCGGTATTCACCCTTTTCGTCGGTGACTGCGGCGACCGACGGAACCTGCAACGCAGGGCTCGTCGCAGTGACCGTGACGCCTGGCATCACACCACCGCTTTCATCCGTGACCCGTCCGGTGATGCTCGCGTCCTGGGCGGCCGCCATCACGGAAACCGACAGGAACAGAAGCGTCGTACAGGCTGCCCGTAGTGCTTTCAGGCGTTCCCAATCCATTCGATCCTCCTAGTGACCTGGCCGCCGACGAGGAAGTCCCGCGCATGACTGCGAGCGTTCGCGAACGCACCTGCTCGTGTGAAAACGCGATGAGGCTAAGACCCGATGGAAGGGGAGTCAACAGGGAACTGGACACAGAGCGTGCCGCAGGCAACCGCGCCTTCAAGATCCTGAATTCTTTGAGGAAATACCCGCGAATTCTACCTGTTAGTGGGTATGCGTGAGGTCGCGCTGACGCAGTCGATGGAAGGAGCGCGGAGTGAACACGTCGCCTGGATACGCCGAGCTGCTGCGCGGCCGCCGGTTTGGCGGCGCTCCATCACACAGCCCGGCAGCGCGGAAGTGTGCGCGCGGGCGCGTCGGAAGCAACCCGATCGTGCCCGTCGTGCCTCGCCCGATATGCCGCAAGGTCAGCCGCGGCCATCCACGCGTCAGGAGACTGCGCGACGTGCAATTCGCTGACGCCGACGCTGACCGATACTCCTCGGCTGGCGAGCGGGTATGTTCCCAGGATGAGCCGGCGAAGTGCTTCAGCCACGACGAGCGCATCCTGCATGCCGGCCCCGGACAGCAGCACCGCGAACTCTTCGCCACCCAGGCGAAACACGCCGTCGAGCGGGCGCAGGCGGTTGCCAAGTGTTCTCACGATTCCGACCAGCACCTCGTCGCCGGCTGCGCGCCCCCACGTGTCATTGACCGATTTGAAGTGGTCGACATCGAGCACCAACAGTGACGCGACCTCGCCGGTCCTCTTGCGCCGCTCGATCGCGGTGGCGAGGCACGCCTCGAGGTGCCGACGATTGAAGGCGCCGGTCAGTGGATCGGTGATCGCCTGCTCGCTAACCGTTCGACGCATGGCTGCGACCATGTTCAAAATCGTCACGAGCACGACAGCTTCGACGAACAGCGTGATCGTGAACTGCAGGGCGACGCCGGTTCCGGCGGTTCGCTGCAGCACGACGGCCGCCCACGCCAGGAGCACCGCCGTCAAGACGCCTGCCGCAGCCATCGGCAGCGCCGCAAATGCGGCAACGACCGCCGGATAGCACCAGAACATGCCGGGGGTGCCGCTTGTCGTCATCGCCATCTCGGCACCCGTCAATACCGGAGCCGTTCCAACGGCGAAGCCTCCGGGGATCAGTCCAGTCATATCGCGCTCACGCCAGACATAACCGGCCTCGGGGCCGATTTATTCCACGGCGTTCCACCGGCAAAGTCGTCGTCCGCCGATTCATCGCGCCTCGCACCGGCGCCGCATGGCGACCCGCTTGAACGGATCAAGTCCCCTGCGGGTCTCAGCCCTGACAACGGACAGCAGCGAAGGACTGAGTTCGTGCCGCGGAATCACCTCAAACCCGAGGCCTGCATAGAAGGGCATGTTCCATCGCACGTCCCGGAACGTCGTCAGGGTGACGGCGTGATATCCCTCGCTCGCAGCCCAGGCGCAGACTGTGGTGACGAGCCGCGTCCCGAGACCGCGGCGTCCGTGCTCGGGCAGTACATCGATTTCCTCGAGGTGGGCGGCGCCCGATTCGCGCACGTCAACTCGCGCGAACCCGACCGGAGTATCTCCCTCCAGCGCCACCCACAGCCGCCCGAACTGCCTCGCGCTATCGAGTTCCTCCTCGCTGGTTGTTTCCTCGAGGACCGACGCCGGCGCGTGACCCGCCAGGAGGCTGGCCGCCGAACGCTCGATGTGTGCCAGCAGTGGGAGGTCTTTCCGCCGCGCGAGCGTGATGCGGTACTCGTCAGGCATGTGGCTTCGAGGCCAGCGTGTCGAACGGCTCGATCACGGGGTCGGCCGACAGCAGGTCCGCCGATCGGGCACCGAGGGCTGCGGCCACACGTCCGGTGAGATGCGCCTGCCTGCCCCGTTCGTCCGGAAAGAGGTCGAAGATGCCAAAGCTCGTCGTCCCAAGGCGCAGGGCGAACCAGGCGGTCGTTGCGCGCTCGGCCTGCACCAGCGGAAGCGCGTCCCGAAGAAATGACTCCAGCTCGGATTCCTTGCCTGGCTTGGCCTCCAGCCGAACGAGCAGACCTACATTCACCACGTTCATCTCCTTATGTCGTCGGCCGGCACTCGAGCGCGAACGTCTGGGACTTGTCGCCGGCATCGTCTCGATAAAGACCCGGACGGTCGCGAAATATTCCCGACATTACGGCCGCAGGACCACCGTGCCCCGCGCGGAGTGCCACGTTTCGCTCCGGTATGGACGCAGTCGGAATAAACGAACGGTCAATCAAGTCCTCCCCTTCAAGAGCAGGGCGGCGTCGACCTGTTATCCGTGACGTCCGCTGAATGGCCAACGACTGTCGAGGCCCTGCTCTGGAGGAGCGATCGTGAAGAAGCTGCATCTCATCGTCTGCATCGCAATCATCGCCTGCATGATCGCGCGCTCGGGAACGGTGACGGCGCCGACGCGCACGTCGGTCACAAGCCGCACGTTGACGAACTCGCCCGGCCACAGCCGTTCGTCGGCATTCTCGAACGTGGCCTTCAGGCGCAACGTTCCAGTCGCGGCGTCGATCTGATTGTCGATCAGGGTGAGCTTGCCA
>Ga0207683_10003336_pt1 | contig 13996 bp, 12 predicted proteins | sample KBSM73metaG_FD_184333 | JGI IMG/M metagenome (GOLD analysis project Ga0207683, IMG submission 184333) | Miscanthus rhizosphere microbial communities from Kellogg Biological Station, Michigan, USA - KBS M7-3 metaG (SPAdes) (version 2) | ecosystem: Host-associated > Plants > Roots > Rhizosphere >...
AGGTGCGGACGAGCAAGATCGGCATGGAGCTTCACCCGCTGCCCGCCGCGCCGCCGTCCGATTTCGCCGGTGGGCGGCGCGGGCGATGCAGCCTCAATGCATGGTTAGCTACTCGTGATCGAGAAGTTGTTCACCGTGAAGGTGGCGGGCGCGCCGTTCGTCGAGACGAGCTCGAAGCCGTAGTCGATCTGTCCCACGGTGGAGTTCGAGGCAAGCCAGCCCTTGGACATCAGCCACTTGAACATTGCGAGTAGATCAACGCTGCCTGATGTGAAGGTGCTGTCGGCGACGAACGCGATGTAGGTGCCAGTCCGCCACACGGTGTAGGAGCGTCCATCGAAGGTCACCGTTGCCTGCTTCGATCCGGCCGGCACCTGGTGATAGTTGTCGTTCCAGATCATCATTTCCGTGGAGCCGTTGCCCGCCACGCCGTTGAGCCATATGTCATACGCGGCCTCATAGATCCCCACATGCGGACTCGTCTCCGAGAAACTGCTCGTGATACTCGAGAAGGAGCTGATCGCGGGCTCGTTGTAGTCCTTGTGGACGTTCGGGTACGTCTTCACCGCGCCGTCGCCCCTTGAATTGTCCATGGTCGCGGTGACGTACCAGTTGTTGTATGCGCATGCGGAGAGCGTCTCCCGCACGTTGTAGCCGGAAACATTCCACATGTTGTTGTGCACGTAGTAGCCGTTCGTGCTCCACCCGCCATTCGGATCCGATGTGACGAACGCCGGGTTGGTGCAGCTCGCCGGTGCCGGCGGGGCTGTGGGTGTCGGCGTGGTGGTGTGGGTGGGTGTGGGTGTGGGTGTTGCGGTGGTGGTGGTGGGTGTTGTGGTGGTGGGTGTGGCTGGTGGGGTGGTGGTGTGGGTGGGTGTGGCTGGTGGGGTGGTGGTGGCGGTTGCCGTGCGGGTAGGTGTGGGTGTCGGTGTGGCCGGGCCGATGGCGGGGCGGAGCGCGATGGTGGCTGCGGCCGCTTTGCCGCCGTTCGGTGAGACGGTCCAGTGCTTGCTGCTGGCTATGCCGGCGGCGCCGGTACTTATGACCGCGACGGCCACCTGTGCGCTCGCGCCGTTGTTGAGGCTGCGTATCAGTGTGCTTCCGGTCGGCGCGGTCGCGGTTGCCGCGGTCGCGTTCGATCCCTCGCCGAGCACGAGCACCTCGTTGGCCATGGTGGTGCGTACCGACGGTGAGGTGCCGGTTGCCGCGGAGGCCTGCGCGTCGACCGGGGTCTGCGGATCGACGCCGCTGAATGCGAGCGTGATCATTGCCACCGGTCCGGCCGGGGTGAGCGAGGCCGAGAACGACGCCGGTGGTGTGGTACCCGCCCGGCTGAGGCAGGCGGCCAGCCGGACCGCGCCGCGCACCTGGTCGAGCACCTTGGTGGAGGTCTGGCACAGCACTCCGGAGGAGGCGGTGGTCTCGAGATAGCTGATCACCACGTCGCCGGCACGCAGGTCGGACGGCGCGGCCGTCGAGGCGGTCGACGCCGATCCTGACTGGAACGTGGTCGAGCCATGGCGAGTGATCGTGCTAGCGGCGCTCGCCTGCAGCGGGGCACCACCGCCGCGGCCGCCCAGCAAGGCCACCGCAGCGCCTAACACGATGAGCACGACAAGCGCACGCCGAAGCCGGCGAGTGTGAGGGATGCTGGAGACACGGCGGGCACGATCCGCCCGGTGGGTACCGGTCATGGGTGCGAGCCTCTCCTCTCCTGGTCGCCCCCAAGGCCCACCTGCGCGGACGCACACCCCGCTGTGATCGGACCACCCGACATAGAACCACGCCTCGGTCCAGGGGCCAACCTGGCCGTACGACAGCCACGACCGCCCATCCGAGTGCAGGGTCGCGCGTCAGCACGCCGACCTCACGGATGGGAACGCGGCGTCGTCGGCAATAGGAACAGGGACAAGTGGACCGGCGGCGTGGTCGGGTGTGGGCGTCGAAGCCGAGGGCGCCAACGATCGACGCGGCGAGGATGGCGACGAAGCCGAGGAACTGTCGCCGCTGACGATGCGGCGATAGGCCTGTGCGACCGCCGATCCGATCACCCCTCGCACATGGCCGAACAAGGGCCGGTGACCGTGTGACCCCTGCCACAAAGCGCTTATTCGCCGCCGTTATAGTGCCCCTCGGCTTAAGGCTCGCTCAGACATCAGCGGGACCACAGCCCATTGAGACGGGGGGGTCAAGTGATGACGGCTAGTCGTGAGCACGAGCCCAGGGGCATCACCGCGAACAGCACTGAGGCGTGGCGGGTAGCGATGGCTCTTGCCCGTTACGAACGCCGGAAGCGCGGTGAGCGCTACACCGCACGGCACCGTTTGACGCCAACTGAAAGCGGGGAAGCCCACGACACCACTCAGCAAACCGCCTAAGGCGCGGATCAGCCCTACGGCGAGGGTTACCAACCTGCCTACTTGCGGTGAACCGCGCTACGGCCGGGTGTTTCGGGAGATTCTCTGAAACGAAGCGTCCGCCCTCTTGGGCGGACGCTTCCGCTTCGGGGGCACCCCGCGCGGGGGATAGGTCGCGGGGGCCGGCGATGACGCTAGCCGGGCGCGGATCGGTCGCGCTAGGGCCATGACATAACGGTCATGTATCGCCGCTCTCGGCTTTCCGCGAAGTGGGGGACGAACATCCTGGCCGGCAAGAGGTCGGCGAGTCGGACGGAAATCTCTGCGGACCGCCGCAAAGGCCGTGCGCTCGTCACGTGTTTCCGCGGGGCGAGCAAAGCGGTAACGTCCGCACAGGGCCGTCTGACCCGGGCCCATCGCTGCGGGAGGGAGGGGCCAGGCGGCCTGCCCAAGCGGGAGGGTTGCCAGGACAGGCCGCAGCTTGAGTCTGGTCTGCGCCGCCGATGTCGCATATGCGTCACGTTGCCAAACTCAGCCATGCGCGCTAGGTCATCACTGCCCGGACAACGACACCGAGAGGGACACCGGCAATGCATGGAGTATCCACTCGTTTACATATCCGCAGATCGAGAAGTGGACCAGCCTGGGCTATGTATGATCCCGTCGGCCGGTGGACCGCTCAGATGTCAGCGGAGCCGCAAGGCCTCCTAACGCGGGGTTCGACACGATGGTGACAAGCGGCGCGTACGAGCCGGAAGCGCTCGGCGAGGACAGCCTCAAGGCAAAGTCGATATCGACGGCTGGCGACGGCGACGAGCTTCAACGGCAGGACGAGCGCTACACGGGTCGACACCGTACCGAACCGGATGAACACGCGGATGAGCCGGACTCCGTCCAGCCGAGCGCTTGATCGTCCCCTCCGGCCGCCGTCCGGCGCTTAGCTCGCGACGCCGCCATCGGGCGAAGCGCGAACGGGTGTGAAATTTCGACTCGGCGAGCTTTCCATCGCCGAGGATGAAGAATCTCCTACCACGGGTCCCTCAGCTCACCGGCGGCCTCCGACGTTCACCGGTTGCGCCCGTGTCCCGCGGCGTGTCAACGTCGTTCTTGATCGCAGTTACCCCGTACATCACAACAGGCTCGGCCGGATTACTGAAGCAGGGCACGGTGCGGATACGGCCGTCGGGACGTGGACATCTTCGCCGCGGACCTCTACTCTGTTAATATCTGTATATACAAGTGGAGGCAATCGTGACCCGGACTGTTCCGCAATATCGCCGTGGATTCGTCTTCGACGCTGAGGCACAGCAGAGCGCGATGGATCTCATGCAGCGGCTGGTCACGCTGTTCCAGGCGGGTAGCACCGATCTCGCGCCCGCCCAGATGCGCGAGCCGGTCAGCAATTACCTCGACGTGCAGTTGTGGCAACGCGAAATGGCCGAGATCTTCTACAAGCTGCCCGTACCGGTCGGACTGAGTGCGGAGCTACCGCGCGCTGGCGACTACAAGGCGGTGAACGTCGCAGGTCGCTCAATTCTGCTTGCGCGCGGACGAGACGGCGGACTCAACGCGATGATGAACGTCTGCCGCCATCGGAGCATGCAACTCGTGCCGGACGGCTGTGGCTCGGCGCGGCGCTTCACCTGCCTTTATCACGCGTGGTCCTACGGCATCGATGGCCGGCTGCTTGGTGTGCAGGCCGAGGACACCTTCGGCGCGGTCGATCGCGACGAGTTCAGTCTGCTTCGACTCGAATGCGGTGAGCGGGCCGGCTTGATGTTCGTTGGGCTCACCCCGGGCGTGGCGTTCGATATCGATGAGTGGCTGGGTGACCTGCTGCCCGAACTGGAGACGCTCGGTCTTGCGGACACCGTCCCCTTCAGCACGCGCTACCTGGAGGGCCCGAATTGGAAGGTGACGGCCGACGGATACCTGGAGAGCTACCACTTCGCGTCGCTGCATCCGAATAGCGTCGCGCAAACCGACATGTCCAACCTGGCCGCGTTCGACGCTTACGGGCCGCACATGCGCAACACTTTCGCGCTGAAGCCGCTCGCCATTGCCGCCGAACTGCCGCGTGATCAGTGGGATCCGATGGAGTGCGTCGGCGTCACCTACTGGATCTTTCCGGGCCTGGCGATTGCCGGAGGATGGCGCGACCACATCGCGGTGTCGATCATGCTGCCGGGTACGGAATGGGGCTCGTCGCTCACTGAGCAGACGCTCTTGGTTCGGCACGCGCCCCAGGATGCGACCGAACGAGCCTTGGCACAGGCCAGTTCGGATTTCTTCCACGACGCGGTTCGCGACGAGGACTATGCGGCACAACAACAGGTGCAGCGCGCGTTGCCGTCGGTGGCCGGCGAATGCCAGGTCTTCGGACGCAACGAACCAGCGGTCCAGCACTTCCATCGGACCCTCGCGCGATTGATCGATGGTGAGCGGTGAGGAAGCAAATCACCGACACGGTCGCGAGCACGGGGTGGCTACGCTCGGGGCCGGCGCGTCCCGTCAGCCGTCAGTGGCTCGATAATCGACGACGTATCGCACTCGATCTGCTCGAGCGTGGCGGCGCACGTATAGCAGCGGAACGCGTTGTGCGTCCGCGGTGAGGCCGTCGCGCACGAGGATCGGCGAACCCGTGCGTATTCGCAGGCGTTCGGCGACCTCGGCCAGGGCCGGTTCGGCCTGGAATGCGCGCCAGAGCGTGACCAGTTCGCCGACCTGGTCGAGGATGACGCCGTATAGCCCATCATTCTCACGCCAACGTCGCCTGATTCCCTTCACCCGCTGCTGCGTGATCCACGCGTTGGTGTACAGCCAGATTTCTCCGTCGATGTCCAAGGCGCTGGACACGAGGCAGAGCTTGCCGGTTTCCCGGAGCTCCCTCGGCACGCCACGAGCTGGATGATCCATGGCTACGTCAAGCAGGATTTCCCGATAGTGCCGGCCGGCCGCTCGCAGCTGACGCTCCAGATTCGGCGTAAACGACTCGCGGTTCAGTGGCACCGAAATCGGCAAGTGCGTTCGGTGCGGCGCGACAAACGTGCCGGAGCCCTTTCGCGCGACGGCCACGCCCTCACGGGCTAGCTCCTCCAGTGCGCGCCGCGCTGTCAGCCGATGAACGCCGAATCGCTCCGCGAACTCCGCTTCACTAGGGAGCCGATCGCCCGGACCGTAGATCCCGTCGTTGATCATCTGTCGGATGCGCTCGCGGGCAATCTCATAAAGCGGGATAGCGTTCGCTCCTTCCGGCACGCCGCCCAGCGTAGGTCCCGGCCCGTACCACTCAGTGGCGTCGTGGTCGATGCGCGGCAGAAGTGTCGGCCTGCGCGGCTTCGGCGCAATGCAAGGCATCGCGACGCTCGTCAGGGTAACCTGACAGATGTGGGTAAGGGTAGGAGCCCGTGGCTGGACGGGCGGCGGGCCTGGTCGCGGTTGAAGGGCTGGCATCAGGGCGCACCTTCGGCCGTGCCGGGGCGGGCAGCCGATGGGGAAAGCGCTCTCGAGGCGTTGGCGGATGTCGGCCAGATCCGTCGACTGCTGGATCAAGCTGAGCTCGTTGCGGTCCGGACGGCGCGGCGGCACGGCAAGTCGTGGGCAGAGATCGCGACCCGGTTGGGCGTGACCCGACAATCGGCATGGGAGCGCTGGCGGGATCTGGACGAGGCAGATGGCGGGTCGACACAGGGGCGTGCGTCCGACGATGTCGTGCCCGATGTCACTGCCGCGAGCGTGGTCGATCGCGCCGCGCGGGCGGTCGCACGGTCAGATGAGATCGAACGGGCAGCGATGGAGCGTCGTCGTCGCTCGTCAATGATCGTGCCGAATGTCGTGGGCATGTCGTGGGACGACGCCCGTCACGCGTTGCTCGATGCTGGTCTGATAGCGGTCGGGCCCGATCCGGATGGGCCGCCGGTCACGGCGCTCGGCTGGCCCGATGCTGTCGTGACGGACCAGAGTCCCGAGTCGGGGGCGAAGGTGCCGGTCGGCACCACGGTCACGTTATGGATCGAGCGGGGTGGTGGCTCCGGAGTGCGCGAGCCACGACGCCCACTTCCGCGGCCTAGGAAGGGCCAGGCGATGAGGGACGATCCGTTGGATGATGCGGTGGGCTCGTAGCGCACCCTCGATGGGCGATATCGATAGTCGCCAGGTAGTCCATCGTGCTGGCCAATGGTCGCTCGAGAACCATTACTGCGCGGGCTCGCGGAGCACGTCGGCAAGCACGGCGGCTTGGCTGATGTCCACCCGCTTGGTGGCTGTCAGGAGGATGACCGGCCGCATCTGCGCCACCTCGCGGAGGTGTTCGACGGCAGCGGCTTGTGCGGGCTGCCGGAGCTCCGCGCGGTAGCGGCGGGCGAACTCGTCGAAGCGCTCCGGATCGTGGCCGTACCATCGGCGCAGTTCGGTGCTGGGGGCGACGTCCTTGCACCACTCGTCCAGGTGCGCATCTTCTTTCCGAATCCCGCGCGGCCATATTCGATCCACGAGCACCCGAGCGGGGACTCCGGCGGGAGGGTCGTACACCCGGGCGACTGTTATCTGCGGCTGGCCCGCTGACATCGTTGCCTCCTTCACTCCACCCTTGTTACTCGGGCCAGTGCCCATAGAGCGTGGGCGAGAGCTTCGTCAGCGCGCCGCGGCGGCATGCCCGATCCCTTTGAGCAGTGAGCAGGTCAAGACATGAGCGAGCCACCGCCGGTAGTCCTCGGGCGACCACCGGCGTTGTGCGACGAGCCGGTGGTGCATGGATGGGTTCGCAACTGCCCACATGATGTCGGTGGCGCGAGCCTCGGACAGACCGGGGGCGAGGGCGCCTTTTGCGGCAAGCGATCGTGCTACCCGCCGTTGGTCGTTGTAGCGCTGCCGCTGCTGACGCTGATAGATGCGAGCGATTTCTGGATCTGAGCCTGCGGCGGCCGCGAGGACTTCGTAGAGAGCGCCTATGCGTTCGCCGATACGGGTTGCGATCTCGGCTAACCGCTCAAGCTGGCGGCCGGGCTCGGATTCGGCCTGCATGACCCGCCAGTCGTCGCGGTCCTTGAGAGGTGTGGCGGCGTCGTCGCCAACGACGCGAACGGCGAGCAGCTCGGTGAGCACGGCCCGCTTGGTACCGAAGACGGCATACACGGTCTGAACGGCTGCGTCAGCTTCAATGGCGATGGCGGCAATCGTCGTCGCGGCGTAGCCATCCCGAACAAATAGTGTCTCGGCCGCGTCAAGAATGCGCCGGCGGGTTGCCAGCGCCTTCCGCTCGCGCCTTGTCGCCTGGTCCTTGACGAACGCCGACACTTGGATAGAGTACCACTCTAATAATAGAGGATAGCTCTACGATGGATATTTCCTGGTGGATCAGCGACGCGGCAGCGCGTACGCCGACGAAGACTGCCGTCCGTTTTGAGAGCCGTGATGTCACCTATCGCATGCTCGAGGAGCGGGTCGCGGTACTGGCCGGGCGGTTGAGGGAAGCTGGCGTCGTTGATGGCGATCGGATCGCTTACCTCGGGCCCAGTTGCCCGGAGCTGCTCGAGAGCCTGTTCGCCTGCGCCCGGCTCGGGGCAATCTTCGTACCGTTCAACGCCAGAATGCCGGCCGCCGAGCTTCAGATATTCGTCGAACAGTCCCGGCCGCGCGCCCTGATCGCCGAGCAGAGCTTCGTGCCGACCGCGCGAGAGGTCGTTGGTCCGCGGAGGGTCCTTGCGTTCTCAGTGGGGGAGCAGTGGTACGGGCCGCCCCTTGCCTTCGACACGCGCGTCGACGCGTCGTCGCCCGTGCTCATCCTGTTCACCTCTGGCACCACTGGCACACCCAAGGGTGCGACGATGAGCCACGATGCGCTCATCGCGAATGCTGCCGGCACGGTTGACGTTCTTCAGATGACGGCGGATGACGAGATTCTGACCATCACGCCGCTATTCCATGTAGCCGGTCTGAATCTATTGACGACGCCAGCCCTGTCGATCGGCGCGACCGTCACGTTGCATCGGCGGTTCGACCCGGCACCGGTGCTGGCCGAGCTTGGGCGAGGTACGGTGAGCCTGCTCGTCAGCCCGCCGCACATGACGTTCGAGTTGGCCGCCCACCCAGCCTGGCTGCACACCGATCTCACCGGTCTGCGGTGTGTCTTGACCGGTGGGACGACCGTCACAGCTCGGGCCCTCGACTTCTGGACGGACCGCGGCGTCGCGGTTGTCCAGAGCTATGGGCTGACCGAGGCGGGTGGGAGCGTCGCCCTGGTGCCTATCGAGGAGGCGCCAGCGAGGAGCGCGACGGCCGGACGTGCGATGCCGAAATGCGAGATCCGTATCGTCGGCTCCTCAGGTCAACCGGCACCGCCTGGCCAGCCAGGTGAGATCGTGGTCCACGGCCCCAGCCTCATGCGCAACTACTGGCAGAATCCTCAGGCAACGACGCAGGCGACCTCCGATGGGTGGCTGCGCACCGGCGACTGGGGTTACCTCGACCCCGACGGCTACCTGCACGTTGTCGACCGAATCAAGGAGATCATCATCGTCGGCGTCTCCAACGTCGCCCCGGCTGATCTGGAAGCGGTCCTAGCCGACTCGCCCGAAATCGCCGCAGCAGCGGTCGTCGGCCGCCCAGACGAGAGGCTCGGCGAGGTTCCGGTCGCCTTCGTCGTTCGCTCGACGGGCAGCGAACTCTCCGCCGAGCAGGTGCTGGCATTGTTCGATGGGCGGATTGCGCCCTATAAGCGACCCCGGCATGTCATCTTCCTCGACGCGATGCCTCGGACATCCGTCGGCAAGCCTGCGAAGACAACGCTGCGGGCCCTTCTGACACCGAGCTGACTCAAGGTCTGCGAGCTTTTCAGAACAGGGTGTGTTCGCGGCCGCCGCCGGTCCATGCCGGTTGGATGCGGACCAGGTGGTCGGTGTCCAAGAACTCGTCTCGTAAGTCGGCGGACATGCCGTCGTACGGTGCGGTTTGGCTGGCGTGGAGGGAGATCGCGTGTTCTCGCCGGGACCGCACGTCCGATGTATCGAGGACGGTGGTGATCTGGTCTTCGGGTCGGCCGAGTCCTCCTTGATCGAGTTCAAGATGTTTGCTGTCTGGGCGGACGTTCTCCAGTTCAGCGAACCAGCGAGCTAGTAGTGGCCGCGGCACGGTCCACGCGTAGACCCGAGTTTCGGGTAGCTGTCGACACGCCTGCACCGTCGCTTGTCCGATGATGGCGTGGTCGCGGTGCCCATCTCCGTAGTCGGGATCCAGGGTGACGACGACGTCGGGCTCAACCTGATCAACGACGTTGCGCACATCGGAGATCACGTCACCGAGCGGCGCTCCGGCGAGTGTTTGCGGCCCAGGTTGGCCGGTCATGCCGGAATCGGCGTAATCCAGCAGGATGAATTGGGCGACGCCCAGTGCAGCGCCGGCGGACCGCAGTTCGTCCTCGCGAAGAGCGCCGATGTCGGCGGCGGAGGTGAGCCCAGGAACATCACCGGCCTCGCCGCGAGTAGCGCAGCACACGGTTACTTGGGCGCCGTGCTCCGCGGCAAGGGCGATGACCGAGCCGGTGCCAAACGTCTCGTCGTCGGGATGAGCGACAGTGACGAGTAACCGGACCGCTTCGCTCATTCGACGCCTGCGACGAAGTTACTTATGGCCGCGGCGGATTCCGTCGGTACTTCCAGGCACGGGAAGTGGCTGTTCGCGGACAGGCGGTGGACGTGGAACCAGTCGTGTTCGGCTGCGAAAGCCTGCTGAGCGGATAGGTACGAGTCATCGCGCGGTTGCGCGTACAGGTGCGCCGTCGGGCACGGTGAGCCGCTTGCCGCGAGTGCGGCGAATTCGGCGAGCGGCGTGGGCTGGGCCGCGAACGACTGGAGGATCTCCCGGCCGGCACGGGACCACATGGGGAAACCATAGGCGCTCATCGACTCGATGTACTGGAGTACGTCGGGACGGTCGACCCCGGCACGCCACAGGCCGAACAGCTGAGCTCGCGTCGTCGACCACTCCTCCGGATCTTGCAGCGCTTGCAGCGCCTCAGCAAAGCCAGGCGGAGTGCCAAGAGGCATCCAGTCCAGTAGCACCACCGCAGGAATCCGTTCCGCGCCGAGCTTGCGTCGCAGTTCAAGCGCAACCCATCCGGCGTGAGACAGCGCCACGGGCACAACCTGGTCCAGTTGGAGTTTGTTGATCAGCTCGATCGCATCCTCGATCAACTCGTCTGTACCAAAGTCGAGGCCCGTGCCGGGCGACTCGCCATGGCCGCGCCAGTCGACGGACACTGATCGGCGAGTTTCGGCCGTACGGGCGAGCAGCGGCGAGAAGACCTCGCGGCCACCGCACCACCCAGGCAGATACAACAGGGCTGGTTCTGCGGTCCCGGAGTCGGAGAACGCCATTGTCGTCGTGGATTGCATGCTGCCTCCTTGCCGAATACTGCACTATGCAGTATTCGAACTATACTGCACTATGCAGTATCGTCAACCGTATGCGGGAGACGAAGCCCACCCACACCTCCTACGCCGTCCTCGGACTGCTCGCGCTCCGCTCCTGGACCACATACGAGTTGGCCCGGCAATCGGAGCGGAGCCTCCGATGGTTTTTCCCGCGAGCCGAACGGGCCGTTTACCAAGAGGCCAAGCGGCTCGTTGCGCTTCGCTGGGCCCGGGCCAAGAAGACGTCGACCGGGCGACGAACGAGCACCGTCTATCGCATCACCCCGGCTGGGCAGCAGGCGCTGCGCAACTGGCTCGCCCAGCCAAGTGAGCCCACGCAGATCGAATCCGAGGCCGCGCTCAAGGTGTTCTTCGCTGACCAAGCCGGCATCACTGAGCTGCGGGAGACGATCACCGGCATCCGGGATGACGCGGCCAACGCCCTCCAGCGACTAGGCGCGATGGCAGACGGCGAATACGAATTCGCGGAGCGTAACGCAACCAACGTGCTCTCCATGCGCCTGATCACCGACCTCCACGAGACCCTGTACCGCTGGGCTGACTGGGCCGACACGGCGGTCGACGTGCTCGAGAAAGCCGATCAGCGAGCAGTTCAGCGGCAGACCCAGGACGCCTTGCAGGCCATCAGCACTACCCGGGCAGCACTCCCGCAATGACGATTGCGGGATGTTCTGGGCCGTGCTGTTGATGAGCGCGCCCGTTGTCAGAGGGGGAGAGCAGGATCGTCGCCATGACAGTGACAGGACGTTTGGAACTGGTCGCGTTCGACGCGCCGAACATCGACCGCATTGCCTCCTTCTACGCCGAGCTGGCCGGCTGGGAGGTCGAGCGGAGGGAATCCGACTGGATCACGCTGAGGGCGGGGGACGGCCAGGAGGTGGCGTTCCAGTTGGCCCCCGATCATGTGCCGCCGCGATGGCCGGGGCAAGAGCGCCCGCAGCAGTTCCACATAGACCTACACGTCGATGACACGGAGGCGGCGGCCGAACTGGCGGTTGGCCTCGGGGCAACCCGACTTGCCGAGGGCCCGAGCTGGGTCACCCTGGCCGACCCGGCTGGCCATCCGTTCGACCTATGCCAGAAGGACGGCATTGGGCCCGGGATGCACCTGTTCGCGGTGACCATAGATGCGCCCGACGCGGCGGCGTTGGCTCGCTTCTACGCCGACCTACTGGGCATGGAGGTCACCTACGACGGGCCGGAAGGCGCCTTCATAACCGGAGACGGAAAGAGCGTGCTCTTTCAGCAAGTCACCGGGTACAACCCACCGCGATGGCCGGATCCGGCCTACCCACAGCAGGCGCACCTGGACATCATCGTCGACGACCTCGACGCGGGCGAGGCGCGAGCTCTCCAGTTGGGGGCATCGCGGTTGAGCGGTGGCGGCAAGACGTTCCGGGTTTTCGCCGACCCGGCCGGTCACCCGTTCTGCCTCACGGTCTAGGGCGGTTGATCGCCTCGACGAGGTGGTGCCGGTCATTGCCTTTCGCGGGATGCTCGACCGGTCGATGGGAAAGGCGGGTGGCCCATGGCCGACGTTTGTTGGAGATCGGGCAGAGTCAGAGGCCGATCCGGTGAGCGGATTTCAGCATTGATCAACTTCACGAAGTCCTGATGACCAATGCCTTGGGCGTCGCCGTCATAGGCACTGGCATGGCCGGCCGCGCTCATGCACACGGGTATAGGTCGGCCGGGACAGTGTTCTCTGCCGGCCTGCCACCCGTCCGGCTCGTGTCGGTGGCGGACATCAATGAAGACCTGGCGCGCGACACGGCGCGGCGTTATGGCTTCGAGCGCCACGACACGAGCTGGGAGGCCATCGTCAAGACGGAGGACATCAACGTCGTCAGTGTGGTCGTGGCGAACCACCTGCACCGGGAGATGGTCATTGAGCTCGCCGCCGCGGGCAAGCACGTCCTCTGCGAGAAGCCGCTGGCCCCCAGCTCGACCGACGCCCGCGCCATGATCGACGCCGTTGACGCCGCAGGCGTCGTGGCTCGGATCGGATTCACCTATCGCTGGAGCCCGGGGATCGGCGCCGTCCGGGAACAGCTGATACGGGGTCAGCTCGGCCGGCCCCTCTACTTCAGCGGGCAGTACTGGACCGACTACGCCTGCGACCAGCAAGCCCCGATGAGCTGGCGTTACCGCGGCGGCCCCGGATCCGGGGCGCTCGCGGACCTCGGCAGTCACCTCACCGATGTCGCCGAGTTCATGCTCGGACCAATCGACTCAGTACGTGGCGCTGCGCTCACGACCGTGATTGCGGACCGGCCGGTTCCGCTAGGACCCGTAGTGGGGCATGCCCACGTCGAAGTGAGCGACCAACGGGACAGGGTCGAGAACGATGATTGGGCCAGCTACGCGGTGCACTTTGCCAACGGGGCCACGGGCAACCTCAGCGCATCCCGCATCGCGTTCGGCCACCCGAACACGTTGAAGTTCGAGGTCTTCTTCGAGCAGGGTGCGCTGGCGTTCGACGTGAGCCGACCGGGTGAGTTTGCGATCGCAACCGGCGGCCTGCCCGGCGACTCGAACGGATTCCGGCGCGTGATCGTGGGCATTGACCACCCCTATGTCGCCAGCGGATTGGCGATGGCTGCGACCGGGATCGGCTTCGGGCACAACGACAGCTTCGTCTACCAGACTCGGGCATTCCTCGACGAGATCGCCGGCCTCGACGAGTTGCCACGCAATGCGTCATTCGCCGATGGGTTGCACAATCTGCAGGTCGAGGAGGCCGTTGTCCGGGCTGCCCACGAAGGCAGTGACGCCGGTCGGCGCCTGAAGACGGTTGATTACCTGTCCGGTTCCGGACCGCCAAGCCGGGGCTTGCCCAGCCGCTGCTCATGGCAGTGTCGCGAGTGGCCACAGGTCGCCGGTGGCGCTGTTGATGAGTGCGGCTCGGCTCAGCCGAGCAGGCAACGGCAGCACGTCGTAGACCGCCGCTGCCAGAATCGGGAGTTGTGCCAACGGGGCCCGCGGTGCGAGCGAGCAGTGCGGGAGCCACCGCCCAGGGAGGTAGTGCTTGTGCAGCTCAGCGCCGGTGGCAGTAACAGTGCGAACAATGCGTTCCTGGCGGGTGGCCAGGTCGGCCGCCACGCCGGCCAGCAGCCACGCCCGACCGCGGCGGAACAGGCCGATACCGTCGAAACTGACGTCTAACGGTTCACCAGCCTCGAGCTCACTGAGCGCAGCAGTCACGCGGGC